>OHMN01001760.1_pt1 | contig 12393 bp, 10 predicted proteins | sample 1569361 | NCBI WGS metagenome assembly OHMN01 (sample SAMEA3541508, study PRJEB24748) | human gut metagenome | biome: human gut; feature: human-associated habitat; material: faeces | place: China | collected 2012
TGTTCCAGAGCTTCTGCCAGACCGGGTACGGGAATGGCTGCAGACAGTACGGCTGACGGCGGGTTTAATACTTGCTTTGCCAGCCTGCGCAGAATGGACTGTTCCTGATCTGCACTGAAATGTGTGAAGGTACGTTCGTAAAGGGAGTAGTAGTCGGTTCGTCCGGTAAGGCTCCAGAAGCGTCCGATATCCTCGGACAGATGAAAGCCCAGATGGGGCGTTTCCCTCATAAGGAGATCGGCCAGCCTGTTTTCCTTTATGACTGCATGGTACAGCTCGTCTGCAATTCCATTTTCCGCCATGTCTGCAAGCCCCTGATTTACGGCCTGAAAAAACAGCTCCTGCTGTTCTTTATCCCCATTTTGAAGGCGGAATTTTAAAACCGGCCGGGCCAGCGCCGTATCCAGATAGACGTCGATAATATTGTTAAGGCCAAGGGATCTGGCGGCCCGTTGAACCGGAGAGGTATCCTGATCCATCATTCCGGCGCAGAACCCCATACAGATCACATCCTCCTGGGACAGCCCGCTTAGATCAATGATATAGTCGATCACAGAGGAGTGTTCGGCCGGGCTTCCTTCATAGGCCGGACTTTTGACCTCTGTTTTTCGGAAACCGGAAGACACAGGCCCTTCAAAAAGGGGGCGAAGATTCAGGTTTCTGCTTTTGAAGCGTGATAAGTGTTTTTCATCCAGAAAACGCAGAACCGCCTCCAGGTCGGCGTCTCCGTAGAGGATCATCAGGCAGTTGGAATAGTCATAAAGCTGTTCGTAGGTTTGACGGATTTTTTCAAAGGTGATTTCTTTATAATGGAAATGGGCTCTTCCAAGAAGATTGGCTGCAATCTGCCCTTCATACAATGCCTGGGCAGCCGCGCTGTCCGCATTTTCCTCCAGATCTGTTAAATGCCCCCAGTCTTCGCTGAGAACCGTTCCCAGCATGGAAAGCTCTCCATCCGTATCCTCCAGTTCAAACCGAAGCCCCTCCCTCATAAAGAACCGATGATCCTTTAAAGCCTCCGGTTCTTCCATACAGCATAAAAAGACATCCATAAGCTTTATAAGCTGCTCCATGCTCAGGGAGCAGACCGGATAGCAGGTGCAGGTATTGTCCGTGATCCCGTTCATAAAGGTGGAATAGCTTTTGCTGTCCATGTCAAAGAACACATCCCGGCTGGGATAGGAAGGGCAGGAACAGAGCATCAAATGCTCTAATATATGGTTGGAATCCAGATTATCCAGCTGCGGAGTCCGGTAGATCAGATTAAACCCAAGCTCCCGGTCGTCGTTATGTATATATAAAAGTCTGGCTCCGCTGAAAGGGTGGAACAGTTCCGCAGTTTCAGCTCCCAGCATGGAAATTGAGTTGCGCTCTGTGACAGTAAAGCCCCACAGAGTCTGGCCTTTTTCGGGCAGCTTTGCCATGGCAAATCTCCTTTTTTATAAAATGCAGTGCGTAAAAAATGCTGTACCGGCGGCAGACGATCCGCAGTACAGCATATGGATACAGTTTTTATAAGAATCCGAAGCAGTGCTGTTTTATGCCAGCTGTGCCTTATATTCCTTTAATGCCTGTGCCAGCTGGTCAGGACATGAGGTAGGACGGGGGCCGCACTGAATGCCTTCCAAACGGCGGATCGCCTCATCTACATCCATACCCTCTACTAGTCTTGCAACGCCCTGGGTATTGCCGGAGCAGCCGCCTGCAAACTGGACATTGGTGAGCTTATTGCCGTCTACATCAAAGGTAATGGCTCTGGAACATACGCCGTGTGTTTTATATGTCATCATGTAATTAACCTCCAATTAAAATCGTTGTTTCATAGTCAATGCAGATTCGATTATGCCCCAAGGCGGGTGGATTGTCAAGAAGATTTGAGTTTCCGCACTTTACACCGTGTTCTGGCGTCTGGTGTTTAGGACTCCGGTTTTCTTATGGCCTTCAAAGTCGTCCTGAACACCAGATGCCAGAGCACACTGCAAAATGCGGAAACTCAAGCAAGAAGATGCTTGAAAAAATGGTGCAGGCCACAGTATAATTGAGAAAAAGCGGCTTTCAGACAGCGCCGCCGATCAGAATAAGGAGGAATTGCAATGATAGCAATTATCGGAGCCATGGATGAAGAAGTGGCTATGTTAAAGGAAAAAATGACAGAGGTACAGGTGGAGTCCCGGGCCTGCATGGAATTTTATAAGGGAAAGCTGGAAGGAAAGGACACGGTGGTAGTCCGTTCCGGCATCGGCAAGGTAAATGCGGCCATGTGCGCTCAGATTCTGGCGGACCGCTATGCGCCTTCCTGCATCATCAATACGGGAATTGCAGGTTCTCTGGACGCCCGGATCAATATCGGTGATATTGTGATTTCTACAGACGCTCTGCAGCACGATATGGATGCCAGAGCCTTTGGCTATGAAGCGGGGCAGATCCCAAGAGTAGATACGCTTTCATTTCCGGCAGATGAAACACTGGTTACTCTTGCAAAGGAATGCTGCAGCCGGGTGAATCCGGAGATCGGCACTTTTACAGGCCGTGTTGTTTCGGGGGATCAGTTTATTTCTGATAAGGATAAAAAGCAGTGGATCAGTGAAACATTTTCCGGTATGTGTACAGAGATGGAGGGAGCGGCCATTGCTCAGGTGTGCTATTTTAACCGTATCCCATTCCTGATCCTGCGCGCTATTTCTGACAAGGCAGATGACAGCGCCGGTGTAGATTACGCTGTTTTCGAGGCTCAGGCCATCCGCCACAGCGTAAACCTGATGACGGAAATGGTTCGCTGCATGTAGCAGCATTTTACCTTAAGAATCGTTTCGTGGGGGAATTTGACGAACGATTCTAGGGGTTCTCAACTTCCCAAATCCAATTCCCGGACTATAATAGACCTTACCGAAGCCGCTCGGATCATTTTCGGAAAATGTTCCAGACCTGCAGGGACGGGTTCGGCGGCCTGCAGCGGCCTATAGGCTGCAGAGAAATGATGGTAGTGTATAGAAAGGGGAATTGGTTATGATGAGTTTTTTGGAGACTGGAAGAGCTCTGTATCTGCTGGCAGCAATTTGTCTGGGAGGAATTATGGTAAGGCTCGCAGCGGGAAGCTTCTATAAACGTCTCATTCGGGAGAGCTCCAATCTGGCGCTTGCAAAAAACCGGTATCTGCGCGCCCTGCGCCAGAATGCGGAGGATACATACAGGATCAATATGGGAATGAACAACACCAGAGTATATCTGGAACGCCAGATTTACAGCCTGCGTTTTATGGGGATCAGCCTTCAGGGATTTGAAAATCTGGGAGGACAGCTGACGCTTTTATGCTTTCTCGCAGGAGGGGCGGCGGCGTTCCTCTCCTATTGGAACAGAAGCGATAATTACTACATTGTCCTGTATGGCGTTATGGGTATCTTTGGAGGGATGGCCACCGTGTTTGTGGATTACGGTGTAAATCTGGAGGCAAAGCGCCAGCATCTCCTTACCTGTCTTCAGGATCATGTGGAAAATGTAATGTGGTCCCGGATGGAGCGTGAGACGGTATCAGACCAGCAGCCTGCTCCGGCGGCAGAGGAAGAACGCCGGGAAGCGTCTCCTGTGCGCTCCATTGGAAGAGACCGCAGAGTTCATGCCAGACGCAGTGCAGAACAGACCGCAGCCAGCAGGGAAACTCTCAGGGAAGTATCCAGGGATGCCAGAGAGGACCGTTCCGGTGAAAACTGGCTTCAGGACCTGAACCCGGATCAGAAGCGGATGCTGGGTGAGATGCTTAAAGGATTTATATCCTGATCATAGTTATGAGATTTGGAGAAATGTGCTGCTCCCGGTTCCCTTGGGGACTGGGGGCAGCTTTTTGTATGGTGCGCCTAGCGGCGCACGTTTCTAACGGGTTAAAGTCCCGAATCCGCCCGGTAGTGGGAAGGATATAGCCGAAGGCAAGGATGTCCATCGTGAGGTGGGATCTGAAGGAAGCTGGATGTGAGGAACATACTAACTCACGGGCAAATCTCTGACATTAACGGATGGCTCTATCACAGAATACGTATGTGTATATGGAAACAGTGGAAGAAACCTAGAACAAAATATAAGAATCTAGTCAAGCTGGGAATTCCAGAACACTATGCGGCAACAATAGCAAACAGTCGCAGAAAGTATTGGTATATCAGTAATAACAAAGCTGTGATTTGGGCGCTGAATAAAGAAAGACTGATAAACAGTGGCTATTATGATTTAGCCACAGCCTACCAGTCTGTGCACGTCAACTATTGAAAGCGCCGTATACCGAACGGTACGTACGGTGCTGTGAGAGGACGGCGGTTAATCACCGCCTCCTACTCGATCGAAAAGGTGAATACGCTGATATCGTAAAAAGAATCATATGAAGGGATGACGACTAAAAGATAAGACCGAAATCCATAAAAAAGAATCATATAACAAAGAAAAAAGTATGTAAAAATCAGGATAATAAGTAAATATATAAAAAATTAAATTAAAATACAAAGATAAAACGAATGGAATGGTAAAAATGATGGATAAAATATATAAAAGATAAGTTAAATTACGTGTAATATAATGCAAAATAATAAATAAATCATATAAAATATGAAACAATCATATAATACCATTGCCATACTGCACAAAAAGTGCTAATATTCAAGTAAAGACAGAGATGAACGCATAAGAACAATCATAAAAATGATCAAAAACAAGGAGGATGCGAAATGAGCAAGATTGATGAGATCACAAGAGAGAGCTGGATTATGGGGACATTTCCTGAGTGGGGAACCTGGCTGAATGAGGAGATTGAGAACGAGGAGGTGAAGCCGGGAACCGTTGCTATGTGGTGGCTGGGATGTACCGGTATCTGGTTTAAGACTCCTGGAGGATGCAATCTTACCGTAGATCTTTGGGCCGGAAACGGAAAGAGAACCCATGGAGACGGAAAGATGAAGCCGGGACATCAGATGGCAAATATGTGCGGAGGCAGAATGATGCAGCCTAACTTAAGAGCAGTCCCCTTTGTGATCGATCCCTTTGCCATTAAGCAGGTAGACGCAGTGCTGGCGACCCATTACCATCAGGATCATATGAGCGCTGAGTATGCAGCCCATGTAATTAAGAGCGGCATGACAACAACAAACGAAAAGGGAGAAGAGGTTCCCGTACCATTTATCGGACCGAAGAAATCTGTAGAACTGTGGCAGAAATGGGGTGTTCCTGCAGATCGCTGCATTACAGTAAAACCGGGTGATACGATTAAGATCAAAGACGTTGAGATCGTTGCTCTGGATTCCTTTGACAGAACCTGCCTGGTAACAACAGATGATACCAGCGAGAACAGAGAAGAGCTTACAGGAATTTGTCCTACCGATATGGATGACAAGGCAGTAAACTATCTGATTAAGACTCCGGGCGGAAATATCTATCACAGCGGTGATTCCCACTACTCCATTTACTTTGCAAAGCACGGCAAAGATTATGATGTAGATGTGGCTTTTGGTTCCTATGGTGAGAATCCTGTGGGTATGGCAGACAAGATGACCTCTGTAGATATTCTCCGTATGGCAGAGGCATTGAGAGCCAAGGTTGTAATCCCGATCCACTATGACGTATGGACCAACTTTATGGCAGATATCAATGAAATCCGGGTACTTTATGATATGAAGAAAGACCGTCTGGACTACAAGTTCCATCCATTCTTCTGGGAAGTGGGAGGAAAATATGTATATCCCACAGATAAGGATAAGAAAGCTTACCACCACAGACGCGGATTTGAGGACTGCTTCGAACATCCTCAGAATATTCCATTCCGTTCCTGCCTGTAAGGTCAGATAAGTGTTAGGGGGAAAGTTATATGCTGAGAGAATTTGTAGAGCAGAAACATTATAAGTTTGCAGCTGAAGCGCCGGACTGGAAGGAAGCCATCCGCATGAGCTGCGAAAGTCTGGAGGCAGACGGTACGATAGAGGCAAATTATAAGGAAGATATTGTTGCCTGTGTGGAGAAATATGGTCCATATATTGTGCTTATGCCAAACATTGCCATGCCCCATTCTCAGGAGGGGGCTGAAGGGGTACATAAGACCAGCATTGGTTTTATGAAGCTGGACAAGCCGGTTTCTTTTGATCCGGAGGATCCGGAAAAGGACGCACAGCTGTTTTTTACGCTGGCTTCCTGCAATCCGGAGCAGCACATGAACAATATGGTTCGTCTGTCAGAACTTCTGATGAACGAAGAAGTGGTGGCAGCTTTATTAAAGGCTGAAACACCGGAAGATCTGTTGGAAATCCAGAAACAATATCTGGATTGATTTAAGAGAGGGAATAAGGGGTGACTTATGGAAATTTTGTCTAAGATCTGGTCATATTTTGCAACAAATATCCTGCAGCAGCCGGCATTTATGATTGGTTTTATTGTATTGATCGGTTATATTCTGCTTCAGAGACCATGGTATGATATTCTGGCAGGCACAATTAAAGCAATTGTAGGATACCTGATTCTGACTGTTGGTTCCGGCGGACTGGTTAACAACTTCCGTCCTGTACTGGTAGGTCTGGGTGAACGCTTCAATATTAACGCAACAGTTATTGATCCGTATTTTGGACAGAATGCCGTTACAGCCGGAGTAGAAGAAGTATTCGGAAAAGGCTTCGGCGATGCGATGATCCTTCTGTTTATCGCATTTATTGTAAATATCCTGCTGGTGCGCTTCAGCAAATATACAAAGCTTCGCGCACTGTTTACCACAGGAAACGTACAGGTACAGCAGGCTGCAACTGCTTACTGGCTGATCATGTTTGCTCTTCCGGGCCTTCTGGCTCCCGGCATGCATGTTCCGATGCTGATCGTTATGGCTCTTATTCTGGGTGCTTACTGGGCAGTAGGTTCTAACCTGACAATTAAACCATGTCAGGAAGTAACTGACGGAGCAGGCTTTGCTCTGGCTCATCAGCAGATGTTTGGTGTAGCTTTCTTCTATTGGCTGGCAGGAAAGCTTTTTGGAAATGAAGGCAAGAAGAAAGATAAGAAGGTTAAGAAGATTGAGGATCTGGAACTTCCCGGCTTTTTATCTATTTTCAACGACAACATGGTATCTGCTTCTGTTTTGATGCTGGTATTCTTTGGCGCAATCTTATGTGTACTTGGAAAGGACTATCTGATTGCAGGCGGTTTTATGAAGGAAGGACAGAGCATGCTGTTCTATGTAATCCAGACCTGTCTTTACTTTGCAGTATATCTGGCAATTCTGCAGATGGGCGTCCGTACCTTCGTTGCTGAGCTGACAACTTCTTTCCAAGGTATTGCAAGCAAGCTGCTTCCGGGTTCTGTTCCTGGTGTAGACTGTGCAGTTATCTTTGGTTTCGGTGCATCCAATGCAGTGACTCTGGGCTTTGTATCCGGTTTTATCGGACAGATCCTGGCAATTATTGTTCTGATTGCTTTAAAGAGTCCGGTACTTATTATCTGCGGTTTCGTACCTGTATTCTTTGACAATGCTACCATCGGTGTATTTGCCAATGAAAAGGGTGGCTTAAAGGCTGTTCTGGTTCTTCCGTTTATCTCCGGATTATGCCAGGTATTCGGTTCTGCTCTGATTGCAGGCTGGGTTGGAATGGCAGCTTACGGCGGATATTTAGGTATGTGGGACTGGGCGGTTGTATGGCCTGTATTTACAGTAGTTATGAAGTATTTAAGCTATATCGGCGTAGCTCTTATTTTTATCGGTCTGCTTGCTATTCCGCAGATCCAGTATTACAAGGATAAGAAGGGTTACTTCCTTATGACAGAAGATTATGAGGCATATAAGGAATTAAAGGCAAACAAAGCAAACTAAAATAATTTTATATGGAGGATATATTCATGGCAAATGCAAATAATTTAAAATTTCTCGTGTGCTGCGCAAATGGTTCCGGTTCCAGCCTGATGGCTCAGCTGGCATTAGACAAGGTGTTAAAAAGAAACGGCATTAAGTGTAAAACCCATCACGCGCCGCTGTCTGAGGGGAAGAGCACAGCTGCACAGTATGATGTTCTGCTGTGTGCCCAGAACTTTGCCAGTATGTTCACAGATGCAGAGGCAAAGGGTGTAAAGGTGATTCCGTTAAAGAATGTTATGTCAGATAAAGAGATTGAGGAGAAGCTGAAGGCTCAGGGTATTATTGAATAGTACAGTGAGCGTATAAACAGCAGATCTTGTTTAAAAGGCTGCCGCAGCTGACTGCTGCAGCCTTTATTACCACAACGGCGGAAGGACTGTTAAATATTTGCCTTATTTTAAAAGAATGGGAGGGGAAACAGTGAAGCGTGAGAAGGTATATGTGGATGAGCGGAGAGAACGGATCCGGGATATATTAAGGGAAAAATCTCAGGTTCGGGTAGAGGCGCTGGCAGAAGAGCTGAAGGTTTCTGTGATTACGATACGCAGGGATTTACAGTATCTGGAAGAGCAGAAGCAGCTGATCCGGGTATACGGAGGTGCAGTTGCAGTCCGGGAACAAGGGGAGCAGACGGACGAAATCCAGCTGTACCGGGATTTGATTGCGCGCTATGCGGCCAGTCTGGTAGAGGACGGCGATACACTGTTTCTTAATACCAGCCGGAATGTCCGCCAGATTCTTCGATATATTACAAAAAAAAATGTTACAGTGATCACAAATAATGGAAGAGCGATTGATGCAGAGAGAGGCCAGGGGGTAAATGTAATCCTTACAGGAGGAGAGCTGCGTTATCCAAAAGAGGCAATGGTGGGGGATTATGCAATCCGCAATCTCCAGACGGTAATTGCCAAAAAGGCCTTTGTGGGATGTTCCGGCATTGATGCTGTTATGGGAATGACAACGGAAAACGCCAATGAGGTTACGATTAACCAGCTAATGGTGCGGAATGTGGCAAAGGATGCATATATTCTGGCAGACCATACCAAGCTGGGGCAGATCAGTAGCTTTATCAGCTGTCCTATTGAGGAGATTCACTATCTGATTACGGATGAACTGGCTCCGGCAGAGGCTGTGGAGGAGCTGAGGGCAAAAGGAGTAAGAGTTCATCAGGTGAAGAAAGCAGATTTTCCGAATGAAGGACTGATAAATCAGACAGAAAAGAAAGGAAAATAAAATGGCAAAAGCATATACACTGGGCCTTTATGAGAAGGCCATGCCAAAGGATCTGAGCTGGAAGGAAAAGATGCTGGCGGCAAAAGGGGCAGGATTTGATTTTATAGAGATTAGTATTGATGAAACAGATGAAAAGCTGGCACGGCTTGATATGAGCAGGGAAGAACGGCTGGCTTTAATGGAACTGATGAGTGAGACGGGTGTTCCCATCCGTACCATGTGTCTGAGTGGACACAGAAAATACCCTTTGGGAAGCAATGATCCAGAGACCTGCGCCAGAGGAATGGAGATTATGGAAAAGGCGATCCGTCTGGCAGAGGATCTGGGGATTCGGATCATTCAGCTGGCCGGTTATGATGTTTATTATGAAGAAGGCAGTGAAGAGACAAGAGAGCGTTTTGAGGAAAATTTAAAAAAAGCAGTGGAGATGGCGGCAAAAGCCGGAGTGATGATGGGCTTTGAGACCATGGAAACGGAATTTATGAATACGGTAGAGAAAGCGATGGTTTATGTAAATCGGGTAAATTCTCCGTATTTGAATGTATATCCTGATCTGGGAAATGTTACCAATGCGGCTGTAACGTATGGTACAGATGTGGAAGAGGATCTGGAAACCGGACGGGGCCATCTGGCTGCCATGCATTTAAAAGAGACACTTCCGGGTAAATTCCGCGAAATTCCTTTTGGGACAGGCCATGTAGACTTTGAGGCCGGTATCCGCAAGGCGTGGGAGCTGGGCGTTCGGAAGTTTGTGACCGAGTTCTGGTATGTAGGAAATCCAGACTGGACAGAAGATCTGAAGTTTGCCTGTGATAAGATGACGAAGATTTTACAAGGTAATGAGTAGAAAGGCGGTTAAACGATGAAGGCAGTAAAAAAAGTAATTTCCAATCTGACAAAATGTTATTCCATAGCACCTCTTCATTATCAGGGAAAGGATCATATCCTGGTGGCAGCTGAGAAGGTAGACCGCTGTCTGCTCTTTGATCTGGATGGAAACCAGGAGGATACTGTCTGGGAGCAGCCGGGCGGTGTTATGACCATGCAGCAGGTTCCGGGAACGGATGGCCAGTTTCTTGCTACCCATAAATTTTATTCTCCCAATGACTCAAAGGACGCAAAGATCGTAATTGTGACTCCAAAATCAAAGGGAAACTGGGAGGTACGCACTCTGACCGATCTGCCCTTTGTACACCGGTTTGACATTTTAGAGAGAAATGGGGTACACTATCTGATCGCCTGCTGTTTAAAATCTGGCCATGAGTTTAAGGATGACTGGTCCTCTCCCGGCCGTGTGTTTGCGGCTGTGCTTCCGGAGGATTTAAGCAGCTTTGACGAGGAGCATCAGCTGGAGATGAAGGTGATCAAGGATCAGATGCTCAAAAACCACGGCTACTACCGTGTAAAGGAAAACGGACAGGATACAAGCGTGGTTTCCTGTGAAAACGGAATCTATCAGTTTATTCCGCCTGCATCACCTGAGGGCGAGTGGGAGATTACACAGCTTCTTGATACCCCGGCCAGCGATGCGCTGCTGCTTGATATGGACGGAGACGGAGAGAAGGAGCTGGCAGTTCTGGCGCCCTTCCATGGCGAGAAGATCGACTTTTACAAAAAGAAAGACGGCCGCTTTGAGCATGTATACAGCTATGGGAAGGACGCGGAATTTGTTCATGCCATCTGGGGCGGCGATATCGGCGGTGTTCCCACTGTAATTATCGGCCACAGAAAGGGAGACCGGGATCTGCTGGCATTTACCTACGACCAGGAAAAGCAGGAATACAGGGCAGAGCGGCTTGACCATGACTGCGGCCCTGCCAATGCATATGCGTATAAATATGATGGAAAAGACATTCTGATCGCAACGAATCGTGAGATTGACGAAGTGGCAAGATACGAGCTGGAAATGGAATAAGGGAGGACATTATGCTAGAAGAACTGAAAAAAAGAGTTTATGAGGCAAATATGCTGCTGCCAAAGCATGGCCTTGTAACGTTTACCTGGGGAAATGTAAGCGAGATTGACCGGGAAACAGGATATTTTGCTATTAAGCCCAGCGGCGTGGATTATGATAAGCTGACTCCGGATGATATGGTAATCGTGGATCTGGAAGGAAATAAAATCGAGGGAAAATATAATCCTTCTTCTGATACAGCTACCCATGTGGAGCTGTATAAGGCATTTTCAAAGATCGGCGGAATTGTACATACACATTCACCCTGGGCGACCAGCTGGGCTCAGGCGGGCAGAGGGATTCCGTGCTACGGAACTACCCATGCGGATTATATGTACGGAGAGATTCCCTGTGTCAGATGCCTGACAAAGGAGGAGATCGAGGGTGCTTATGAGAAGAATACAGGGGTTCTGATCGCAGATTATTTTAAAGATAAAGATTATGAAGCGGTTCCGGCTGTTTTATGTAAGAATCACGGTCCCTTTACCTGGGGAAAGGACGGACATGAGGCGGTTCACAATGCAGTTGTGCTGGAGGAGGTTGCCAAAATGGCGGCCCGCTGTGAGATGATCAATCCCCGGGTGCAGCCTGCGCCTCAGGAGCTTCAGGATAAGCACTATTACAGAAAACATGGCGTTAATGCTTACTATGGACAGGGGAAATAATACGGGAGAATCAGATGATAAAAGCGGTATTTTTTGATATTGACAACACTCTTTACAGCTATGACAGAGGAAATGAGGCTGGAATGAAAGCCCTGACTGTTTACGGAGAAACGGTTCTTCAGATGGATCGGGAGACATTTGTGAAGGTGTTTCGCCAGGCACAGCAGCTGGTAAAGGAACGGACAGGCGCAGACTGTGCAGCAGTGCATAACCGTCTGATCCGGATGCAGTGTATTTTGGAATTATTGGGAAAGCCGCTTTTTCCCCATGCAACAGTCATGTATCATTTATATTGGGACAGTCTTTTATCTTCTGCCCGTCCTGAAGAGGGGGTTCTGCAGTTGATGCAGCTGCTTAAAACGAAAGGGATCGGAATTGGGATAGGCACGGATATGACGGCGTATATCCAGTATAAAAAACTGGAAGTGCTGGGAGTTTCTTCTTATATTGACTGGATCGTAACCAGCGAGGAGGCTGGAGCGGAAAAACCGGCCGGACGTTTCTTTGATCTGTGCGCGCAAAAGGCAGGAGCAGCCCCGTCTCAGTGCGCTTTTATCGGAGACAGTCTTGAAAAGGACGTAGAGGGTGCTTTAAAGAACGGATTTAAGGGCGTATGGTATCATAAAAATCCTACGGAAGATGAGAAACGATCATATCCGGTGATTGATTCATTCTGCGGA
>OHMN01001790.1_pt1 | contig 12102 bp, 8 predicted proteins | sample 1569361 | NCBI WGS metagenome assembly OHMN01 (sample SAMEA3541508, study PRJEB24748) | human gut metagenome | biome: human gut; feature: human-associated habitat; material: faeces | place: China | collected 2012
AATCAGGTAAGATCCCTTGTAGACTACGAGGTTGATAGGCACGATGTGTAAGTGGAGCGATCCATTCAGCAAGTGTGTACTAATAGATCGAGGGCTTGACCACAATTCGCTTGAATTCTCAAGTCAATGATAAAATGTGAGCAGTGATTATTCAGTTTTGAAGGCACGTCCTTCTAAAAACACTGGACAAAGTAAAACAGAAATGTTATACTGAACCAGTCATATTGGTCGGTGACGATGACGGTGAGGTTCCACCTGTTCCCATTCCGAACACAGAAGTTAAGCTCACTCGTGCCCAAGATAGTTCGCTGGAAACGGCGCGTGAAAATAGGTAGTCGCCGACTTAAACGAAAGCTCTGAGATGAAAGTCTCAGGGCTTTTTTGTTGTGCGTGTGCCTTTTCATCAAAGTATCCCGAAAAAATCACATGGATTTGTGAGTGTTCACAAACATTGCTCAGACCCCTTGATTTTTTATAGGGGGGGGGGGTATGATAAAATGTGGAAAGTTCCTTACCATCAAAAAGGAAGGATCGGCAAACCGGTCGGAAGGCTGTGACGCAAGGCGGAAGGCCCGGTATGGGCTGTCAGCTGCACTTTGCTCTGCAACCCTCTTCGACTATGCGGAAATGTGCCGGCACCCCCCAAAGGGCAGCCGGTGCGGGGTTATGGAGAAGTTTATGGGAGTAGCTTTTCCGGGTACCACGATCACCCTGCCCTTGAGAGAAGCGGCGGGTTAAAGCATAGATAGAGAGGGCGAGCACCCCTAAAGTACAAAACGCAAAGCGTTGTACCAGCCATTTGGCTGGTGCGGCGCTTTTCCTTTTTGTCCAGGCGCTTTCCATAGAGAAACTGGGAGTATGTATGACTGACAAAGGAGGATTTTTATGAAAAAACGGCTCATCAGCCTCTTACTGGCATTCAGTATGATGCTGACATTCCTGCCTGCGGGGGCAGTGTCGGCATTTGCGGAGGAGGAAATTGATTCGAGTAAGGGAACATTGATTCCAAATGACTACAACGGTGGTGTGTACACCATTGATGAAGCGAATAAAACCTATCAGATGAGAGGAGATTATAACTTCCCTATCAAAATCACTGCTACAGGCGTAACAATCAATATCGTCGGAAATATTACTTATGGATTTGAAGGTTACCATGATGAGAGCAAGGAAATTTCCTATTTGATTAATGTGAGACCTACAGGTGGCGTAACAATCAATAATAATAATGATAACTATAACGTCACTACGAACATGAGCAACTGTGGTTTTGTGGCAACATGGGGTATAAACCCGAATGCACCTGCTGGAAGTGCCATTATCAATGGTGGAAGCTATACTACAGTTGAACAAGCAACGCTTTGGAACAGTCTGGGTAAGATGACGCTGAATAAAGTTACTGCGGAATGCCAGAATGGCTTTGCAGTAACAAACCGTGCGGGAACGGTGATTATTGACGGAGGAAACTACAAAAGTATCAATAGTAGGGCAATCAATAATGAAAGAAGCGGAACGATGACCATTCAGGAGAATCCTGAAGTGGTAGCGCAGAATGATGCGGCTCTCTATAGCGTAAGTGGTGTTGTAACAGTTGTTAGTGGAACATTTAAAGATAGCGTTAAGGGTATCCATCTGCAGGGCGGCAGTGTTGTCCTGAAGAATGCAGAATTCAGCGGCAATGGCGAGGATATCTATCTGAACACTGACAAGCAGATCACGATTGAAGAGACTTTCGATCACAATGCAACCGTTGCCTGCGCTGACCCCGGCGATGGCCGTCAACTGACGACAGCCACCACGGGAGAGTATCAGAAAAAACTGAACCTGACGAGTGCGAATGCGGACTATCTGGTGGGCTATAAAACCGAGGATGGCAAGGAATATCGCTGCCTTTCCAAGAAGGTCGGCGTGACCATCAACGGTCTGAAGAGTGAGATCAAAGCAGAAGACCCGGCAGAGTTTACCGTGACCCTTACCCATGAGAACAGCACCGGTACCGGTACGCTGACCTTTGGTGACAAGAACAGCGAGATCGAGTATAAGGACGACAACGGTGTGTATCATCGCATGCCGGAAAACGGCCTGAACAACATTGACCTGACCGGTGGCAGGAAAGATTATGCGTTCCGCATTACCCCCAAAAATGCCGGTGACCAGAAGCTGACCGCAGCTGTGGTGCGGGATGATGTAGAGCTGGGCACGGCGGACAAGGACTATACCGTTGCGGGTCGTGTCCACACCGCTGTGGCCATTGAGGGCCTGGAGGATGCCGTCATCAAAGAGGGCGAGAGCAAGGACTTTACCGTAAAGGTTACCCCCAATGATGATGCCAAGCTGGGTGAGGCATTCATCGACTTCGGCAACAAGAACAGCGAGATCGAGTATAAGGACAAAGAAAGCGGCGAGTACAAGCCCATGCCGGAAGGCGGCCTGAAAATCGGTCTGGGTGACGGTGAGGTTGAGAAAGAGTTCCGCATTACTCCCAAGGAGACCGGCAAGCAGATCCTGACCGCTGCTGTCAAGAAGGATAAGAATGAGCTGACAACGGACAAAAAAGACTTTGTTGTGTCTGAAATGCCCATCCTGACCTTGAAGGACGGCGTTATCACCAGCGTAACAGTGTCCGGCAAGGATGGTGCTGACCCTGAGGATATCACCGAGATCGTTAAAAAGAATGCCAACGAGGACGGTTCCTTTAATGTCCCCGAGGGTGCAACGGTGAGTGTTGCATTTGATAAGGATGCTTTTGCAGATAGCGGTCTGAAATTTGGCCACTGGGATATCACCGGCCTGGATGATCCGAACGCTTATCAGGATAAGGAAAGCTTTGCCTTTGTGATGCCTGCAAAGGGCGTGACCCTGAAAGCCATGACACAGGATGCATCCATTGAAGATGACGAGCCCGATATCGTTGGCCCCATCGTGATCGGCACTACTGTTGTTGTGGGCGGTGCAGTGCTGGGCTATCAGGCCTATTCTCTGGGCGCTGAATTTTCAGGCAAGCTGATGGCTCTGCCCTACTTCCCCAGCAACCGCAGCGCCCTTGCCATGATGCTGTGGGAGGATGCAGGTAAATCCATGCCCGAATCCGAACTGCTCTACCCCGATGTCGGTCAGGAAGAGCGGGATATGGATCTGCAGCACGCCGCCCGCTGGGCCATGGAAAACGAGCTTATCCCTGACCTGAACGATGAGGGCACGGCTCCGGAAGAGATGAAATTCTATCCCGACAACGCCGTAAGCAAGATCGATGTGCTGAAAGCATGGCAGAAAGCACAGGAGCTCAAGCAGAACGCCTGAGCAGCCCTAAACCAACCCCCACTTGGCCCGTAAACCGCAATGCGGGCTGAGTGTTCCAAAATTCCCAAAGTACAGAAGCGCTTCATCCTCTCCCGGATGAGGCGCTTCTGTGCTTTCCGGAATTTTTTTCCCGGCACCCCTTGCATCCCGCCCGCCGGTGCGGTATGCTTAACCAATAGAGCATTGCAGAGGGAGGGAGACCCCGGATGGACATGGAAGAGATCCGCTACCTGCTGGGCGGCACGATATTCGCGCGGGCCAAGGCCTACACGGACCGGATACAGGATCTGAATTGCGAAGTGGCTGGGAACGGCGTGCGCCACCTGAGCGCCGACGTGCGCGGCGGCGGGCGGAGCCTGTACCAGACCCAGGTCTGGCTGCGGGAAAACGGCAGCTTTGTCAGCGCCAGCTGCTCCTGCCCCTACAACGAAAACGGCGAGGGGCCCTGCTGCAAGCACATCGGCGCGCTGCTGATGCGGGACAGCGAGAGTCAGGGCCTTTCCGGCAGAGCGCCGCAGAAGCCCTCGGAGAGCCCGGAGAGCATCCCGGGCGTGGTGCGGGGCACGGCAAACCTGCAAACGCCCCAGCCTGAGGAGCCGCCCCGCAGGGACAGCTATGCCTCCAGCCTGGAGATGCTGTTCGGCAAGAAATGGCGGGGCGAGGAACCGGAATCTGACTACGAGGCACGGCGGCTGCTCCAGGCCTATCAGGAGGGAGCGCTGGCCGAGGTGGACGGCGTGACCGGCCACGCGGAGCTGCGCCCCCACGCCGCAGAGCTGGAGCCGGAGCTGACCCTGCTGCCCGGGGAGCTGCCCTGGCTGCGGCTGCGCATCTCGGCAGACGGCGGGCGGCAGTATGTGGTAAAGAGCATCCCGGACCTGCTGCGGGCCGTGGAGAAGCACGGCTTCATCAGCTACGGCAAGGCGCTGGAATTCCGGCACAGCTGGGAGGCCTTTGCTCCGGAGGCACAGCAGCTGCTCCGCCTGCTGCGGCGGCAGCTCAGCGCAAAGGAAGGGGCCGAGGCGGCCCTGCGCAGCTACGGCAATGCGCCCCGCAACGGGCCTGCCGGGGGCATCCCGCTGAACGGCGAGATCTTTGATGGATTGGTAGCCCTCTATGCCCCCACCGGCAATCTGGGCGGCTACACCCTCAAGACCGGCATCCCGGCCCTGACCATGCGGGTGGAAAAGCGCCGGGGCGGCGTGGAGGTGTCCGTGACCCCTGCGTTGGGGTGGAAAACGGGTTTAGACAACGACTATTTATACAGTGAGGATACGATCTGGCAGCTGGACCGGGCCGAAAGCGCCCGGATGCGGCCCGCCCTTGAGGCGCTGTGCGGCAAGAGCCTGTTCTTTACCACCGGGGATGCCACCGCCTTTTGCAGCTATGTCCTGCCAGAGCTGGGCAGCAAGGTGACCATTGAGGACCCCGAACGCCTGCTGCTGAATCAGATCCCGTTGGAGCCGGTGGTGCAGTTTTATCTCGACGCGCCCACGCGGGAAACGGTGCGGGCACACCTTGAATTTTTGTACGGCGAGGACCGGGTCACGCCGGAGGAACCGGGGCCTGCCGGTCTGCTGCGGGATGCCCGCGCCGAACAGAGGGCCGGGCGGCTGCTGGGGCGGTATCTGGAGCCGGGGCCGGACACCATGGGCAACGGCCTTGCCGCCCACTACGATGCCTATGAGGAGGATGCGGTCTACCGCTTCCTCGATGAGGGGATCCCGGCCCTGCTGGCCGAGGGCGAGGTCTACCTGACCGATGCCTTCCGCAGTATGCAGGCCGCACCGCCGAAGATCTCGGTGGGGGTGTCGGTGCACGGCAGCGTGCTCGACCTTGAGGTGGACACGGGGGAGTTCCCGGTGGGAGAGCTGAAAGCCCTGCTGAGATCGCTCCACCAGAAAAAGCGCTACCACCGCCTGCGCGATGGCCGTCTGCTCCGGCTGGACGATTCCATGGAGGTGCTGGACGAGCTGAACGAGACACTGGAGCTTTCCGGGGCCAAACTGGGCCAGACCCACGCCCGGCTGCCCCTGTACCGGGCCCCCAGTCTGGACTGGGCGCTCTCGGGGCAGAACGGCATCCGCTTCAACCGGGACGATGCCTTCCGCCAGCTCAGCCGGAGCTTCCATGCGGTGAAGGACAGCGAGTATACACCGCCTGCATCTCTACAAAAAGTTTTGCGAAAATACCAGCGGGACGGCTACCGCTGGCTCCGCACGCTGGATGGCTACGGCATGGGCGGCATCCTTGCGGATGATATGGGTCTGGGCAAGACGGTGCAGGTGCTCAGCTATCTGCTGGCACTCCGGGAGCAGGGCGGGAACCCCCTGCCCAGCCTCATCGTCTGCCCGGCCTCGCTGGTGCTGAACTGGGCCGAGGAATGCCAAAAGTTCACGCCGGAGCTGAACTGCGTTGTGGTGGACGGGGATGCCGCCCACCGGGCCCAGCTGGCCAAGCAGTGGGACGGGGCCGATGTGGTGGTGACCAGCTACGACCTGCTCCGCCGCGACGAGACCCTCTACGAGAGCCAGAAATTCTACGCCTGTATCCTGGACGAGGCCCAGGCCATCAAGAACCACACCACCCAGAAATACAAGGCGGTGTGCGGGGTGAACAGCCGTGTCCGCTTTGCGCTGACCGGCACCCCCGTGGAGAACCGCCTGGGCGAGCTGTGGAGCATCTTCTCCTTCCTGATGCCGGGCTACCTGCCGCCCTACAAGAGCTTCTGCAGCCGGTTTGAAAAGCCCATCACGCAGGAAAATGACCCGGCGGCGGTGCGGCGGCTGAACCAGCTCACCGGGCCGTTCATCCTGCGCCGGATGAAGTCCGAGGTGCTGAAGGAGCTGCCCCCCAAGACAGAGAACGTCTACCGCATCGAGCTGGAAGAGGAACAGCGCAAGCTCTACCTTGCCGCCGTGGTGGATGCCCGGGAGAAGCTGCGGGCCGCCAAGCCTGAGGACAAGATGGCGGTGTTCGCCGTCCTCATGCGCCTGCGGGAGATCTGCTGCGACCCCCGGCTCATTGCCGACAACTGGACAGGCGGCAGCGCCAAGCTGGATGCCTGCATCGAGCTGGTCACCAGTGCCGTGGAGGGCGGGCACCGCATCCTGCTGTTCAGCCAGTTTACCTCCATGCTGGAGCTGCTGGCCAAGCGGCTGGACGCGGAGGGCGTGAGCCACTTCACCCTGCAGGGCTCCACCCCCAAACCGGTGCGTGCCGAGCTGGTGCGCCGCTTCAACGGCGGCGAAGCCAGCGTGTTCCTGATCTCCCTGCGGGCAGGCGGCACCGGCCTGAACCTGACCGCCGCCGATATCGTCATCCACTACGACCCGTGGTGGAACGTGGCGGCTCAGAATCAGGCCACCGACCGTGCCTACCGCATCGGCCAGCAGAACCCAGTGCAGGTGTACAAGCTCATCGCCCAGGACACCATTGAGGAAAAGATCGTGGAGCTGCAGCAGGCCAAGCAGGATCTGGCCGAGACCGTCACCGGCAGCGCGGATGGTGCCATCCTGCGCATGAAGCCGGAGGAGCTGCTGAATTTGTTGGAGGGAACCGAATGATGCAATACGCCATATTTGCCCGGCCTGTCGTGACCATTTACGACCTGCCCCAGACCACGAAACAGAGCGAGGCGGGCCTTGTTTCCACCATCGGGGACGAGGGCCTGTACGGTCAGGCCTGTCAGGTGCGCACCGCCCCCGGCGGCGTGACTGCCGAGGGAGTGCCCCTCTCCCCAGAGGTGGCCGAGGTGGTCACCTTTTACGGATACCACGGCTTTGTCCGGCGGGATGCGCTGAAATTTGTCAGCGAGGATACGCTGCGGGACTACCTGCCCCAGCCGCTGGTGCTGGTGGGCCGTGCCACCGATGTGCTCAGCCTGCCCAAGGTGCAGGGGGTGCGGATGCTGGAGCTGGAGCGGGGCTGCCTGCTCTGCCGCCTGCCCGAGCCGCCCGAGGAAGCCGAGGCCCACACCGGCTGGGCCAGGGTGGCCCTGCTGGATGGCCGCACCGGCTATGTCCGGGACGTGGCGCTGGAGCCGGTGCGGTTTGAGATGGCCGCTGTGTTCTCCCAGCGGGAGGGGCTGGCCTTTGATGACGCGCTGGCCGAGGCCCGGAATGTCACCGCCGGGGAGCTGGTGCCGCAGACACTGCAGGCGTGGTACGACGGCAGCGAGGAAGCGTTCCGGGATGCCGTCTGTGCGCAGGCGAAAAAATATCTGGGCACCGAGTACCGCTGGGGCGGCAAATCGGGCCGGGGCATTGATTGTTCCGGCCTTGTCAGCAGCGCCTATATGCAGTGCGGCGTGCTCATCTACCGGGATGCCAGGATCGTGGAGGGCTGGCCCATGCACCAGATCCCCTTTGCGGACAAAAAGCGGGGCGATGCCCTCTACTTCCCCGGCCATATCGCCCTTTACCTCGGCGAGGGCCGCTACATCCACTCCACCGGCGCGTCCGCCAGCGGCGGCGTGGTCATCAACAGCCTTGACCCCGCCGACCCGCTGTACCGGGAAGATCTGGTCAAGAGTCTGTATGCGGTGGGGAGTGTGTTCTGATAAAGTAACTCACCCTCTCCGTCATCCCTGCGGGATGCCACCTCTCCCAAAGGGAGAGGCACTGGCAATTCCCCCGCAAGGTTTCGGGAAACCGCCAGAGGCTCCCCTTTTGGGGGAGCTGGCAAAGCCGTCAGGCTTTGACTGAGAGGGCGAGGATGTTATAGGAGGAAGAACGATCTATGAAAGTCTTTGATCTACATTGTGACACCCTGAGCGAGCTGCGGCGCGCGGAGATGCGGGGCGATGGGCAGACCTTTGCCCACAACAACGGCCACATCGATCTGGAAAAGCTGGAGAAGGGCGACTACATGCTCCAGTGCTTTGCCGCCTTTGTGAATCTGGCCGACCCCACCCCGGGCGCGGACCCGCTGGTGACGGCGCTGGAAGAGATCGACGTGTTCAAGCGGATGATGGAGCGGTATTCCGACAGGATCGCCCCTGTCTACCGCCCCGAGGATATCCGCAAAAACGCCGAGGCGGGCAAGATCAGCGGAATGCTGACCATTGAGGAAGCAGGCTGCTGCAAGGGCAGTCTGGGCGTGCTGCGCCGGATGTACGAGCTGGGCGTGCGGATGATGACCCTGACCTGGAACCACGAGAACGAGCTGGCCAGCCCCAACGTGGTGCCCGGCAACGGCCCCATCTGGCCCTGTATGCCCAACACCGAGACCGGCCTGAAGGAGAAGGGCTTCGAGTTCCTGGCCGAGATGGAGCGGCTGCACATCATTGCCGATGTGAGCCACCTGTCCGATAAAGGCTTCTGGGACATTGCGGAGCACAGCACCCGCCCCTTTGCGGCCAGCCACTCCAACTGCCGCGCCCTGGCCCCCCACTGCCGCAACCTGACCGATGAGATGATCCGGGTCATGGCGGAAAAAGGCGGTCTGGTGGGCCTGAACTACTGCGCGGGCTTTCTGGATGACCAGCCCAGCCCCGACCTGTGCCGCAGCACCACGGCCCTGATGGCCAAACACGCCGCCCATTTCAAGCAGGTGGGCGGCATTGAAATCATCGGTCTGGGCAGTGACTTTGACGGCATTGGCGGCAAGCTGGAACTGAGCGACTGCTCCAAAATGCCCCTGCTGGCCGATGCCCTGCGGAAAGAGGGCTTCACCGAGGATGAGGTGGAAGCCATCTTCTTCCGCAACGCACAGCGTTTCTTTGAAAACAACTTGTAATCACCGTTGGTATCTCAGAATTTGTTGAATTTGTTGATTTTGTTGTAGTTGAGAGAACACATGCAACAAAAACAACAGAATCAACAAAAATAATGTCTTAACGGTAAGGATAAAGTATAACGGAAAGTATAGAAAAGTTGAGGGATTCCAGATGGATCAGAATATGACATTGGAAAAGCGCATTGCCGCCGAGCTCTATTCCTATCAGGGCAGGATGAGCGTTTTTGTGGATGACCTGCGCGGCAGCACGGTGGAGATCGGTGCCGACGAGGAATTTGAGACGGCCTCCACCATCAAGGCGTTCATTCTGGCGGTGCTGTATCTGCAGGCCAGCCGGGGCAGGGCTGACCTGGAAGAGGAGATCACCTACGAGGCCAGCCAGTTCGTGGATGGCTCCGGGATGCTCCGGGCCCTGGGCGTGGGGGCAAAGCTCAAGGTGAAGGACACCGCCACCATGATGATCATCTGCTCGGACAACATCGCCACCAATATGATCATCGATTACCTGGGGCTGGACACCATCAATGCCTGCATCCGGGAATTGGGCTTTGGGCACACCGTCCTGCACAACCCCCTCCACTTTGACCGCTACGACAAGCTGGGCACCACCACGCCCCGGGACTACGCCGCCCTGTTTGCACAGGTGGCAAAGGGCACGCTGGTCAGCAGGGAAGCCAGCGCCGCCATGCTGGGCATCTTCCGCCAGCAGCACTACAACACCATGCTGACCCACGATTTCCCCCAGTTCTATCTGGACTGCGAGGAGACCGGCGAGCCGGAGCTTATCTGGGTGGCCAGCAAGAGCGGCAGTATGAACGCCTGCCGCAACGACGGCGGCATCATCCACACCCCCTACGGCGAGTATGTGATCGTTCTGATGAACAAGGAGTTCCATGACATCATCGAGTACAACGACCACCCCGCCATGGTCTATGGTGCCCGGGTGTCCCGGATGATCCTGGATCAGATCCTGGCCTGCGAGGGAAAGCTGTATCTGAAGTAAACGAAAGAGTGGGAAAGTAGAACGAATGGAAATTACATTATCATTGCCAATGCTGCTGTTTCTGATGCTGATGACCGGGTTTGCGGGCTTTGTGGACTCGGCGGCGGGGGGCGGCGGTCTGATCAGTCTGCCCGCCTACCTGTTTGCGGGCCTGCCGGTGCATTACACCTACGGCACCAATAAATTCAGCGCGGCCTGCGGCACCACCTTTGCCACGGCACAGTTCTTCCAGAAGGGAGCCATGAACATCCGGGTCGGCCTGCTGGCGGCTGTGGGCAGCTTTGTGGGCAGCGCACTGGGCTCCCACATCGTGCTCCTGCTCAGCGATCAGGTGCTGCGCACCATGATGCTCATCATCCTGCCGGTGGCGGCGGTGCTCATCCTCTGGCGGCGGGACCTGCCCGACGAGAACCGGGACGACGGCACCCTGAACGCCAAAAAGGCGGTGCTGGCCCTTGCCATCGGGCTGGGCATCGGCCTGTACGACGGCATCTTTGGCCCGGGCACCGGCACCTTTGCCATCATCGCCTTTACCACCCTGATGGGCTTTGACCTGCGCACGGCGGGCGGCAACGCCAAGGTGCTCAACCTTGCCAGCAACTACGCCAGCCTGGTAACGTATCTTTCCAGCGGGCTGGTGGTGTTCTCCATCGGCATCCCCTGTGCCATCAGCGGCATTGTGGGCAACCTGCTGGGTTCCCACTTCGCCCTCAAGAACGGCGCAAAGTTTATCCGCCCCATGATGCTTGTGGTTCTGGTGCTCCTGCTGGGCAAGATCGTCTCGGACGCGGTGCTGTGAACCAACAAAAAAGAGGAACTGCCGGGAAAGCAGTTCCTCTTTTTGATTGGGTAAGTTCAGAAGGTGAAGCCTTCATCGAGGAAGGCCAGGCCGAACGCGCCGGGGCCGGCGTGGGTGCCGATGACGCAGCCGATCTGGCGCACAAGGGCCTCGTTCCGGCCCAGATTCTCCTGCAGGTAGGTCTGGATGGGCTGCACCTCGCGGGGGGAGAGGGTGTAACCGGCCAGCGCGTCGGCGCAGGTGCTGATGCCGCCCAGCTCCTCGATCTTCTTGAACAGGGCAACGTAAGCGCCGGGCAGGCCCCGGGCCTTGCCCGCCATAACGACCTTGCCCTCCTTGATGGTGATGAGGGGCTTGATGCCCAGCATCCCACCGGCCACGGCCACGGCGGCGGGCAGGCGGCCGCCCTTGCGCAGATACTTCAGGTCGTCGATGACAGCCACCAGATGCAGATGCTCCTTGGCGTGCTCAAGGGTGGCGGCGATCTGCCCGGCAGTCTTTCCGGCATCCCGCAGTTGAACAGCCAGCCGCACCAGCAGGCTCTCGCCCAGGCAGACGTTCTCGGAATCCACAAAGAGGACACTGTCCACATTGGCCATGTCTGCGGCCAGCCGGGCGCACTGGCAGGTGCCGGACAGCTCGTGGGAGAGGAAGATGCCCACCACTTCGTCCCCGGCGGCAGCCGCCTCAAGGAAGAAGCGCTGGAACAGCTCAGGGCTGGGCTGGCTGGTGGTGGGCAGCTTGTGGCAGCGGGCCATCACGCCGTAATACACGGTGGGGGTCATGTCCACGCCGTCCCGGAGCACGGTGCCGTCCTCCAGGGTGACGTTCAGGGGGATGACGGTCACGCCCAGCTGCTCGGCTTCAGCGGGCAGGATGTCGGATGCGGAATCGGTAAGAATGCGGATCATAGTAATACCTCCAACGGGGCCAAGAACGGATAACCCGACCAAATCAATCAAAAAGTCGTATAGGAATATACCAGAGACGACGGAAAATGTCAATTGTTTGAATCAATATTTCTTCGTATTTTCGCAATTCCGCTCCGTTTTCTTGCACAAACGGGCCGAAACATGATACAATGGGCATCAGGCATTGCGGGGCGGTGCGCTGTGCGCCCGAAGCAGCGGAACAGCGCGGCCCCAAACGGAGAGGGGACGGAGAAGATGTCAGAGCGGAACCGCCGCCTGCGGGCGGCAGGCATCGCAGCACTGGCCTGGTTGAAAAAATAGACGAAAAACTTCTGGATAATCTGGCAACC
>OHMN01001792.1_pt1 | contig 12092 bp, 8 predicted proteins | sample 1569361 | NCBI WGS metagenome assembly OHMN01 (sample SAMEA3541508, study PRJEB24748) | human gut metagenome | biome: human gut; feature: human-associated habitat; material: faeces | place: China | collected 2012
TGATATACAAAATAGGAAATCCTCTCAATGAGGATTCAGAGAAAACTTAGAAGATATAATCGTGCAGAAGGCAGTCCATAGCGGGCTTTCTATCTCATACGCAAAACAGATAATATTTCGCATATTAAGCTGTGTGTAAGACAGAGCCACACAATACCGACAGATAAAGAAAATTATAATCCGATTCAGAATTCCTATGCGGCACTGTGGGATGAATACAAAGAACTGAAAACAGTTAATACTCTTACGAATGTTGTGCACCACATTCTGGAATACTACTTCATTCAGATTTGCGGATATGCCGGAGCTGATTTACAGAAGATTGTCCTTGACGACAATAAAGACAAATTCGTAGATAACAGTGGTAGTAAGCCGGATTATACGAAACATGAACTGGCGTCAGCACTTCTCTCTTACATTGACAGCAGCCCGGCAGTGATTGCGGACGGCTTTAACATTATAGAGACGGGATTTGATGCAGAGCAGATAAAAGAAGTGTTCAAGATGATTTTTGAGGCAATGCAGCAGGAACAGCATTACAAAATGATGATGAATACTGAGCCCTGATTATGGGACACGGTAAGAATTAAAATAGATTTAAACAGGGATATCTGATCCCGATGAACGGAGGATACAGCAATGGCTGAAAAGCAAACAATTGACGCAATGTGGGATGACTCCCCTGTTGACGTTTCTACAGAGGTGAATTTTATCTGGTCTATCGCAAACAAGCTGCGCGGTACTTACCAGAGTGACAAATATAAGGATGTTATTATTCCGATGGTTATCATTCGTAGATTTGAGTGTGCCTTAGCACCAACAAAGCAAAAAGTAGTAGAGCAGTTTAAAGCTAATCCTACTTATCCAGCAAAGGCTATGTATCGTATAGCTGGTGGATACCATTTCTACAACACCAGTGAGTTTGATCTTGCAGAGCTGGTAAATGATGCGGACCATCTTGCAGCGAACTTCAAATCCTATATTCAGGGTTTTTCTGCAAACATTCAGGACATTATTAAGAGCCTGGATTTTGATAAGCAAATTGACAAGATGGACAAGAACAATCGCCTGCTCAGTGTGGTGAAGGCTTTCTCGGAATTGGATTTGAATCCGGTGACAATCGATAATGTAAAGATGGGATACATCTTTGAAGATTTGATCAGAAGATTTTCAGAAAATGCTGAGGCTGGTGATCACTATACCGGAAGAGACATCATCAAGCTGATGGTCAATATCCTGCTGGCAGAAGGTTGTGACGATATCTTTGACGATGGAAAGGTCATTACAGTATTGGATCAGGCATGTGGAACCGGCGGTATGCTTTCCACCAGCTACAACTTCATCAAGCGCTATAATCCATCTGCGGATGTGCGCCTGTTTGGACAGGAAATCAATCCAGAATCATATGCGATCTGCTTGGCTGAGATGATGATTAAAGGCCAGAATGCAGAGAATATTTGCTATCAGGACACGATGAAAGCTGACCGATTCAAGGGAACCAAGATGCGTTTCGTCATTGAAAATCCGCCATTCGGTACACCGTGGGGTGGTAAAGATGCAGCAGAAGGTGTGGAGCAGGCAGTTAATGATGAATATACAAAAGGCCTCGATGGTCGCTGGGGTGCGGGCCTTCCTGGCTCTGGCGATATGCAGATGCTGTTCTTACAGTCTGCAATAGATAAGATGGACGACAATTTTGGTCGTGCCGCCATTATTGAAAACGGTAGTCCACTGTTCTCTGGTGGAACTGCTTCCGGTGAAAGCCAGATTCGTCGTTGGATGTTGGAAAACGATCTGATTGAAGCAATTATCGCACTTCCTACGGATCTTTTCTACAACACAGGTATCGCTACATACATCTGGGTACTTTCCAAGAATAAGAGACGCGAGAGAAAAGGCAAGATTCAGTTGATTGATGCATCGGAATTCTATAGCAAATTACGTAAATCTTTGGGAAATAAGAAAAACGAAATTTCAACGGAGAATCGCTCCGAGATTACGAAACTCTATGCAGACTTTGCTGAGAATGAATATTGCAAGATTTATAAGAATGAAGAGTTTATCTGTCGTGAGTATACCGTGATGCAGCCACTCCAGAGAAGCTATGCCATCACAGGAGAGAGAATTGAAGCAATGCTGTCAAAGGGTTCGCTTTCTTCTCTTTACGATCAAGCTAAAGTAGATGAACTAGAAAATATGGAAGAACTATCCGGTAAGGACTTGAAGAAGCTGGAAAATTACCAGAACAACCAGCCAATCTACGAAGCAATCATTGCGGCGCTGCAGGCGGCAGTATCAGAGCAGGTTTATGATTCGCCGAAAGCATTTATGCCGGTTCTGACAAAGGCCCTTGCCAATGCAACAGCAGATAAGAAGCTACTTGATAAGATTGCGGATGGTTTGTCTGTCATGGATAAGGATGCCGAAATTCAGAAAGATAAAAAAGGCAATATTCTCTATGACAAGGAAACCAAAGATACAGAACTGGTGAAATGGGAAGAAAGCATCGACGATTATATGACGAGAGAAGTACTGCCGCACGTTCCGGATGCTAAGGCGTTCTTTGAAGAGGATCTGGGCAAAAAGAAACCTGTCATAAAGACCGGTGCAGAGATTCCATTTACACGCTACTTCTACAAGTATCAGCAGCCAACACCGAGTGAAGAACTGGAAGTGAAGTTTATGAATCTAGAGCTTTCAGTTTCTGAACGTGTGTCAAAGTTGTTCGAGTAAGGCGGTGATGATATGCGTGAAATGAAAGATAGTGGGATTGAGTGGATTGGAGAGATTCCGGCTACATGGGATATACATCCTGTTTATAGTTATTTCGGAGAGAGAAAAAATAAAAATAGCCGTGGAAATGAGAATAATCTTCTGTCTCTGAGCTATGGTCGTGTTATAAGAAAAGATATAAATGCAAACGGCGGATTGTTACCAGAAAGCTTTAACACATACAACATAGTGGAAGCAGACGATATAATCATTCGTCCTACAGATTTACAGAATGACAAACGAAGCCTGAGAACAGGGTTGGTAAAAGAACAAGGAATTATCACTTCTGCATATATAGATCTGTGCCCTATTAAACATGTTGATTCGAGATATTTTCATTATTTACTTCATGCTTATGACGTAATGAAAGTGTTTTACAACATGGGAAATGGTGTACGCCAAGGATTGAACTATTCTGAATTTTCAAAGCTTATGGTATTCGAGCCGAGTTATGCAGAGCAGGTATCAATAGCAGATTTCCTTGACGCCAAGTGCGCTGAGATTGATGCTCTCGCAGCGGATATTCAAACTCAGATTGACACTTTGGCGCAATATAAGCGTTCCGTAATTACTGAAGCGGTAACCAAGGGGTTAAACCCAGAGGTAGAGATGAAGGACAGTGGTGTATTCTATATGGCTCCTATGAATGCCAAATGGAGGCTGACAAAGATTGGATATATTTGCACGAAGCTATCTCGTTTATTTACACCAGAAGATACGGCCTTAATATGCTCTAATAGTGGCAAGGTACTAGTTCGTCCAGATGATGTTACTGGAAAAATGGTTAGTGATGATAATGCAATGCAGGGAATTCATGCAGGTGATATTGCTATTCATGGAATGGATACGTGGCACGGGGCAATAGCGCTATCTGATTATGACGGTAAAATTACCCGTGTAGTGCATGTGTGTGACAGCACGGAGGACAAAAGATTTATTGTTTACTATTTACAACACCTGGCATTTCAAGGTGTTTATAAGTTGATATCCAATGGCGTTCGTGGGAACACAAGTGATTTTCGGAGTTGGGATAAAGTAAGTGATATTTGGATAGCTGTTCCAAAAACCAAGGAAGAACAAAAGAATATTTGCGATTACCTTGACAGGCAATGTAAATCAGTCGAAGAAGTTATTGCTGCAAAAAAGGAGCAGCTTGAAGTCCTTGATGATTACAAGAAGTCTTTGATTTACGAATACGTCACAGGAAAGAAGGAGGTGCCATCTATATGATCAGACAAGGCGGATGGTACTGGTATCTTTCCGGTGAAGAGGCAAAGCTCGAAAAGCACAAATGCGGCAAGTGGATGTACTTTTTTGAAGATCAGTCCTTTGCGCAGCAGATATGCGAGAAGGCCATTGCGGAGCACGTATGCTATGAGTGCAAGTGTACAGACATGGAAGTGCAGCTTGCTCCGACGGGAGTGATTTGCTTTTACTTGAATGGTGATGACATAGAGAATCATAAGCGCGTAATTCAGTTCATGCTGGATAATGACCTGATTCGGAAAACCAAGACCGGTAGATACTATAACAACAGCTTCAAGTTTGATGACCAGACTCGTGCCGGTGAGTATGGCGCTGATTTTGAAGGAAAAATCAAGCTGGATCAATTTATTGATCTGAAAACAGGAAACTGGATTAGAGGGGAGGTAGAAGCGGATGGAAAATAATGATAGAGATAACATTATATTAGAACAAAGCAAATCCGAAGATACTGTCCGGAGAGCTAAGATATATCATGAAAAATTGATTCATCAGGCATCCATCCTCTCTGAGAAGGAATACCAGAAGTTCTTGTTAGAGCGACTGGAGAAGGACAATGGTTTTGTAGTCCGTAAAGCTACGAATTTTGAACGCTATTATGCAGTGGATCGTGAGATGCTCTTTAAATTCTTGAACGATACACAGTCTGATACAATGGATTATCTGCGTAAAATTTACAAAGATGATCTGGAAGAGACGATTGTCAGCTTCATCAATGCGGAGACTACGAAGACACGTGGCAGTCTGATTGAGGTTCTGAAGCATGGTATCGAGCTTTCGAATCAGAAGATTGAGCTCATGTATACGAAGCCTGCGACTACCTTTAATTCGGAATTGACGAAGAAATACAGCCAGAATATTTTCTCTGTGATGGAGGAGGTCTGGGCCAGCGATAAGGAAAGAATCGATGTGGTTATTTTCCTGAATGGTTTGGCAATTATGGCTTTTGAGCTGAAATGTAATGCGGCAGGTCAGTCTTATCAAGATGCCATTTATCAGTTCCGTACTGACCGAAATCCAAAGACTAGACTTTTCCGGTTCAAAGCGGGGACTCTTGTGAATTTTGCTATGGATTTAGAAGAAGTATATATGACCACAAAGCTTGATGGTCAGGCTACATTTTTTTTGCCTTTTAACATGGGTAATGGTCACGGCGTTACTGCAGGAGCTGGAAATCCGGTATTTAAAGATAAATACAGTGTGTCCTATATGTGGGAGGATATTCTTACCAAGGATACGATTCTCGATCTGATCAGCAAGTTTATCTTTGTGGAAGTAAAAGAAAAGGTCGATGAAGAAACCGGAAAAGTGAAGCGCTCGGAAAATCTGATTTTTCCACGTTATCACCAGCTGGATGTTATACGTAAGATACTGGCAGATGTGCGTGAGAATGGTACAGCACAGAATTATCTGATTCAGCATAGTGCAGGATCCGGAAAGACCAACTCTATTGCATGGCTGGCACACCGGTTAACTTCACTGCATGATGCCAACAACAAGATTATCTTTGACAATGTTGTTATTGTTACAGACCGAGTTGTTGTAGATAGGCAGCTGCAGAAAGCCATCATGGGTATGGAGCACAAGGCAGGACTCATCCGTGTGATGGATGATAAGTGTGTGTCCGCGGACCTGGCGATTGCGTTGAATGGCAATACAAAGATTATTGCAACAACGATTCAGAAATTCCCATATATCGTTGATAGTATAGCTAATTTGAAGAACAAGCGGTTTGCCGTCATCATTGACGAGGCGCATTCTTCGACAGCCGGTAAAGATATGGCTGCCATCACGATGACGCTTGGATCCGGAGAAGATACGGAGGCGGATGTGGAAGATATGATTTCCAGCGAAATCAAGCGGAATGGTAAGCAGGCCAATGTATCAATGTTTGCTTTTACAGCAACACCGAAGCCTACCACTATTCAGCTTTTTGGACATCAGAACACAAAGGGTCAGAAGGAAGCATTTCATGTATATTCCATGAAGCAGGCGATTGAAGAGGGATTTATTCTGGATGTACTGCAGAATTATACGGAGTATTCAACTTTCTATAAGATTAACAAAGAAATTGAGGATGATCCGCGCTGTAAAACCAATGATGCGAAACGCCAGATCGCACGTTTCATAGAATTGCATGATACCAATATTGCACAGCGTGTAGAAGTGATTGTAGAACATTTCCGCACCACGGTCATGCAGGAATTAGGCGGTCAGGCTAAGGCAATGGTGATTACCGCTTCTCGCCAGAGTGCAGTGAAGTATCGTCAGGCATTTGAAGATTACATTGCGAAGAAAGGATACGAGGGCATTCATGCATTGGTGGCTTTCTCTGGAAAAGTAAAGCTTCCGGATGATGAGCAGGAGTATACGGAAAGCTCTTTGAATGGATTTCCAGAGGATCGTCTTACAAAGGAATTTGATACTGATAAATATCAGGTTCTCCTGGTAGCAAATAAATATCAGACCGGATTTGACCAGCCGAAGCTTTGTGCTATGTATGTTCTGAAAAAGTTGAAAGGTGTCAATGCGGTACAGACTTTGTCCCGGTTAAACCGTATCTGTGCACCTTATGATAAAAAGACGTTCGTGCTGGATTTTGTAAATAGCTATGAAGATATCAAATCTGCTTTCGCACCATATTATACAACGACATTACTGGCCAATTCTGTAACACCGAGTGCGGTATATGATCTGGAAGCTAAAATTGATGCTTATGGCATATTAGATCCGGCTGATATCGAAGCGGCTAACGATATCCTGTATGCCGACAAAGTGAATGGTAAGCAGAAACAGAGATTAACCTTTTTCCTTCAGAAGAGCAAGAAGCTGATTGAACATTATGAATACAATACGCAGCGCCAGTGCGTAGCTGATATGAGAAGTTTTGTTCGCTTCTATGAATTTCTGCTGCAGGTGTCCAGCTTTGAAGATACAGATTTACATAAGAAATATAACTTTGTGTCTTATCTGCTGGCTTATATTAATATCAAACATCCAGGCGGTGGTTTTAATCTGGATGGAAAGATTAAGGCTACTAATTTTGTACAGAAGAAGGGCGAAGAACATATGTCGGCTGATCTTGTTGCCAATCCTGTTATGAAGCTCCCGACAGCAGAGCACTTTGGGCTGACAGAAGACAAGGAAAAGAGACTATCTGAGATCATCGATGAAATTAACAGCCGCACCGGTAAGAATTATGACAATGATTTAGTGGTTAGAGCGATGCTACAAATTCGTGATATCTTGATGAAGTCAGAAAAGTTGAAGACAAGTGCACGCAACAATACGCAGCAGGATTTTGAGTTTTCCTATTTTGATGATATTGATGACGCTTTGATTGAGGGATTGTCACAGAATCAGGACTTCTTCTCCATGCTTCTCTCCAATGATGAGATGAAGCGGCAGGTTCTTGGTATTTTCTCAGATGAGATATACAAGAGTCTTCGTAATGCAAAATGATAAGGTGGTGATTTGCAATGTTCAATAAAATGCGATTAAAGTCAGCGCTTGTTGAATACAAGAAACGATTTATACAGACACAGTGGCCGGATGAAAAATATAAGTGGGAAGCTGTAAAATGCTTTCAGGTGAACTGGGATGTTAATGCGGATGATTTTGCGGCAATGCTTACAAAGGCGTTATCGCAGACAGGTAATCTGCTGGCTTCAGTAAATAACTTTCCAGCCAAAATGATTATCAAGTTTGCGGAGATAGCACAGGAAGAAGTCAGAGCAATGTTCATCGAGCTCTTTGATGAAGGCAAAGATGTGTATGAACGTATTGATTCTTTCAAGCAGAAATCGAATAGTCTTCTCGAAAGATATGGCAATGGTGCGGCACAGCATTATCAGTATGAGAATGCAATATGCACCTATTTGTGGCTGCGTTATCCGGATAAATATTACATTTATAAACTTACAGAGATCAAGGCAGTTTCCAATGAGCTGGAAAGCGATTATACGTTCAAAAAGGGTGCGTATGCAGATAACATTCGTAATTTTTTTGCTTTCTATAATGAAATCTGTGACGAGTTGAAGCAAGATGAAGAACTCAAAAATATGCTTGCATCACAAATAACGGGGACTTGCTATCCGGATCCGAAATTAAAAACACTGACGATTGATGTTGGATTCTTTATAAGTCGATACCTAAATAAAGATGAATCAGCACCGACATCAGATGAATGGTGGCCGACAGATTATACTCCTGCATTATCAGTCGATGATTGGGAAGTATTGCTTAATGATGCGGATATATTTACAGACAGTAGCCTTGAAATAATGAAGCGTATTCTTGATTATGGAGGAAAGGCTACCTGCACTCAGCTTGCAATAAAATACGGTGAAAGTAAGAATTTCTATAATTCAGGATCATCAGCGTTGGCCAGAAGGATTGTAAATAAAACAAACTGCCCAATCATGTCGCGGGACAACGATGAAAGTAAATGGTGGCCAGTTCTTTATGTTGGCAAGGCTGCCAAGAAGGATGAAGAAGGATCTTATGTTTGGAAGCTTAGAGATGAGCTTGCAGAAGCCCTTGGACGAGTTGATTTGTCTAAGGTAAATTTGTATGCAAATTTAGAGCCTAATTTCTGGAAGATAAGCCATGGTAATGACTGTATTTCTGATGTAGAAGCATCGGCATTTGAAAAAAGACAAGTAATTGTGGTACATAAGGATACAGCTGCAAAGGGTAAATCAAAAGTATCTCAGGGTGAAGATTTTATGGCTACAATGAAGAAAGGCGATTTCTTCTATTTGTGCCGTGGAAACAGCATACGGCTTTTAGGACGTATTGATTCGGATGAAGTAAATGAAAATCCAGAAAAGCAGGATGGCTGGTATGAGAGAAGTTATACGGTTATTACGGAGTCTCGTGATACAAGTGCCTATTCTGGAAATAAAAAGTGGTGGACGCCAAACGAGAACTCGACTTGCATTGTTGTTCCCAAAAGTGAAACACAGCTCTTTGAAGACTATATCTTAAAGCCTTATTTTGACATTACAAAAGAAGAACTTCTGAAGAATGATGCATCAGGTTTGCACTACTGGTTTTTAAATGCAAATCCTAAAATATGGAGTATGTCCAGTATGCCAATTGGTGAGGTTCAGGACTATACCCTTTATAACGATAATGGAAATAAACGCAGGATTTTTCAGAACTTCTTAGATGCTAAGGCTGGTGATATGGTAATTGGTTATGAATCGACACCAGTAAAGCAGATCGTTGCAATTCTGCGCGTTAGTGCGGAGCAAGATGGGCAGAAAATCTATTTTGAGAAAGTAGAAGGCCTTTCCTCTCCTATTGATTTTTCGACGTTGAAAGAATGCTCAGAGCTTGAGAAGATGGAATATTTCTCTATGACTCAGGGCAGCTTGTTTAAGCTTACACGTGGAGAATATGATTTTATTATCGACATGATCCGAGAGGAAAATCCGGCTCCGTCAGGGAAAGGAAATACCGGATATACGAAAACAGATTTTTTAAGAGAAGTCTATATTACGGAAGCCAAATACGATAGGCTTGCGGCGGTTCTGAAAAAGAAAAAGAACATTATTCTGCAAGGAGCACCAGGAGTTGGAAAGACATTTGCAGCTAAAAGGTTAGCCTACTCTGTGATGGGTGAAAAAGATGATGACCGTATCGAATTTGTTCAGTTCCATCAGAACTATTCTTATGAAGATTTCATGATGGGCTATAAACCTGTGGAAAATGGATTTGAACTAAAATATGGTATTTTCTATCGTTTTTGTCAAAAGGCTGCAAACCATCCGGATAAAGACTATTTCTTCATCATAGATGAAATTAACCGTGGAAACATGAGCAAGATTTTCGGAGAATTGCTGATGCTGATAGAGGCAGATTATCGAGATAAAAAAGCAACGCTTGCATATAATGGCCTGAGCTTTTCTGTTCCTAAGAGATTACATATTATCGGAATGATGAATACCGCAGACCGAAGTCTGGCAATGATTGATTATGCATTAAGACGTAGATTCAGCTTTTTCGATATGGAACCAGGTTTTGATTCAGAAGGATTTATCAATTATCAGAATAGCTTTGCAAATGAAACATTCAACACTCTCATTGAGCGTATTAAGGAACTCAACAAGGAAATAGCTCAGGATAAGTCGCTGGGTAAAGGCTTCTGCATAGGACATAGCTATTTCTGCAATGCAGATGACTGTACAGAAGAATGGATGAAGGACGTTGTTGATTTTGATATTTTACCGATGCTCAGTGAATACTGGTTTGATGAAAATTCAAAATTACAGCGGTGGGAGAACATCTTGCACGGTGTGTTTCAATGACAAGAGATAAGAGCATACTAATCAAAAACATATATTATATGCTGTCATACGCTTTTCAAACATTGAATCAGGAAAACTATGATGATGTAGCAGTTGAATCGTTTGATGAGATGTATGATCTACTGGCTGCGATTCTTGCAAAAGGGATTGGAATTCAGCTGAAACAAGGTCTCTACCGGGAGTATATAAACCGTCAGGAGGAGCTCCCGGTGATGCGCGGGAAGATTAACCTGCCGGGAACAATTAAAAATCGACTGGCACGTAAGCAGCTACTGACATGTGATTATGATGAGTTGTCTGAGAATAATCTTCTCAATCAAATAATCAAGACGGTGGTTATGCTGTTACTGCGAAATGCAAAGGTTAAGGCGGAGTACAAGGATGATTTGAAAAAGAAGATGCTATTCTTTTCCGACGTTGATACGCTTGAGCCAACCTCTATACGGTGGTCATCAATTAGATTTCAGCGAAATAATCAGACTTACAGGATGCTTATAAGTATTTGTCAACTGATAATTGAGGGCATGCTTATCACAACAGATGCTGGAGAGTATAGGCTTGCATCATTTGTGGATGAGCAACGTATGTGTAGGCTGTATGAGAAATTTATTCTTGAATATTACAGTAAGCATTTTCCAGAGCTGTCAGTCAGTGCTTCTCAGATACCTTGGTCTGTGGACGACGGAATCAGAACGATGCTGCCGGTAATGCAGAGTGATATTCATCTGCAAAAAGGTAATACCGTACTGATTATTGATGCGAAATATTATAGTCATACAACTCAAACGCAGTATGACAAACATACGCTCCATTCGAATAATATGTACCAGATATTCACGTATGTGAAGAATCGCGATTATGAATTTGGAGATGAAGCTCACAAGGTTTCCGGGATGTTGCTGTATGCAAAAACGGAAGAAGAGATTCAACCGGACAACGTGTATCAAATGCATGGTAACCAGATTACCGTCAGAACATTGGACTTGAATTTGCCATTTTCGGATATTGCTAAGCAACTGAATACCATTGCGGAAACGCACTTTGATTTACCGGAGAGGAGCAAGGGATGACAAACGAAGAAAAGATAATGAAGTTTAGGCAGTTGCTCTCAAATATAAATGTTACCAATAGCTATGAGGTGCTTGAAGAGACTGGTGACCTAAAAACAAACTACTGGGATTACATGACCACAGAGCCTATAAATTGCAATGAAGAGTTAAAGCGATTGGAACATGCTGATTATGATTTATGTTCAGCTTTGTTAACGATGCTATTACGAGAAGATCATTTTTGTAATGGTGCTTTTGATCAGAGAGTGGAATCCGGGCAGGTTGAACGTATTGTTCAGCGGATGATAAAATTGCTTGAAAAATAAGAAAAGGTTTATTTATAGCATTAATCTGCAACAGGATTCAGTTATTCGAAAAATTCGAATGACTCATAATTACAAGAGGATTCAGTTGTCTGATAATTTTGGATAACTGCTGGTAGTGGTTATTCACAGGACGAAATTGGGAAAACAGTATTTACCTAATTCGCAAATCAGTTTAAATGAACTATTCGGAATTTCCGGATAGTTCAAATCTAATGGAAGCTAGGGCATATGTGATACAGACAAAATGATGACCAGATTCCAGGTCGAGACGGTGAAATCCGGCAACTCAACTCCCTGCGAGTGTATGGCCAATCAGAGGTCAGAGCGGATGGATTGTGTAGGAGTTGAGCGTTCTTTACTGTCTCAAC
>OHMN01001796.1_pt1 | contig 12030 bp, 14 predicted proteins | sample 1569361 | NCBI WGS metagenome assembly OHMN01 (sample SAMEA3541508, study PRJEB24748) | human gut metagenome | biome: human gut; feature: human-associated habitat; material: faeces | place: China | collected 2012
AGTTCACCGCATCCAGAAAACGGGCGTAAACCTTACGCCGGACCACCGTTCCGCCAACCAGACTCTGCAGATCTTCCGCCATCCCGGTGACCATGCCGTACAGGTTAGAGACCGTCAGTGTCGGACGGGCAGCACTGCCCTTGCCGTTCAGTTCAAATCCCGTCCCCTGAATGGGATACGGCTGATACTGTCGCCCCTGCCAGGTGACCGGCTCACCTTTTTCGTTCTGCTCATTACAGAAAAAATAACGTTCTCCACCGACCTCTGTCAGGTCGATTTCCCAGAGCACCACGCTGGCCGACTGCTCCGCACGGGTGCATTCATTCAGTGTTTCCTGCCGGATATCCTGCATCAGTTCACCACCTGTTTAAACTCTGCGCTGAACTCAACACGCAACATACTGACCTGCGACGACCATTTTGCGCAGGTCACCTTTATCTGCCTGTAACCATAAGGCGGCGTCCACAGAAAGGCCTTCCAGCCTCCGTGCTCTGCCAGAAACGACTCCAGCGCCGTGGCCTCCTCACGGGAGACAGACAGCGTCACGCTGTACGTTTTCAGGTCAGCGTTCAGCCCGGCAGGCGCACGCTGGGAATAGCCATCACCAAAGCGCACCTCCCTGACGGAAGGAGCCGATGTCACATCCATCCCGGGTTTCACTTTCCAGCGGAAGGTTTTCATCGTCCACCTCCGGAGAACAGACCACCATCGCGCATCTGCCCGGTCACAACATCCATTGCCGCCTTACGGGCTACGTCATAAACAGCCTTCAGCGCCTGTGGCCCTATCTGCCCGTTCGTGCCGTCGTTGTTAATCACCACATGGTTATTCTGCTCAAACGTCCCGGACGCCTGCGACCGGCTGTCAGCCAGACTGCCCGGTGTACCGACATAACCACCGGTGGCATAGCCGCGCATCAGCCGGTAGAGATTCCCCACGCCAATCCGGCTGGTTGCCTCCTTCGTGAAGACAAACTCACCACGGTGAACAATCCCCGCTGGCTCATATTTGCCGCCGGTTCCCGTAAATCCTCCGGTTGCAAAATGGAATTTCGCCGCAGCGGCCTGAATGGCTGTACCGCCTGACGCGGATGCGCCGCCACCAACAGCCCCGCCAATGGCGCTGCCGATACTCCCGACAATCCCCACCATTGCCTGCTTAAGCAGAATTTCTGTCATCATGGACAGCACGGAACGGGTGAAGCTGCGCCAGTTCTGCTCACTGCCGGTCAGCATCGCCGCCATATTCTGTGCAATACCATCAAAGGTCTGCGTGGCTGCACTTTTTACCTGCGACATACTGTCCATGGCGCTCTCTTCCCACTCACTCCAGCCGGACTTCAGGCCTGCCATCCAGCTCCCGCGAAGCTGGTCTTCAGCCGCCCAGGTCTTTTTCTGCTCTGACATGACGTTATTCAGCGCCAGCGGATTATCGCCATACTGTTCCTTCAGGCGCTGTTCCGTGGCTTCCCGTTCTGCCTGCCGGTCAGTCAGCCCCCGGCTTTTCGCATCAATGGCGGCCCGTTTTGCCCGTTGCTGCTGTGCGAATTTATCCGCCTGCTGCGCCAGCGCGTTCAGGCGCTCCTGATACGTAACCTTGTCGCCAAGTGCAGCCAGCTGGCGTTTGTACTCCAGCGTCTCATCTTTATGCGCCAGCAGGGATTTCTCCTGTGCGGACAGCTGGCGACGTTGTGCCGCCTCCTCCAGTACCGCGAACTGACTTTCTGCCTTCCACAAATCCCGGCGCTGCTGGCTGATTTTCTCATTCGCTCCGGCATGCTTCTCCAGCGTCCGGAGTTCTGCCTGAAGCGTCAGCAGGGCAGCATGAGCACTGTCTTCCTGACGATCGCCCGCAGACACCTTCACGCCGGACTGTTTCGGCTTTTTCAGCGTCGCTTCATAATCCTTTTTCGCCGCCGCCATCAGCGTGTTGTAATCCGCCTGCAGGATTTTCCCGTCTTTCAGTGCCTTGTTCAGTTCTTCCTGACGGGCGGTATATTTCTCCAGCGGCGTCTGCAGCCGTTCGTAAGCCTTCTGCGCCTCTTCGGTATATTTCAGCCGTGACGCTTCGGTATCGCTCTGCTGCTGCGCATTTTTGTCCTGTTGAGTCTGCTGCTCAGCCTTCTTTCGGGCGGCTTCAAGCGCAAGACGGGCCTTTTCACGATCATCCCAGTAACGCGCCCGCGCTTCATCGTTAACAAAATAATCATCCTTGCGCAGATTCCAGATGTCGTCTGCTTTCTTAAACGCAGCCTCTGCCTTAATCAGCATCTCCTGCGCGGTATCAGGACGACCAATATCCAGCACCGCATCCCACATGGATTTGAAGGCCCGCGCAGTCCTGTCTGCCCAGGTCTCCAGCGTGCCCATGTTCTCTTTCAGGCGGCGGGTCTGGTCATCAAACCCTTTCGTTGCGGCCTCGTTCGCCGCCTGCAATGCCCCGGCTTCATCGCCGGAACGCTGCAACTGAGCAACATACGCAATCTGCTCCGCCGTCACGTTATGGAACTGGCGTGCCATCGCCGTCAGCCCCGACGTCGGGTCTGTGGTCAGCTTCCCGAAGGCTTCAGCGACCTTGTCCACCTCCACGCCGGATGCAGAGGAGAAACGCGCCACACTCTGGCTGATCGCCTCAAACTGCTCACCACCACGCACACCGGCATTCACCAGCGCCGTCAGTGACTCGCTGGTCTGGTTAAACGTCAGCCCTGCCGCCTGCCCGGCTCTGGACAGGACCAGCATACGATCTGCCGTCAGTCCCGCCTGATTGCCGGAAAGGACCAGCGTTTTGTTGAAATCGGACAGGGTTGAGTTGCCCTGATACCAGGCATACGCCAGCGCACCGGTCGCCACCGCCAGCGAGGTGGCCCCCACCATCGGCAGGGTGATCGCACCGGCAAGCCCCCTGAACATGGGGATCATCCCGCCGAAGGAGTCCTTAACCTGACCACCCTGTTGCAGCAGGATCAGCCACGGGCTTTGCCCGCCTGCAAGCTGCGTGGCCACGTCGGTGAACTGTGCAGGCAGCATACGCATGGCGGCTTTATACTGCCCGACGGAAATCCCCGCTTTCTGTGCAGCCAGCGCCTGTCGGCTCAGCGACTGTTCAACGACTGCCGCTGTTTTTTTCGCATCACTTTCCGTACCGGAAAAATGACGCCTGACTCTGGCCATCTGCTCGTCAAATCTGGCCGCATCCAGACTTAAATCAACGACCAGATCGCCTACCGGTTCAGCCATACCGGACTCCTCCTGCGATCCCTTCTGATACTGTCATCAGCATTACGTCATCCTCCGTCATGTCCGCCACATCCGGGGAAGTAGGGATAACTTCATTCCCGTCCGGGCCAAAGCGGACACCTCCGGCAAGCCCTGCCGCTTTCTGCATCAGCACATCATCTTCAGGCTCTTCGTCAGCCTCGCGCCGGTTCAGCAGACTGAAATCCAGCGGATGCATATCCGGATCGCTGAAAAACAGGCTGAGCACGGTGTACGTCAGCCCGGAAAAGTGCATATCCAGCAGAACATCATGAAAATAATGGGTACTGTAAAAGCGGTGCCAGTCGGCATACTCCGTGGATGACATCCCGGCAAGCATGGCGCGCCAGTCGGGTCGCCCCATCTCACGCGCCAGTTTCAGGGCAAAACTCAGCTCACCGTCGAACACTTTCCCGCAGAAACAGGCTCTGCGGGCCCGGCGACCTCTGTCTGTTCAGGGGCATTATTCACAACAAACTCATACATACCAGACAGCCGGTACACCACGTTTTCAGCATGAGAAATTGCCTCCGTGGGCCAGGTGGTAAGCACTTCCTGCTCAATCTGTTTAACGGCTTCATTCATGGACGGCATCTGCGTCTTCTGCGGATGGTTATGCCACAGGGACATCGCCACCAGAAACGCGCCGGTTCTGATGGCGTCTTCCACAGTAAACTTCCGGTTGCTGTCTGACTCCGCCTGTTCTGCCTGCCGTTTCATCAGGGCGAGATGCTCAATACGCTGCAGGGCTGACAGTTCAGAAAGCGTGACGGTCACGCCGTTATGTTCAAATGATTCGGTTTTCAGGAACATCGCTGACTCTCCGGATTAACTGTCGGTGACAGTGATTTCTGCAACCGCAGCAAGTTCACCATTACCGGATACAACCGGAATGTTGACCTTACCTGCAGCAACGCCTTTCACGGTGATGGTCATACCACTGACCGACACGGTGGCTTTTGTTTTATCCGCTGACACCGCACGGAAGCTCTTGTCAGTTGCGCCCTCCGGCTGGAATGCTACGGTCAGCGTGGTGCTCTGCCCTTTCACCACCGAGGAGCTGGCAGGCGTCACGGTCATACCGGTTGCCGCCGTCACCGTACTGCGATCTTCTGCCATTGACGGACGGCCCACATTGGTGACCTTCACCGTACGGGTGATCACTTCCTTCGCCGTCACCGCCTTACCGATACTGCTGACCCAGCCACGGAACACATCGACCGTGCCGTTCGGGAAGCGGATTTTATAGGCACGGGTATCACCTTCATTAAACCACGCCAGCAGCGCCTGCTGCCCCTGCTCTCCGGGCATCCACGCCAGCGTGAAGCTGGTATCTCCGGCGGATTTCTGCCCCTGCCCGGTCGCGGTCCAGTCCGCATCTTCATCATCGAGATAACTGTCGTCATAGGACTCAGCGGTCAGTTCGCCGGGCGTCAGGTCTTTAACTTTAGCCAGACGCGACCAGTCAACGTCTGAAAGCGGGTTCGCATAAGGGTCGCCGCTCCCGTTATAAACCCACAGGGTGGTTCCGGCACCTTTCACCGGTATTGCTGGATTTGGTACAGGCATATCGTCCTCACATTTCATAGGTAATGACATAAGTCAGATCGGCAGAACTCCACAGGCCCGCATCATCGTCGCGCCGGTAGTCATAGCCACTGACCACCATACTGGTGATCAAATCTGACAGTGCCGGGATATCGCTCATCACCGGATAAATCCGGGACTCCATCCACGCATCCAGCTCTGAATCCGGCACCTGAGCAGGCAGGAAAACTTCGATATGCAGTTCCGCCTGCCAGGTATCGCTGTCCAGCTCTTCGCCCGTGTATTCAGCGCCGGTGAGATAAACGGCAATTGCCGGAAAATCTTCCTCATCAAAAACAGCGGGGCGACCATCAAAAAGCGTCGCCCCGGTGTCATGCTTCTCCAGTGCATCCAGTACGGCTGCACGGAGTTCAGTATGTTTCATCGCTTTATTACCATCCTCAGTTGATGCTGCAGCGCATAGCCCAGCTCTTTCGGAAGACGCTCACGCCGTATCCGCTCAATATTCTGTTTAAACGCCGTGGTCAGCGGCACCGCCATCGGGATTTTCACCACATCAATGGGGTAACGGTTTTTCCCGGCCACACGCTGCATGACATGCCAGCGGCCATTTTTCAGTTGCTGAATAAACGCGCCGGGAATACGACGGTTTCCCACCACAAGCACGCTGCCGCCACCTTTCAGGGCTGAACGCAGCCCCTTTTTACGACGCCTGCGTCGGGACAGGACAATCCGCGCGTTACCCAGCTTTATTACGGGCAAATCCCCCCGGTTAACCTTGATTCTGGCCTGCGGATTTTTGACCGTGGCCCTTTTCAGCCTGGCCCTTTCCTTTACCAGTTTCCGGCGTACCTTTGTCTCACGGGCAACCTGTGACGCCGACTGCGACATCGCGGATGAAGCAACGCGGTTAATGGCCATTGCGGCGGCACCAGGCACCGCCGTTTTGCTGATACGGCTGAGGTTTTCAATGGCCTGCTCAAGACCTTTTATGGCCATACATCCCCCTTTCAGCGGCGACGGTTAACGGCAGGCGGTACGCCCCGCCCAAGCCAGAGATGACAGCTTCCACCATCATCCTGCGAAACCCGGTCTATCCAGAAGTTTTCCTCACCGATGGTCAGCGTGTCTCCACGCCGCAGCTGCCGCACATCATCAGTCCGGACAAACAGGGACGGGCTGGAGCCTTCAACGCGCACGCCCTGTCCGGCATAGCTGATATTTTCAGGGTCATCAAAAACACCACGTATTACTGCGCCGGACTGCTCACCGGATGTCATGGTGGCTGACGTTCCCATGTACCCGCGTATCGTTTCATCGGCGCGGACAATGGCAGCATCGAACAGGTTATCGAAATCAGCCACAGCGCCTCCCGTTATTGCATTCTGGCCAGGCCGCGCTCTGTCATTTCGGCTGCCACACCGGCAGAGACACGAAACGCCGTTCCCGGCAGCACAAATGCCACAGGTTCATCCCGCGTGGCGTGAAGTGCATCGGTATGCAGCGTCACCAGTGCCACAACCGTGACCAGATCAGCCGTATCAGTCACGGTATCCGGCTGCGCTGATACCACCTCATTTTCATGTCCGGTCAGCGCATTTTCCGGGCTGACAGATGTGTCCTGACCGGCAGCGTCATCCGTGTCATCAAGCTCCTCTTCCAGCTCTGCCACACGGAGCGCCAGTTCTTCTTTCGTCCCCGTCAGGCTGACATCACGGTTCAGTTGCTCACCCAGCGACCGGAGACGGGCAATCAGTTCATCTTTCGTCATGGACTCCTCCACAGAGAGAAAATGGCCCCGAAGGGCCATGATTACGCCAGTTGTACGGACACGAACGCATCAGGGTCAGCCAGCAGCATCAGCGGTGCTGACTGAATCATGGTGAACTCACGCGCCGGATCGCCGGTGGTCACCCAGTTTTTCGGGTAGCGGGCAGAGGCGTTAATACCTTCGCGCTGTGCGTCCGCATCCTGAATGCAGCCATAGGTGCGCAGACCGCGTGCCTGAGTGTTCCCCAGCACCATCGTGTTGTCCGGCAGGAAGTTCTTTTTGACGCCGTTTTCCACGTACTGTCCGGAATACACGACGATGGCCACATCGCCATACATTCCCTTATAAGACACCGCTTTGCCCAGGTCTTTTACCGCTGTCTCCAGTTCGGAATGAGAGCCGCGACGGGTATCCAGCTTCTCCCTGACGGCTTTGAAGGAACGGAACAGCGCCCAGCCTTTCGGATCAAACACGATGATATTCACCACGCCGCTGGCGTTCAGCGCGTAGGCTTCGATATCGTCGGTCGGGTCATACGTGGACTTGTCACGCTTGCTCCACTCCGTACCACCGGACTGTGTGATGTTGTTCGCCGCACTGCGGCCCATATCCACCTCAACCGGATCGAAGGCTTCACCGGTCATGGTGTATTTGCCCTTGAGCACGGCAGAAACTGCCTGCATCTCTTCGACCTGAGCAATGGCCAGCTCTTCGTCACGCATGTTCTGCATGATGATGCGACGGCGGCGGTAAGCCGGGTCCGCCAGATTCTGCGGATCTTCATCCGGCAGGCGACGCAGGGTCATCTGCGGATTCACTTCATGCTTGGGTTTGACATATCCCGGCGTAAATTCAGAGGTGGAGCCGCCACGGGAACGGATAACCTCACCGGAAACAATCGGCGAAACGTACAGCGCCATGTTTACCAGTCCCGGAATTTGTGAGAGATAGACTTTCTCCGTAGTGAAGGGATAGCTCTCACGGAAAAAGAGACGCAGAAACAGCGGATCAAACTTAAATTTCTGCTCATTTGCCGCCAGCAGCTGGGCGGTTGTGTACATCGACATAAAAAAATCCCGTAAAAAAAGCCGCACAGGCGGCCTTTAGTGATGAAGGGTAAGGTTAAACGATGCTGATTGCCGTTCCGGCAAACGCGGTCCGTTTTTTCGTCTCGTCGCTGGCAGCCTCCGGCCAGAGCACATCCTCATAACGGAACGTGCCGGACTTGTAGAACGTCAGTGTGGTGCTGGTCTGGTCAGCAGCAACTGCAAGAATGCCAACGGCAGCACCGTCGGTGGTGCCATCCCACGCAACCAGCTTACGGGTGGAGGTGTCCAGCATCAGCGGGGTCATTGCAGGCGCTTTCGCACTCAATCCGCCGGGCGCGGTTGCGGTATGAGCCGGGTCACTGTTGCCCAGCGGCTGGTAATGGGTAAAGGTTTCTTTGCTCGTCATAAACATCCCTTACACTGGTGTGTTCAGCAAATCGTTAACGGCATCAGATGCCGGGTTACCTGCAGCCAGCGGTGCCGGTGCCCCCTGCATCAGACGATCCAGCGCAGTGTCACTGCGCGCCTGTGCACTCTGTGGTGCTGCGGCCAGAATACGGCGGGCCGTTTCCACGGTCATACCGGGGGTTTCGGCCAGCACGCATGCCTGTTCTTCGCGTCCGTGAGCCTCCTCACAGTTGAGGATCCCCATAATGCGACTGTTTTCTGCCGCAACCGCTGCGGTGATCTGCGCGTTCACGTCCGGCTGCGCAGCGCTGGCGTTCTCGCCCTCCGTCGCTTGCACCACGCCAGTAACGTCAGCCTGCGAAGCAGTGGCTGAAACAGTTGTTGATTGAGTCTCTTTGGTCATTCGCCCTCCTGAGAGACGGGATTTACGTGCATCCAGTGCATCACGCATAACGGTGATCGCATCGGTGCTGTTGACAAGTTCATCAGCCAGTCCGGCATCAATGGCCTCCTGACCGCTGTACACTGCAGCCTCGGTATCCAGCACAGCCTGCACGGACAGGCCGGTATATGCCGACACCTTCTGTGCAAACATCCGGCGGGTTGCATCCATCCGGGACTGCAGTGTTTCCCGGACATCATCCGGTAGATGGCTGTAGGGGTTGCCATCCACCTTATGGCTGCCGCTGTAAATCAGCGTGATTTCCACGCCCTGTTTCTCCAGCGCAGCACCGTAATTACTGTGAGCCATCATGACGCCGATGGAGCCTGTCCGGGCGGTCTGCGTGACCAGACGCCGGGAGGCGGCGCTGGCAAGCAGCTGACCTGCACTGCAGTTCATGTCGTTGGCCAGCGCCCATACCGGCTTTATGTCACGCACACGGGCGATGATGTCAGCGCAGTCAAATGCTCCCGCCACCATTCCGCCCGGTGTGTCCATATCGAGCAGAATGCCGTCCACCATCGGATCGCTGGCAGCCTGTTGCAGACGGGCGATAATGCCGTTGTAACCGGTCATTCCCGAATACGGCTGCAGCGCCCGCGTCCGGCTGACCAGCGTGCCGGACACCGGCAGCACGGCGATGCCGTTCATGACCTGATAACTGCGGGCCTGTCGTGGTCCGTCATCATCACCGGATAATGCCAGCGTCGCGGGTGCCTCCTGGGCAGTCAGGCTGTCGCCGGATACCGCATCCGTCAGGCGGCTGATCCCAAGCTGGCCTGCAAGCGCACAAAAGAAAACCCGCGCATAGGCGGGTTCAAGCATCAGCGGCTCATTAAAGGCCATACTGGCAATATGCGGGAGATTACGCAGCTCTGCTGTCACTCTTCTCCTCCTCTGTTGATTGTCGCAGCCCGGATTCAAATGCCGCAGCCGCCCAGGCGGGCGGTTTAAGACCGGCTGCACGGCGCTCCATCGTTTCACGGACCTGCTGGGCAAAAATTTCCTGATAGTCGTCACCGCGTTTTGCGCACTCTTTCTCGTAGGTACTCAGTCCGGCTTCTATCAGCATCACCGCTTCCTGTACTTCTTTCAGACCATCGATGGCCATACGACCGGAGCCTATCCAGTCGCAGTTCCCCCAGGCACTGCGGGCTTCCTGAAAGCTGAAGCGCGCTTTTGAAGGTAACGTCACCACGCGGCGAACGATGGCCTCTTCCAGCCAGCACAGAAACATCTGGCTCGCCTGACGGGATGCGACGAATTTTCGCCGCCCCATAAAGTACGCCCACGACTCGTTCGCACTGGCCCGTGCCGTGGAGTAGCTCATCTGGGCGTAATTCCGGGAAAGCTGCTCATACGAGACACCCAGCCCGGCAGCGATATACCGCAGCAGTGACTGCTCAAAAACGGAGTAGCCATTATCCGTGTCCTGAGCCGTCTGCAGGTTCAGTGAGTCACCCGGCATCAGGTGAGGCACTTTTGCGCCTCCCAGCCGGACCGGTGCTGCGGCGTAATACGCGGCAATTTCACCAATCCAGCCGGTCAGCTTGTCCCGCTGCTCCTGACTATTCGCGCCAAGAATAAAATCCATCGCTGACTGCGTATCCAGCTCACTTTCAATGGTGGCGGCATACATCGCCTTCACAATGGCGCTCTGCAGCTGCGTGTTCTGCAGCGTGTCGAGCATCTTCATCTGCTCCATCACGCTGTAAAACACATTTGCACCGCGGGTCTGCCCGTCCTCCACGGGTTCAAAGACGTGAATGAACGAGGCACGACCGCCGGGTAACTCACGGGGTATCCATGTCCATTTCTGCGGCATCCAGCCAGGATAGCCGTCCTCGCTGACGTAATATCCCAGCGCCGCACCGCTGTCATTAATCTGCACACCGGCACGGCAGTTCCGGCTGTCGCCGGTATTGTTCGGGTTGCTGATGCGCTTCGGGCTGACCATCCGGAACTGTGTCCGGAAAAGCCGCGACGAACTGGTATCCCAGGTGGCCTGAACGAACAGTTCACCGTTAAAGGCGTGCATGGCCACACCTTCCCGAATCATCATGGTAAACGTGCGTTTTCGCTCAACGTCAATGCAGCAGCAGTCATCCTCGGCAAACTCTTTCCATGCCGCTTCAACCTCGCGGGAAAAGGCACGGGCTTCTTCCTCCCCGATGCCCAGATAGCGCCAGCTTGGGCGATGACTGAGCCGGAAAAAAGACCCGACGATATGATCCTGATGCAGCTGGATGGCGTTGGCGGCATAGCCGTTATTGCGTACCAGATCGTCTGCGCGGGCATTGCCACGGGTAAAGTTGGGCAGCAGGGCTGCATCCACACTTTCACTCGGTGGGTTCCACGCCCGCAACTGCCCACCAAATCCGCTGCCACCGCCGTGATAACCGGCATATTCACGCAGCGATGTCATGCCGTCCGGCCCCAGAAGGGTGGGAATGGTGGACGTTTTCATACATAAAATCCTGCAGGTCCCCTGCGTCGCTGTGTCATGCCGGTCTGCACTTCCAGCTCCGCAATGTATTTTTTCAGGTCAGACACGGAAGTGGCCGTAAACTCCACCCTTCGTCCGTCTTTCTGTACCGTTGCCACCCGTTTTCCTGTCATCAGGTCATGCAGTGCCGCACGGGCAGCGGCAAGTTCTTCCTGTCGCGTCATTCATCCTCTCCGGATAAGGCACGGGCGTAATCTGCCAGTGTTTTCTTGTTGGTTGCTGCACCATCCTCTTCCTGCAGGCTCGCCAGCAGTGCACTGAGATCCAGCTGCCAGCGGGAAATACTGATGCGCAGCGCCGCCAGCGCATAAACGAAGCAGTCGAGCGCCTCATTGCGTCGCTTTTTGCTGTCCCACAGTATTTTTTTCCTGCCATCCACCCATTTTTCGACCTGCTCTTCAGCAGTCAGTTGCTGCGCTTCGGTCAGATCAAAAATATCCGGGTTATTCGGGAAGTGAACGGCACCGGGAAGCGGTTCATCCCCTCCCGGCGTCAGTGTGAAGCGGTTATAAATCTGCTCTTTCGCGGTATCCGTACCGATTTCGGTAAGGTAAACCCCGTTTTTGTTTCGCTTACGTGGCATGCTGGCCACCGGCTTTCCGTAGACGGATGCCCCTTTAATGGGGATCACCCGGAACAGCCCATGTTTTTTCGAGCGTTCATACACGATGGTCGGGTCAATCCCGCCAATATCCCAGCAGATACGGGATATCGACATTTCTGCACCATTCCGGCGGGTATAGGTTTTATTGATGGCCTCATCCACACGCAGCAGCGTCTGTTCATCGTCGTGGCGGCCCATAATAATCTGCCGGTCAATCAGCCAGCTTTCCTCACCCGGCCCCCATCCCCAAACGCGCATTTCGTAGCGATCCAGCTGGGAGTCGATACCGGCGGTCAGGTAAGCCACACGGTCAGGAACGGGCGCTGAATAATGCTCTTTCCGCTCTGCCATCACTTCAGCATCCGGACGTTCGCCGATTTTCGCTTCCCACGTCTCACCGAGCGTGGTGTTCACGAAGGTTTTACGTTTTCCCGTATCCCCTTTC
>OHMN01001799.1_pt1 | contig 12013 bp, 8 predicted proteins | sample 1569361 | NCBI WGS metagenome assembly OHMN01 (sample SAMEA3541508, study PRJEB24748) | human gut metagenome | biome: human gut; feature: human-associated habitat; material: faeces | place: China | collected 2012
TGGTCTTAGCGGTTTCCAGCCCTGCCATAACCGTACCGTTGTACATGACATACATGCGGTCCGTCAAAGACAGCAGCTCCGAGTTTTCACAGGAAGCATAGATAACACAGTTTCCCTGTTTCGCAATTTCATTGATCAAATGGAAAATGTCCTGCTTTGCACCCACATCCACGCCCTTTGTGGGTTCGTCAAATATGTATACATCGCAGTCCGCCGCAAGCCATTTTCCCACCGCTACCTTTTGCTGGTTGCCGCCGGAAAGAGAGCTTACCGGGGCCATCAAATCCGGAATTTTAATCTGTAAATCCCTAATCTGTCTCTCTGAAAATTCTTTTCTGGTTTTTTCATTTATCACATGGCGCTGTGTCATCTTATCCATACTGGCATAGCAGAGGTTATCACGGATGGAATGAATCAAAATCACCCCCTGCGTTTTTCTCTCTTCCGGCGTCAGCCCCAGCCCCATCTGCATCATTCCGATGGGACCGGCATTTTTGGGAGCAGTTTTCTGATCCACCAGGATTTCACCGCTGTCGTATGGGTCTGCACCAAATATACAGCGCAGCAGCTCTGTACGGCCGGACCCCAGCATTCCTGCAATTCCTAATACCTCTCCCTTTCTCAGCTGAAAGGATACGTCCTGGAACTTCCCCTTGCGGGTAAGATGTTTTACATCCATTATGATGCCATCCTGCACCTTAAGGTCTCCGGGTCTTTCCTTGATTTCCACATCACCGAACATCATAGTAATGATATCCTTGTGCTGCAGCGAACTGATTGGCTCTGTTCCTATGTATTTTCCATCCCGCAGCACTGTAACGCTGTCTGCAATCTCCCACAGCTCCTGTAATCTGTGGGAGATGTAGATAATGATTACATCCTGCTTTTTTAACATCCGTATTGCCTCAAACAGCTTCTGGGTTTCATTGGCAGCCAGAGCCGATGTGGGCTCATCCAGCATAAGCACCTTCGGTTTAAAGCTCATGGCCTTGGTGATTTCCACCACCTGGCACTGCCACATACTGAGCCGGAACACCTTTTCATGGGGGTCAATATCTACGCCCATTGCATGCAGCAGCTCTCCTGCCATCTGATATGTCCTCTTCCAGTCTACCAGACGTCCCTTCTTTGGAAGACGTCCCAAAAAAATATTTTCCGCCACTGAGAGATGGGGAACCAGACTCAGCTCCTGATATACAGTGGCGATTCCCTTGTTCAGTGCTTCCACCGGTGTACTGAAATGCAATTCCTCTTCATCCAGATAAAAATGTCCGCTTGTGGGCTGAATGGCGCCTGCAAATACTTTAACCAGGGTTGATTTTCCCGACCCGTTCTTTCCGATAAAGGCATGGACTTTTCCGCTGTCAAAGGATACGGTGACATCATCCAATGCTCTTGTTCCCGGATAATCCTTTATAATCCCTTCCGTTCTCAAAATGCTCATGGCATACTCCTTATTCTTACCGGTAACGAACTCAGCTACATTTTGGATTTAAGGTCTGACATAAAATCATCCAGCTGCTTTGTATCGCCGCGTCTTAACGGTATACCTTCCACAATTACTGTCTTTCCCTGGTCCGCCACATCCTTTCCTTCAATGGACTGGACCAGAGTCTCAACCGTCTTATATCCAATTTGAAACGGATCCTGTCCTGTGACGGCCTGAAGAATATCATTATCTGCTTTCAGCAAATCCACAATCTGCTCAGACGCGTCAGTACCGAATACAAAGGTCTTGCCTGCCTGTCCTGCATTTTCCACTGCCATAACAGCACCGATGGTTCCGCCGTCGTTGGCAGCAAACATGATATCAATATCCGGGTTGGCGGCCAGCATGTCCCCTGCCTTTGCAATGGCTGTATCCTGGAGCCATGCATCCTGGTTGGAAACAATCTCATAGTTTACCCCGCCCTCATCCAGGGCAGCAAGGAAGCCGTTGACCCTCTCTGCTGAGGTTTCCGGAATTTGTGTCTTAAACTGAAGGATTCCCAGCTCGATTTTCTCATCCCCGTATTTTTCCTTAATAAAGTCTACTGCAATCTCGCCAGTCTGTTTACAAAAGGCATAATTATCCGAGGTATAGGCTGCTATGGAAAAAGGGTATGAGTCCATGGCCGTATTGGCCACACAGATTTTGACCCCTTTATCGCTTGAAACCTTAAGTGCCTCCGGAGAAATCGTTGCGGACAGAGGGGAGATGGCGATGCCGGCAACTCCTTGTGCTGTATATGTATTTACCAGCTCAGTTTCCTTCATCTGATCATTTGTGACATTGGAAAGCTGGATTTCATACCCCAGATCCTTTGCAGCCGCCTCATATCCAGCCGACATCAGCTTAAAAAACTGATCTTCCTGGAACACTATACCTGCAATTGACTTTCCTGCACCAGATGTATCTGTCTGCTCTTCCCCTTCTCCGGCCTTCTCTTTCTGACCTTTCTCTTCCTGGCTTGTCCCCTGGGCCACGGTTGTTCCTCCTGTTGTCTTGCCTCCCCCGTCTCCATCCATGCTGCATGCACCCAATACACCGGCCATTCCTAATATCATTGCTGCTAACGCTATCTTCTTCATAAAGCCTACCTCCTAATATCATTATATAGTTTTTGTTTTCATTTAAATGAGCTCATTCATTTATGTTCTTACTATATCTTATTTTATTCCCCAAATCTTCTTTACTTTTGATATTTATTGTTTTATATTGATATTTAGACAAAAACAACTGGATATTCAGGCAGGGAGAGGAACTATTCTTATGCAAATTTCAGCTAAAAATGTAAATACTCCATCTGTATTCCCCATTGATTGCGAGGTCTATTACTCAATCCGTACACTGATTGATGCAAATGAATACCCGCAGGTCCATGATTTTTATGAAATCATACTAGTGACTGAAAATTCACTGGATATTTTGTTAAATAATGACCGAATCAAACTTGGGCATGGAAATCTGCTTCTTATCCGTCCCGGTGATATCCACACCAAAATACAGACCGGGGACTCTGTACATATTAATCTGGCCTTTCCGGCTTATACGGTAAATTCTCTTTTTGGTTACCTTTATAACTCTCAGGCCCCGCGCAAAGAACTGTTTGCTGGTTCCCACTCCCCGATTGTCCGGTTAAGCACCATTGACACGCTGATGATCCAAAATCGTTTGTCCTTTCTTAACCAGCTGTCATCTTCTGATATGGAGGAAAAAAACACCCATCTCAGAGCAATCCTTATTGACATTATGTATTCCTATATCATTCCTGAATTGGAAAAACAAAAAAGGTCCTCGGATGCCTCCAATCTGCCGGCCTGGCTTGTTCCTGCACTGGAGGGATTATCCAATCCCAAAAACCTGACCATGGGGATGGATTATCTTGTCCACCAGACACAGCGTTCCCCGGAACACATCTGCAGAATGTTCCGTAAGCATCTGGGAATCACCCCCTCTGCCTACATCAACGGAAAACGGCTTAACTATGCTGCTAATCTTCTGATACACACAGATATGGAGATTGTAGACGTAATATATGAAAGCGGCTTTCAGAGCATCAATTATTTTTATCATCTGTTTAAAAAAGAGTACGGCATCTCCCCTGTAAAGTACAAAAAGATCCATCTGGTCCAGAAACTTTAGAACCTGTTCCCGCCGGGCACGCAAAAAGGCAGCCTCCACATCTGCAACTGATATGGAGACTGCCTTCTTTTATTTCATCTATAACTGCAATTAGACCGGATAAGCCTTGCTGTCCTTGTCGGCAGCACTGCTGTCCACCTTGGTCTGCTGGGCAGCCCTGTACTCGAAGAAATCCTTGGCCACTGCCGGGAACAGCGCATAGCTGAGAACATCCTCATCCTGCTGCTTCCACTGCGCGCATTCCTTCTCAAACTGAGGAAGCTGAGGAGCAATCAGGTCGGCAGGACGGCAGGTAATGGGTGTCTCGTCGCCGATAATCTTTTTCTGCACTTCCGGATTAAAGGGCTTAACTGTCTGGCCGAATTCACCAAGCATGATTTTCTTGGATTCCTTCGGAACCATCTTATAGCGCTCGCCCATGATAACGTTCATAACAGCCTGTGTACCCACAATCTGGGATGACGGTGTAACTAACGGAGGCTCGCCGAAGTCCTTACGCACTCTCGGAATCTCCTCCAGAACCTGGCGGTACTTGTCTTCCTGTCCGGCCTCTTTTAACTGGCTTACCAGGTTGGACAGCATTCCGCCCGGCACCTGATACTGAAGGGTCTTGATATTAACTCCCAGAACCTTCGGGTTCAGAAGGCCGCTCTTAAGGGCCTGCTCACGTATGGGCTGGAAATGGTCTGCAATCTCAGCCAGCAGTGTCTGGTCATAGCCGGTGTCATATGGGGTGCCGCGGAAGGTCTCCACCATAACCTCAGTGGCCGGCTGGCTGGTTCCCAGAGCCAGAGGCGACATGGCGCAGTCGATGATTTCACATCCTGCCTCTACTGCCTTTAAATAAGTCATGGAAGCAACGCCTGATGTGTAATGGGTATGCAGGTCGATAGGAAGGCTTGTTCCTTCCTTCAGAGCCTGTACCAGCTCTGCTGCCGCGTATGGTGTCAGCAGACCTGCCATATCCTTGATACACAGGGAGTCAGCGCCCATGTCCTCAATTCTCTTTGCAATATCCTTCCAGTAATCCAGTGTATAGGCATCGCCCAGAGTATAGCACAGCGCAATCTGAGCATGTCCTTTTTCTCTGTTGGTAGCTTTTACAGCTGTCTCCAGGTTGCGGATATCGTTCAGACAGTCAAAGATACGGATGATATCAATACCGTTGGAAATGGACTTCTGTACAAAGTACTCCACTACATCGTCCGCATAGTGGTTATATCCCAGGATGTTCTGTCCGCGGAACAGCATCTGCAGCTTGGTGTTCTTAAATCCGTCTCTCAGTTTCCTCAGTCTCTCCCATGGATCTTCCTTCAGGAAACGGAGGCAGGAATCAAAGGTAGCGCCGCCCCAGCACTCAACCGCATGGTAGCCTACCTTGTCCATCTTATCAATAATGGGCAGCATCTGCTCTGTGGACATTCTGGTTGCGAGCAAAGACTGGTGGGCGTCACGAAGGACGGTTTCCACAATCTTCACTGGCCTCTTTTCTATCTCTGCCATAGTTATAATCCTCCTCGTTATGAGCATTTGGCGCCGTCTTTAAGGCGCTTGTGCGATACATGCCGCCCGCGCCTGGCAGGTGCTTTCCCAGGCCAGGCGAAACGGCTGTCATTGTCAATATATTATGCCATTATACCCCAAATATTGCCATGAAGGTACCGGCCGCAACTGCGGTGCCGATAACGCCTGCAACGTTTGGTCCCATTGCGTGCATCAGCAGGAAATTGGTCGGGTCTGCTTCTGCTCCCACCTTCTGGGATACACGGGCTGCCATAGGAACTGCGGACACGCCGGCAGAACCGATAAGCGGATTGATTTTTCCTCCTGTAATCTTGCAGAGGAGCTTGCCTAAAAGCACACCGCCGATGGTGCCGAAGATAAATGCGGTCAGGCCCAGGGCAACAATCTTGATGGTGGTTACATTTAAGAATGCATCTGCGCTGGTGGTAGCGCCTACGGAAGTACCCAGCAGGATAACCACAATATACATCAGGGCATTGCTTGCCGTATCAGCCAGCTGCTTCACAACGCCGCTCTCACGGAACAGGTTGCCTAACATCAGCATTCCTACCAGAGGTGCTGTGGATGGCAGGATCAGGCATACAACGATGGTTACGATGATGGGGAACAGAATCTTCTCCAGCTTGGATACAGGACGAAGCTGTTCCATCTTAATCTTACGCTCTTTCTCAGTTGTCAGAAGCTTCATAAATGGCGGCTGGATAATTGGAACCAGCGCCATGTAGGAGTAAGCCGCAACCGCGATAGGTCCCATGATCTGGGTCTGTCCCAGCTTACTGCACAGGAACAGGGATGTAGGGCCGTCCGCACCGCCGATGATGGAGATGGCTGCTGATTCCTTGCCGGAGAACCCTAACAGGATGGCGAAGAAATAAGCAGAGTAGATACCCAGCTGTGCGGCAGCTCCCATAAGGAAGCTGATTGGGTTTGCGATAAGGGGGCCAAAGTCTGTCATGGCTCCAACGCCCAGGAAGATAAGGGAGGGCAAAATGCTCCACTCATCCAGCTGGAAAAAGTACCACAGAAGTCCGCCTGTTCCGTTGGACGTCTGTTCCGGAGAATACATGATATCCGGATAAATATTAACCAGCAGCATACCGAATGCAATCGGAATCAGCAGCAGGGGTTCAAATCCCTTCCTGATAGCAAGGTATAAGAACACCAGGGCCACTACGATCATTACATAGTTGCCTGCTCCCAGATGGAAAAACGCCATCTGGTTCAGCAGGTTGTTAATTATATTGCCAAAATCCATAATGTTCCCTCCATAATGAATCCCACATTGCTATGGGCTCATCTCTATAATTAGTTCAGAGTAGCTAATACCGCGCCAGATTCAACGGAATCGCCGGTGGACGCATTAATGCTGGCAATGGTTCCATCCTGAGGAGCCACGATGTCATTTTCCATCTTCATGGCTTCCAGAACCAGGATTACGTCACCCTTCTTCACAGCCTGTCCTACCGCTGCCTTAACAGCCACTACCTTGCCAGGCATAGGTGCGGATACGCTGACAGACCCTGCTGCACCTGCCGGAGCTGCTGCAGGAGCAGGAGCTGCTGCGGGGGCCGGGGCTGGTGCTGCCGGGGCTGCTGCAATACCGGATACAGCGCCTTCTTCTACGGTTACTGCATATGCTTTACCATTAACTGTGATTGTATAATTCTTCATGATTTCAATTCCTCCTGAATGAAAATAGTTATGGAACGTTTCCCGTCCTCTTATCTGCCTTTAGACCTCTGTACACGGCGGATGGAACGAACCACCAGTCCGTTAGAAGAAGTTCCCTCATATGCTGCAATGGCTGCCGAAATCACTGCCACCAGCTCGGCGTCGCCCATCAGGTCTTCGCCTGCCGCAGGTACAGGTGCTGCCGCCTTAACCGGTGCTGGTGCAACTGGTGCTGGCGCTGGCGCTGCCTTTTCCTTCTGGCCTGTCTCCCACTTGTGAATGAACTTAAAGCAGGCAATCAGCAGGCTGATAAATATAAGGACCGCGAACACGGTGCCGATACCGATTACCGCATATACGGTAGCTGTTTCCATCAGCTGCCCGATGGTCTTGCCCTCTTCTTCATTTGAAGCAAGCTCAGTGAATTCCGCATCAACTATCTGCTGGGAAATCATATTCAGATTCATGACATACTGCATGGAACCTTCGGTGAATGCAACAGGCAGCATAACGGTATAGGTACCATCTGCCATCTGTACCACACTTGCGTCTTCAATGTCGATGCTTCTGACTTCCCCCAGTTCCTTCCTTGCATTAATCTGCTCTTCACAGATGGCTGCCATAACTGCATTGCCCTGGGCTTCCGACATGACCTTCTGTGCAATCAGCCCATCCGTGCTGACGCCCAGAGACTGGACCGCTGTCAGCTTGGCATACTCTGCCATCATGTCATCTACAGGAGTTCCGTCCGTGGCAATCCGGGGAGCTGTCCCGGCTTCATCCTGTTTTGCTGAGCAGGCTGACAGGCTCAACAGGCAGGCGGCCATCAGAACTGCTGCTGCCACTCGTTTCATTAATCGTCTCATATACCTGTCACCTCTCTTTAAACCGTGCCATGCTTCTTAGACGGACGGTCCTCTCTCTTTGTGAACAGCATTTCAAAGGCTGCGATTACCCTCTGACGGGTCTCCCCTGCCTTAATTATGTCATCTACATATCCTCTCTTGGCTGCTGCTACAGCGCTGGACTGAAGTGCGGTGTACTCTGCTGTCTTTTCATTGATGAGTGCGGCGGCATCACCGGATGCGGCGATTTCCTTTGCATACATAATCTTCACTGCCTCAGACGGATTCATCATACCGATGACAGCACCAGGCCATGCATATACCACGTCAACGCCGATGGACTTGCTGCCCATGGTCAGGTATGCGCTTCCGAATGCTTCCTTAACAATTACTGTTACCTTGGGAACGCTGGCATTGGCATAAGCATAGGTAAGGCGTGCGGCTGCCTTTGCAATCCTTCTCTCGCTGCACATCTTGGCCTTGTAGCCCTTTACGTTCACCAGTGTGAGTACAGGAATATTGAATGCGTCGCAGAAATGAATGAAATCAGTTGCCTTGTCGCAGCCCTTGCCGGACAGGACAGGCTCAAATGTTTCCTTCTTCTCTCCGTTCTCATAGATTTCCGTGCGGTTAGCCACGCATCCGATGGTTGTCCCGTTCAGGCGGATGAAACCGGTCACCATGGAAGGTTCATAATTCTTCTTAACCTCCATGAAGAAGCTGTTATCGGATATCAGTGTCAGGGCCAGAGCCGTGTCACCAGTGCATCCCTCGATATTATCGCAGATACGGTTTAAGTCATCCTGGCACTCTCCGTATGACATATCATCCTCGTTGTTGGCCGGAAGGATGGAAACCAGGGCGCGGATCTGAGCGATAATGGAAGCCTCATCTCCTGTGAAGTCTGCCAGTCCGGATTCCCTGCTCTGGAAATCTGCGCTGGAGGTATCACACTTCTCTTTATAATTGCCGTCAATGGCGTTAGGTGAATTAACAAACAGTTTGCCGGACTTCTCTTCCATGAAGGTGAAATCTGTGATGCCGGCAGATACTGCCATGCCGCCGCCGCAGGTTCCAAAGATTGCTGTTATCTGAGGAATCACGCCGGAAGCCATGGTCTGGCTTAAGTACAGCTTGCCGAAGCCGTCCAGGGCATCGGTCGCCTCCTGAAGACGCAGACCTGCACAGTCTACCAAACCGATTACAGGTGCTCCCATCTTCATAGCCATGGAATAGATGTTGCAGATTTTCTTTGCATGCATTTCGCCCATGGAGCCGCCTAATACAGACGCATCCTGGCTGTATACATACACCAGGCATCCGCCGATGGTACCGTAGCCGGTAACCACACCGTCAGCGGGGGTCTCCTGCTCAGTCATGTTAAAGTCAGTGCTTCTGGCCGTTATATAGGCTCCGACTTCAACAAAACTGTTCTCATCAAGCAGGGCTGCTATGCGGCTGCTTGCTGAAGTTTGTGCTGAATTACTCATTTTCCAGTCCTCCATCATTCATAAGTTTAACAATATCTAAGCAACGGAAAACCCATTCTCAGGCCCGTCGCAAAAAAAAGCAGAAATATTGCCACATACAATTATAATAATAAATTTGTCAAATAGCAAGCTCTTTTCCACTAAAAAGGTGAAAATATTAACGAAATTCAAGATTCGTAAATACGAAAAGAGCTGTGGCTTTCACGAAATATGTGAACCGCCGCAACTCTTTTTTGTCACAAACCCATTATTTACTTAACCCATGGAAAAAAACTTGTCATGAATGACCTGTACGGCCTTTTCCGCATCCTTTTCATCCACCAGTACGGATATCTTAATCTCGCTGGTGGATATCATGTTGATATTAATGTTGGCGTCGTAGAGAGCCTCAAACAAGGTGGCAGCCACGCCAGGATGATTAATCATACCCGCTCCCACCACGGAAACCTTGGCAATATGGCTGTTGGTCTCCAGATGGCCAAAGCCAATGGACTCCTGATGCTCCTTCAGGAGCACGGAAGCCGCCTCCAGGTCGGACTGGGCAACGGTAAAGCAGATGTCCTTGCCCTCCTCATGGCCGATTCCCTGTAATATGATGTCCACGTTAATGTGGTTCTGGGCCAGCAGGGAAAACACCTTAAAGGATGTGCCAATCTCATTGGGCACCCCTATCAGGGCAATCCTTGCGATATTAACATTCTTAGCCACACTGCTGATATATGATTTCTCCATGCGTTTTGCAACCTCCTTCACCTTTGTACCCGGATGCCCTGTAAAGCTTGAGAGCACCTCCAGCTTCACATTATATTTCTTTGCCATCTCCACGGAACGGTTGTGGAGCACCTGGGCCCCCAGGGTAGCCAGCTCCAGCATCTCATTGTAGGTGACCTCATCCAGCTTCCTTGCATCCTTCACGATTCTGGGGTCAGCCGTATATACCCCGTCCACATCCGTGTATATCTGGCACAGATCCGCCCGAAGGGAGGCAGCCAGCGCAACCGCGGAAGTGTCAGATCCGCCTCTGCCAAGGGTGGTGATATCCTCATAGCGGTTGATTCCCTGGAATCCCGTGACAATCACGATTTTCTTCTGATTCAGCTCTGTCTCGATGCGCTCCGTATCCACCTTCTTAATTCTGGCATTCCTGGCCACGGTATTGGTAACCATTCCCGCCTGCCATCCGGTCAGGGAAATAACCGGATATCCCAGCGCCTCCACTGCCATGGCGCAGAGGGCCACGGACATCTGCTCCCCGGTGGACAAGAGCATATCCATCTCCCGGTTGGAGGCAAGGGGATTGATCTCATTTGCCTTCTCAATCAGCTCGTCGGTGGTATCCCCCTGGGCAGACAGCACTGCCACTACCTGGTTGCCGGCTTTGTATGTATCCGTGATAATTTCAGCCACATGGCGCAGCCGGGCGGCGTCAGCCACAGAGGTTCCTCCGAATTTCTGTACAATTAAGCCCATATGTTATTCCTTTCGTCCATACATTGTATCCCGCCAAAAAGCGGCGGCCCCAAAGGCCGCCGCCAGCAAGCGCTTATATTTAAATATTTTACACGCTGGATTTTGTTTGTCAACCGAATCCGGCCTTAACTGTTATTTCTCCAGGTTCTTCCACTTAAAGTTGGGAACCACATCCGACCACTTGCTGATGCCGATGATTGGCTTTGCAAATTCAGTGGCCTCCAGGGTGGCGTTCTTCTTGTTGATATCCCGGAATACCTGCCATATCTTCTTGCGCTTGGTAGCCACAATCAGATTGGGCTGGTTCATGTCGCACTCCCACAAACCGAATTTTAATCCGTCCTTTGCCTCGGAGGGCGCGTCTACCTGACGGCTGACCGTGTAGGCGTCAATATATGGGTTGCTGTCCACCAGGTAATAGGAGTAAGCATAGGCCGCCGCCTGAATCTCCGGAATGTTTCCCCTGGTAGGGCTGTAGGATGTGAAGCCCTGCTCCGTAAGGATGATGTGGCGCACATTGCCTGCGGGCGCCCTCAGGGTATCCTGTACAAAGTAATCTGTCAGCACGTTCAGATTGGCAAAATTGATGACCGGTGAGTTAAAGTCATTTGTGAACAGCCCTGTGGACTGCGGATCATCCCAGAATTCCGGCTCTGTCATGGGGCATGGATATGGATGGTAGGCCAGACCCCAGTCCATCTGTCCCTGGGTGTTGGCTATGGAGTTAAAGCTGTCCACAATCTCCTTGCCTCCGTACTTAAGCTTGCCGTCAATCTCGTTCATCCAGTTATAGTCCAGTGAAAAATATACCCGGTCGTTGGCATTGGTGCTCTTGATGGCTGTGTAGATGACCCGGAATGCCTTCTGGTATGCCTTCACATAATTCGTCAGGTCCATGGGCCCCATGTAATTCCACTGCTGGTTGTTAATCTCGTTGCCGATAATCCAGTTTGACACCTTGCCGTAATTAGGATTGTCGCCGCTGTAATGCTGGGCCAGGAAGGACGCGATTGCCTTAGTCTGGTCAAATCCGGCCTCAGTCTCCGCGTTGAACATGTAATAAAATGCATTGGAATTCTTCTGTGTGCCCGGATACACCAAATCCGGTGTATTGGGATTCCAGTCATTAAGCAGGATAACCGTAACCGTCATCCCCTTGTTGGACAGCGCGCTGATGGTCTTGTCATAAGCGTCCACCACTCCTTTGTTAAAATGGTACGTCTTTCCGTCATACTGGTAATCAATTCCGGTTCCCATAATCTGGGAAAATGCGATATTGGTGGTCACATGCTTCACGCCCAGGTCAAAGGCGTCGCTGAGCATGTCAATCTCAATCACAAGACCCTTCTTAGTCAGAGGGTCATTAAAAGGCGTCTGGTTCTTAGCAA
>OHMN01001801.1_pt1 | contig 11984 bp, 9 predicted proteins | sample 1569361 | NCBI WGS metagenome assembly OHMN01 (sample SAMEA3541508, study PRJEB24748) | human gut metagenome | biome: human gut; feature: human-associated habitat; material: faeces | place: China | collected 2012
GTATCGGATGTATTCATGATATTTACTACACCCAGATAAGATGTCATTTCTTTCAGATTCAGTTTCTGTAGAGTGTCAAGATAGACAGTCAGGGTATCTTCCGGTGAAAGAATATCCGGATCAGCCAGATTGGCTATGAGACCGCCGACGAGCTCATCTTCAAGGGAACTTGTACGCTGAATCTCCCATTTTTCTTTTTTATCACTGCCGGTATTAATAAGCTGAATGGAACAGTCTGTTTCAGTTGAATCATATTTGTTCGTATCCAAAAGATGATTCAGAATCAGATAATGTGCCTCAAGTGATTTGGAAGAATCTTTGATATTTCCAGTCTGGGCTTGTGCAGCTTCTGTGATTTCGGTCCGAAGCAGTTCTGCTGCGAAATCTCTGGCAAGAGGCTTGGCATCGATTGTAGTAAGTTTCACAGAAGCAGTGGCTGAATTATTTGCCGTGTCGACGCTGATATCCAGAATTTTGTAATCAAATTTCTGGAAAAAGAGAGAAAATACTTCATTGATTTCATCGGATAATGCAGTGTTTTCTGTAGCATCGGGGAACAGCTCTTTATACGGTATATATTTTTGAGTTGTTTCTGAATTAAGATTCTTTAACTGATCCAACTCATTTCTGACAACATTTTTTACATTTGACCCGCTTTTATGTGAACAGCCGCTGTTCATAAATACAGCGAAAAAAACAAATAAAATATAAAGCAAAGGAGCCAGACGTTTCTTTGTGTTCATGCGTATTTTTTCCTTTCACAATACTTTCTGAGTATTTTACCAGATTTTGCGGTGACTGTCAAAAAAACGAAAAACATGAACGAATTTCATAAAATAAACGTGAAAAAATTGTGAAAAATGACATCATTTAGATGCAAAGCTTTTTTTTTAAGATAGAATCTGATATGATAGGGAAGTGAAAGTTACAGGAAAACGTAACTATATAAATACGAAGTAAAAAAATAGTAGTGTATAATAGATGTCGACATCAAAAATGCGATAATATCAAGGAGGCAACTATGAAAAAACGTATTATCATCGTTTTGGGAATCCTGATTGCTGCGGGTGGTATTGGAAGTGGCGTATGGTATCATTTTAATGGAAGTGGTCAGAGTGGCTCCGGGGATACAGTAGTTTATGTATCTAAAGTGAGTGTGATCACAGGAGCTGAAACAGCTGCGACCAACCGCTTTGCAGGTGTAGTGGAACCACAGGAAACTGTAAACGTTAAGATAGAAAGCGGACGTAAAGTAAAAGAGGTTCAGGTAAAGACCGGTGAAGAGGTAAAAAAAGGCCAGCTTCTTTTTGAATATGATCTTAGCAGTATCGAGGATGACTTAAAGCAGGCACAGCTGGATCTGGACAGATTAAAGAATGAGCAGATCAGCCTGACAGAACAGATTTCTACTTTGGAAGCTGAGAAGAAAAAGGCAAAAGCGGAAGATCAGCTTTCATACACGATTGAGATTGAAACAAATAAAATGAATCTCAAGAAAAATGAATATAGCCAGAAGAGTAAACAGTCTGAAATTGATAAGCTTCAGAGTGCCACACAGAATACAGAAGTCAGAAGTGAGATTGATGGTGTGATTCAGAAAATTGACACCTCCAAGATGACAAGTGATGACGGAGATTCTGTGGATGACAGTAGCGCAATGGATAGCACCTCATCAAGTGACAGCAGTTCAGACAGCTCTGCATTTATTACAATTCTCAGTACCGGGGCTTATCGGGTAAAGGGAAAAGTTAATGAACAGAACAGAGATTCGATTGTGCCTGGTGAAGCTGTAATTATCAGATCCAGAGTAGATAGCAGTAAGACGTGGAAGGGAACAATGGGATCTATTGATGTTAATAATGGAACATCAGATGATAGCAGCAATGATATGTATTTTGGAATGTCGAGCACAAGTTCTGATGATCAGACGACATCTACTTCATATCCTTTTTATGTTGAACTGGATTCTTCAGAGAATCTGATGCTTGGACAGCATGTATACATAGAGCGTGATATCGGGCAGGATGATCAGAAAGATGGACTGTGGCTCAGTGACTATTATATTCTGGACACAGACACCAATGAGCCGTATGTATGGGCTGCCAATGACAAGAACAGACTGGAGAAGCGTTATGTAACTTTAGGAAAGCATGATGATGATCTGGGCGAATATGAAATTGTTGATGGTCTGACAAAGAAAGACGCGATTGCGTTCCCGACAGAAGCTTTGGAAGAAGGGGAGAAAACAGAAGTTGGAGATCTGGCACAGACAATGAGCGGTGGTGCTGACGGAATTACAGATATGGAATCATCTGCGGATGATTTTACAGAGCCGGATATGGATGAAAGCCCAACAGACACAACAGACAATAGTTCTGATACAGATGATGTAATTGATCCGAATGAAGAACTTGTACCAATCGATGAGGCACCGGGTATGAGCGCAGACGGAGATGTGGAGGGGATTGAATGATACTGGAATTAAAAGGTATTTATAAAGAATATCTGCAGGGTAAAATGAAAGTCCCGGTATTAAAAGACGTAAATTTTTCTATGGAAGAAGGAGAATATGTAGCAATCATGGGTCCTTCCGGTTCCGGAAAAACTACATTGATGAATATTATCGGATGCCTGGATAAACAGACAGAGGGGACTTTCTTTCTGGATGGTCAGGATATTAAAGCATGTTCGGAGAACGCAATGTCAGATATCCGGCTCAATAAAATAGGATTTGTATTTCAGAGTTTTCATCTGCTTCCGAAACAGAGTGCACTGGCAAATGTGGAAATGCCGTTAAATTATGCGAAGGTGCCAAAGAAAGAAAGAAGGGAAAGAGCTCTGAGAGCTCTTGACAGAGTGGGCTTGTCAGACCGAGTTGATTTTAAACCCAATCAGTTATCTGGTGGTCAGATGCAGCGAGTTGCCATTGCGAGAGCTATTGTCAATAACCCAAAGCTTCTTCTGGCAGATGAGCCAACAGGTGCTCTTGACAGTAAGTCCGGGGCACAGGTTATGGAACTTTTCCAGAAACTGAACGATGAAGGTGTATCCGTATTAATGATCACTCATGATGCAGATATCGCAGCACATGCAAAGAGAGTGGTTACGATCAAAGATGGAATCCTTCAGGAAAAGAGGTGATCTTCATGGGTAAAGTAAAGAAAATCCTCGCCGGAGTGTTGGTGGTGGCAGTTGCCGGATGTGGAATCTCCGCCGGTCTGATGCAGCTGCGAAAAAGCAGCCAGAAGACGGTAAATGTCACACCTGTCAGTGGATTATTACAGGAATTCTATACTCCGACCACCACACTTGACGGAACGGTGACATCCAGTGCGACGCAGACAGTAAATGGAGATAAAGATCTGATCATAGATCAGATTTATGTAACAAAAGGTGATACTGTAAATAAAGGTGATCCGTTGATTTCATTTGACACCACTTTGGTGGAGATGGAATTAAATATAGCAAAACTGAAAAAGCAGAAACAGGAACAGGATTTGAATAAGGCTGTAAACCGACTTACCAGCCTCCAAAACGGTGGTCCGATAGAAGAGTCGGATGCCAGTACAGATGCCGATGACCTGAGTACTACGAAGAGAAGCCGTGATACCGGTACAGGCGATGATGATATGACTCCGGATGATACCATGTCATCAGCCGCAGATATGTCAGGCAGTTATCTGGCTGCGGCAATACATCCGCTTCTATTGTCTGCATTTACGGATGGTGGAGCAGCAGACAATAGTTCAGGTGCTGCTTCAACAGATACTGAAAATACAGCTGACAAAAAGAATCAGAGTGCAGATAACACTTCTGATACAACTGAAACCGACAATACTGCCAATGCTCCGGTGTATACAGATTCTTCTGCAAACGATTTTGGTGACGGCAGTGATGATTCTTTTAATCCGGGAAAAGATGATACCCCGGAGTTATCGCCGACACCAACTCCATCACTGGATGACCATACCACATATTTTGATCCTTATTATCAGAAAGGTGATCCGAATATTACAGACGGTGATGAGCCATTTTATCAGAAGCTGGATGCGAATTCGATTCCATTTACAGGAAGTGGTACAAAGGATGATCCATATGTATATTTGTGCAGCAGTGCAAAAGAAAAGGTAACAGTTATGGGTTCATTCTTTAATAAACTTGCCGGATACAGCGCTGATGGAACAAAAGTTGTGCATCAGGGTGGATACTGGTATCAGCTTGAATTTCACCAGAATGATACCATATCAGATTATGAGGATCGAAAAAGCTCTTGTACAGGATATTATCTGATAAATGGAAGCCTTCTGGAGAAACCGGTATATGAATTTGTGGAGATGGAATTTACTCTGGCAGATGCAGATAAATATGATATACTTCCAGATGATGGAGGTGACACAGACGGAGGAGATGATGCAGAGCCGACAGGACCACCAGTTTCCAGGGAGGATGCGATTAAGTATCAGAAGAGAAAGATCTCAAGTCTGAAACTGGATATTCAGGAAAGTGATATTAAAATATCCCAGCTTGAAAAGAAGGCGAATAAAAAACTTATCAGCGCAAAATTGTCAGGTACGGTTACATACGTTGGAGATGGCGGCAGCGGTGAGACAACCGATGGCAAAGCCTTGCTTAAGGTAAAGAGCAGTGATGGTTTTTATGTAGTAGGTTCTGTCAACGAACTGATGCTGGATGATATCAAAGAGGGAACAATTCTTAACTGTACAAGCTATACAAGTGGTTCATTTGAAGCAGAAGTTATGGATGTTTCTGAATATCCTGTAAGTGGTAACAGCTACTATGGAAGCAGTAATCCTAACGTTTCTTACTATGCATTTACCGCGGTAGTGACAGATAAGACGCTTCAGCTTGAGGATCAGGACTGGGTTACGATTAACTACGAAGCTTCTTCTTCCGAGGGCAGTATGGTCATTCAGAAAGCGTTTGTCAGAAGTGACAGCAGCACGAATTATGTTTATAAAGATGACAATGGAATTCTGAAGAAACAGGAAATTTCTGTGGGAGCAACGGTAGACAGCGGTTATAGTGTAATTGTTAAGGGCGGACTTAGTGAAGATGATTTGATTGCTTTCCCTTATGGAAAAGATGTCAAAGAGGGAGCAAAAACAAGAGAAGTTACCTTAGACCAGATGTATGGATCTTGATAAGAAAGGAGACATTTTATGCTTGAGAATATACGCCTGGCATTTCAGGGAATATGGTCACATATGATGCGATCCTTCCTGACAATGCTTGGTATCATCATTGGTATTGCATCTATCATTGCGATTGTTTCTACGATCAAGGGAACCAGTGAGCAGATTAAAGAGGATCTGATCGGTGCCGGATCCAATACAGTAAATATTTATCTTTATGACGGAGATAATCGGTATGATTCAGAATACGGAAATTCTTCAAAGGCACCGGTTCTGACAGATGATGTCAAAGAAGAAGTACGCGACCTTGATCATGTGGAGAATGCAACTTTTTATTATAACAGCACAAGTGCTTCCATTTATAACAATAACAACAGCCTTGAAGGCGGAAGCGTTTATGGGATTGATGTAAATTATCTGGCTACCTGTGGGTATGTGATTCAGTCAGGCAGAGGCTTTGTAAGTGATGATTACAAAAACTATAACAAAGTTGCCCTGATTGATGACAATGCAGCACAGAATCTGTTTCCGTCACAGAATCCGGTGGGACAGACAGTAGAGATTAATCAGGAACCATATACGATAGTTGGTGTGATTCGTCAGGATGAGAATTATCAGCCAACGATTAACAGTATTGATGAGTATTATACTTATTACCAGTCAATTGTGGGAAGCGTGATGATTCCGGACAGCTGTTGGCCGATATCCTTTAGATTTGATGTGCCGCAGAATGTGATCGTAAAAGCGGACAGTACAGATACGATGAGTTCTGTGGGAAATTCTACGGCAGATGCGTTGAATAATTCCATCACATCGTTGAATACAAACGGTAGTACCACTATGAAATATAAAGCAGAAGATATCATGGAGCAGGTTAAGAGCATGCAGAAACTCAGTGAGAGTACAAATAATCAGCTGATCTGGATTGCAAGTATCTCCCTGCTTGTAGGTGGTATCGGTGTTATGAACATCATGCTGGTTTCCGTTACAGAGCGTACCAAGGAGATCGGTCTGAAAAAGGCAATCGGAGCCCGTAAGAAGACGATTCTTGGACAGTTTCTGACGGAAGCTTCAGTGCTTACCAGCATTGGAGGTATTATCGGTGTAGTAACCGGTATTGGTTTGTCGAAAGTTGTGGGAAAAGTAACCGGATCTCCTACCGCGATCAGTGTACCGTCAATTGTGATTGCAGTACTGTTTTCGACAGTAATCGGTGTGGTATTTGGTTTGCTTCCATCTGTGAAAGCGGCTAATCTGAATCCAATCGATGCACTTAGAAGCGAATAAAGAATAAACAGAAATAGAAAAATAAGAAGAAAACAAAAAGTGGGCACTGAATCTGACGAGAGATTAGATTCAGTGCTCATTTACATGTGTATAAAATCTGATAATGAAAGACTGTGTTTTAGTAGATTTTGACATAGGATAGAACTTAAGACGGTGAAAATGTCAAAAAAAGTGCTTAAATTTTGTACAAAAAGTAAAAAAGGATGGAAGTATGGAGACGGATTGTGCTATAATGGGTTATCTCAAAAAGAAGTATGTATACAGGAGGAGGTTTGTGGATGGTATCATTTACGTATGTTATCAAAGATAAACTTGGAATACATGCAAGGCCTGGTCTGCTTCTTGTGCAGGAAGCTGGCAAGCTCACAAGCGACATTACCATTTTTAAAGGCACAAAGAGTGGTGATGCGAAGCACATGTTCTGTGTTATGAATCTTGCGGCAAAGCAAGGCGACCAGATTATGGTGCAGGTGGAAGGCGACAATGAAGTGGCAGATGCCGAAGTGATGAGGAACTTTTTGGAAGATAATCTGTAATAAGGAGAGTTGGAGTAATGAGAGTATTAGAAGGTAAGTCCGTATTTTCCGGAATCGCAATTGGAAAGATTTCTATTTTGCAGAAGGCAGATACAAGCGTGAAGCGTACAAGGGTAGAAGATCCGGAAGCTGAGATCGCCCGCGTGCAGGAAGCAAAGGAGAAAGCAGTTGCCCAGCTTCAGAAACTGTATGATAAGGCACTTCAGGAAGTTGGAGAGTCAGGTGCAGCTATTTTTGAAGTACATCAGATGATGCTGGACGATGAGGACTATCTTGATTCTATTGACAATATTATCCGCACAGAGAATGTAAATGCAGAGTATGCAGTGGCAACAACAGGTGATAACTTTGCAGATATGTTTGCACAGATGGATGATGACTATATGAAGGCAAGAGCTGCTGACGTAAAAGATATCTCAGATCGTCTGGTACGTGTATTATCCGGACATGACGATGGGGATATGGATGCAGCAGAACCATCTATTATCGTGGCAGAGGATCTGGCTCCAAGTGAGACAGTACAGATGGATAAGAGCAGAGTACTTGCATTTGTTACAAGAAAAGGTTCTTCTAATTCCCATACAGCGATTCTTGCAAGAACAATGAATATTCCGGCACTGATCAACATTGAATATGATGACAGCATGGACGGAAAGATGGCAATCGTGGATGGTAAGTCGGGTTCTCTTATTGTAGAGCCGGATGCAGATACACTTAAGAAATATCAGGATCAGAAAGATGAAGAACTGCATCAGAGAACAATGCTCAAAGAATTAAAAGGTAAAACAACCGAGACAAAGAGCGGACATAAGATTCATCTTTATGCGAACATCGGAAGCACAGGAGATGTTGCAAGTGTTCTGGCTAATGATGCAGAAGGTATTGGTCTTTTCAGAAGTGAATTTATTTATCTGGAGAAGGAAAACTATCCGACAGAGGAAGAACAGTTCCAGATTTATAAAGCAGTAGCACAGAACATGGCCGGCAAGAAAGTAATCATCCGTACTTTGGATATCGGTGCAGATAAGCAGATTGATTATTTTGATATGGCACATGAAGAGAACCCGGCAATGGGCTATCGTGCGATTCGTATCTGTCTCGACAGACCGGAAGTGTTTAAAACACAGCTTCGTGCGCTCTTCAGAGCAAGTATGTATGGAAACATTTCCATTATGTACCCGATGATTATCTCTGTGACAGAAGTAAAACAGATCAAAGCTATTGTTGCAGAAGTAAAGAAAGAGTTGACAGAGCAGGGTGTACCGTTTAAGGATGACGTAGAGCAGGGTGTGATGATTGAGACACCGGCAGCCGTTATGATTAGTGATCTTCTTGCAAAAGAAGTTGACTTCTTTAGTATTGGTACAAATGATCTGACTCAGTATACACTGGCAATTGACCGTCAGAATGCAAAACTGGATAATATTTATGACTCTCATCATGAAGCAGTAATCCGTATGATCCAGATGGTAATCGACAATGCACATAAAGAAGGTATCTGGGCAGGTATCTGCGGTGAGCTTGGAGCAGATACAAGTATGACAGAGCGTTTCGTACAGATGGGCATTGATGAACTGTCCGTATCTCCGACATTTGTTCTTCCGGTTCGTAAGATTGTAAGAGAAATGGAATAAGTTTAATCCGATTGAGAAGATCTGTGTGGCTATAAGAGAAAAAGATACTCTCTTCACAGAAAACGGGATTGTGAAAAGCCTGTTTTCTGGAAGGGAGTATCTTTATGTGGGAAAATGATAAGGGATTTATGAGAGATAACTTTGAGAAGTTAAATCAGCTGTTAGAGCAGGAACAGTGTGAATTTACAGGTATTCCTGATGGATTCTTTTGGGTGAACTCCTTGACGATATAAAATATTCTATGGAGTTTTGTCAGATATTAAGTGACCAGTACACTGGATTTTAAGATAGAAATGGAAAAATTTATATTCTGGATTGAGATACAAAGAAAAATATGCTACACTAAAGACTGAATGATTACGATGAAATGATATCAGAGTCAAAAGGTCTTATCGGGCAAGTAAGAAAGACTTTCAGGTCTTTTGCCTCTGATATCATGAAATTATAATAAAGGAGATATGAATATGGGAAAAATTGCCATTGTCACAGACAGTAACAGCGGCATAACACAGGATCAGGCAAGAGAACTTGGTGTCAGCGTGATTCCGATGCCTTTTTATATTAATGAGAAGCTTTATCTTGAAGGAATCACTCTTTCACAGGAAGATTTTTATGAGAGACTTAAGAATGATGAGACTATTTCCACTTCCCAGCCGGGACCGGCAGATGTGTGCGGGCTTTGGAATACACTTCTTGAAGAGTATGATGAAGTAGTGCATATTCCTATGTCAAGCGGTCTGAGTGCGTCCTGTGATACAGCTATGGGACTTGCTCAGGAATATGACGGAAGAGTGCATGTGGTAGACAATCAGAGAATTTCTGTTACACAGAGACAGTCTGTATTGGATGCACTTACCTTAAGAGATGCAGGCAGAAATGCAGCACAGATCAAACAGGTTCTTGAAGAGCAGAAATTTGATTCCAGTATCTATATTACTCTGGAAACATTGAAGTATCTTAAAAAAGGTGGAAGAATTACTCCGGCGGCAGCAGCAATCGGAACAGTTCTGAACTTAAAACCTGTACTCCAGATTCAGGGAGAGAAATTGGATGCATATTCCAAGACAAGAGGCAAGAAGCAGGCAAAGCGTGTCATGCTTAAGGCTATGCAGAATGACTGGGAGAACCGCTTCGCTGAATATGTGAAACGTGGCGAGATGTGTCTGCAGTCTGCTTATACAGGAAACGAAGAAGAAGCTCTGGAATTTAAGAAAGAGATTGCAGAAGCTTTCCCTGGAATTGAGATTGTACAGAATCCGTTATCATTAAGTGTTGCATGCCATATCGGACATGGTGCTATCGCTGTTGCATGTTCAAGAAAAGTGGTAGTGGATTAATCAGAATATGCCGGATACAGGCAGGGACTTTTGTCTGTCTGATTATAAAAATATAGGAACTGTTTGGCACTTTTGCAGAATAGCAGACTGCTGAATAGTTACAAAGTAAAACAATTTGAGGAGTTAGAGAATGAAGAAACTGATGGAACAGATGGCGGAAGAACTTTCCGCAGCATTTGAAAAAGCAGGATACGATCCGTCCTACGGAAAGGTAACCGTATCCAACAGACCGGACCTTTGCGAATTTCAGTGCAATGGTGCCATGGCGGGGGCAAAAGCATATAAAAAAGCGCCATTTATGATTGCAGATGATGTAGTAGCTTATTTAAAAGACAGCCAGGTTTTCTCTATGGCAGAAGTTGTAAAACCAGGATTCATCAACCTGAAAGTAAAAGGTGAATTTCTTGCAGACTATTTAAAAGAAATGGCAGCAGATGAGAAACTTTCCGTATCTGCAGCAAAAGAGCCAAAGACAATTATCATTGATTACGGCGGACCAAACGTTGCAAAACCTCTCCATGTAGGTCATCTCCGCTCTGCAATCATCGGAGAAAGTATTAAAAGAATCGGCCGTTTTGTAGGTCATAAAGTGATCGGTGATGTACATCTTGGAGACTGGGGTCTGCAGATGGGACTTATCATCACAGAACTGAGACACAGAAAACCAGAGCTTGTCTACTTTGATGATTCTTATACAGGAGAATATCCGGAAGAAGCACCATTTACAATCAGCGAGCTGGAAGAGATTTATCCTTGCGCAAGTGGCAAGTCCAAAGAGGACGAGGCATACAGAAATGAGGCACTGGAGGCAACTCATCTTCTTCAGCAGGGCAAACCGGGATATATGGCTCTCTGGAATCATATCATGAATGTATCTGTTACAGACCTGAAACGCAACTATGACAAGTTAAATGTTTCTTTCGACCTCTGGAAAAAAGAATCTGATGCCCAGCCATATATTCCTGGAATGGTTGAAGAGATGAAAGAAAAAGGATTTGCCTATGTAGATCAGGGTGCTCTTGTAGTAGATGTAAAAGAAGAAAACGATACAAAAGAGATTCCGCCATGTATGCTTTTAAAATCAGACGGTGCTTCTCTTTATACAACTACAGACCTTGCAACGATCGTTGAGCGTATGAAACTGTTCAACCCGGATGAGATTTTATATGTAGTTGATAAACGTCAGGAACTTCATTTCATTCAGGTATTCCGTTGCGCAAGAAAGACAGGTCTTGTAAATGATGATACAAAGCTTTCTTTCCTTGGATTTGGAACAATGAATGGCAAAGACGGCAAACCGTTTAAGACAAGAGAGGGCGGCGTTATGCGTCTGGAAACTCTTATCAAAGACATCAATGAAGAGATGTTTACCAAGATCGTTGAAAACCGCAGCGTAAAGGATAAAGATGCAAGAGAGACTGCTGAGATCGTAGGACTTTCTGCGATTAAATATGGTGATCTTTCCAACCAGGCTACCAAGGATTACATTTTTGATATTGACAGATTTACTTCATTTGAAGGAAATACAGGTCCGTATATTCTTTATACGATCGTTCGTATCAAATCTATCCTGAACCGTTTTACAGAAGAAGGCGGTGACCTTGATGCAGGTGCAATCCTTGACCCTGTAAACGACAGCCAGAAGAATCTGATGCTTCAGCTGACAGGATTCGGCGCAATTGTAGAGAATGCTTTCGAAGAAAAAGCACCACATAAGATCTGTGCATATATTTACGAAGTATCCAATGCATTTAACAGCTTCTACCACGAGACAAAGATTCTCAGTGAAGAAAACGAAGCACAGAAAGCTTCTTTCATTCAGCTGCTGAAACTCACAAAGAAAGTTCTGGAAACATGCATCGATCTTCTTGGATTCTCTGCACCGGACAGAATGTAAAGAGATATCAGTCGATTAAAATTAAGCAGATATTCGAATCTGCTTTAAAAACCGAAACATTAGAGGACAGTATACAAATATTGTACTGTCCTCTGTTTGTTACTGTTCACTGGTAATATCCCGCGAGGTGTTTTGTGTGA
>OHMN01001811.1_pt1 | contig 11872 bp, 8 predicted proteins | sample 1569361 | NCBI WGS metagenome assembly OHMN01 (sample SAMEA3541508, study PRJEB24748) | human gut metagenome | biome: human gut; feature: human-associated habitat; material: faeces | place: China | collected 2012
GACAAGCCCATTGGCAGAATTAAGTATGCACTAAATTAATTCCGCCAACAGGTTATGATATAGGAGTTACCAGTATTACTATTAATAAAGAACATACCTGTAACGCCACCCCAATATATATACAATATTACACCGACATAGGAGTTGCCTGAATTCGCTATGCGAACGATACATACTTCTTGAACAGAGCCTTTATTGCAAGCCAATACAGGAGAAAGAACACCTTTCCTTAATAGCCCTTCACTTCCTAAATTGGCAATCGGCATTAGTCCTTCCAGTACTGAGGCATTGGCTTTCAACGCCTCACTTAATTCCATCTTTTCCATAATATTTTTTATTTACCAGTTTCCAAATTGTTTTTCTTATAATCCTGCCATGAGTCGGCAAGCTGCCCCACCGAAGCGGAAGTGTAGAGGTCAAGTATATGAATCTCGTCATCGGCAAGCTCCACAAGCTCGTTCCGATAGATCTTCTCCGCAAGCACGTGCGCCGGAAGACCGGGCACGTTCCTGTAAATGCCGTCAGCGATATCCTTACGGATATCCGCTATCACCATATCCTGTCTGTCTATCCCCGTGAACAGGGGAAATTTTGTAAAATCAACTTTCATAATATTCTTAATTAAATACTGTTATCCGCAATAAAACATAACCCAATAATTGCCCATACATTTAATGAATCCGGATGAATAATCCAAATCCATATAGGACGCCTCTTTTCCTCCAGGGGCAGGCAGGATGCGCCCTCCTGTCAGTCTTACCCCGCCGCTCATACGTTTGAAGTATATGGTATGTCCGGGAACATTCGGAGGAAGCGTCACCGTTATGTTACCCGTATTAATAAACATCACATTGTCATCATTGTTATTCAGGGAGGTGCTGACGGATATGTTCCTCCAGTTGCCCACTATGCCACGGAGAGAAACATAACTGTCATTGTCCGGATGAAGGAAAATGTTACCTCCCTCCACGAACAGGGGAATGCTCGGGGTCTTGATATGCATCCCGAGCATGGCGTTCGGACTCTGTATGTCAATTCCGGCATCATACTTAATCCCTTCGATTGTGACAAACTGCGTGTTTCCCCCGAGTTTTACGCTTGCGAACGTCCTGTCGTTATAAAACTCAATCTGCCCGGCGGATAACTTGAAACCGACATAGGAATCCGTTCCCTCATAAAGAGTTTTTGAGGACAACATGCCGGAATCTATGGAAAACGGACCGATACGTCCGCTATCCGCCGTGATTTTTCCGCTGATATCCACGTTGACCGCTCTGATACCGTCCGCATCAATCATGGACGCCTTGATCTTCTCGGTCAGCAACAGCTTGGTGGCGATAAAAGTCCAGCTCTGTGCTACCTCCCAGTATTTTATTTTTCCCGAAGCCACATTCTGTTTGGGGGTTTCCGTCGATACCGACGTATGCGAACAGATGCACAGGTACAGCAGGTTGTCATACAGCACTATGTCGTAAAACAGCTGCCCTTGCTTGCCTTCCAGGTAAGACACAGACGCCTCCCATACACGCATACGCATACGCGCTCCCTTATCTCCCTTGTCACCTTTGGGAGCAAAACTGACCTGTCCGGTTCTTGTCACCAACGGCATATCACCTCCTTACTCCTTGGTTGTGATGGTCCATGCCACGTTGCCTCCTGCCTGCTGGCACATGTCCCAAGTACACGTGCCGGAAGTGGCTGCCGTACCGGAGGTGGACGGGTTAAGGATCACCCCGGCACTGTCCATGAACACGAAATAGAAAGTCATGTCCTTGTACTTGGTGGTGCTCCCACGCTTGACCAGAATGGGCTTATAGACCACCGTGTCGCCGCTTTCCCGGATGGTCTCGTCCTCGGGCGTGGGATTCAGGATCAAATCAAACGGATCGGACGCATCCATTACGGACTGCGTGTCCTGACCGATGAGCTTGCCGCCCTGGTACACCTCCACCTTGAACACCCCTGTCGTGTCAACCATATCGTTGGTGACGGTCAATGTCTGCGTGGTCTTTCCGCTCAGCACGCTCCACGCACCGTTGACCTGGTTGTACCACTTGTAGGTCAAGCCTGTAGTGATCTCGTCACTGCCCATACGCGCTACGGCTTTCAGAATACAGCTCTGCCCTTTGTCCCGAAGGGTAAAATACTTGTTGTCACCGGCAACGATCGTCACATGCTTCTGGTTCCCGACCCCCTTGGTGATGGGGATGCTATAGACGAACTGGACGGTGTCGCTGGTATTCCCTATCGTCACGGTAGCTTCACCCTTGATGGTACAAGAGGCCGCTCCGCTCGCCTTGACCAGGTTCTTGACGATCTGCAATCCGTAGTAATCCGTCGTACCGGACTGGTAAGGGATAAACTTGAAATGTCCCGTCTCACCGCCAAACGTGTTGGTGGAGACATTGCCCGAGAACTTGATCTCGACATCATTGAAATACCATTTCATGGAGGAAGGGACCACCAGCCCTTCCGCCACCCGCGAAGAGGTGAGAATGAAGGACAAGACAGGCTTGAGCGATACGAAGTCCGGCGCGATGTTTGTCGGCGCGGACGCTTCGCCCATATACTCCTGATACAGATCTCCCTGATTACACTGGATTGACGGCATATAAACGCCGCCCTTTTGCGAAAATATGACCTGCCCGGTCGCGCTGGCCAAACTCATGACGCTCCTCCTTCCCCGGTTGTTTCCGTACTATCCGTGCCTTCGGAGCTCTCTCCCCAAGAGGCCGGTGTGAATACTTCGACGGGATGGTCCGTACCGTCTATCTCTTCTTTCGCCGCCTGCGGGGTCAGACAGATGCCGCCCACTTCCTTGGCTCTCTCAAATACAGTGTCGCCGGGGAAACGTGCCACGTCCGCCTGCCACAATAATACATTGCCATCCGCTGTCCTGTTGCGGATACCGGTCAGATGCAACCGGTCTGCAACCTCCTTCGTTACTTTAATGTAAAATGCCATACTACTATTATTTTTAATGTTATCCAAATTTTCTTGCTACTACCGCCTTGCCCCCCTGCGTGAGCACCTTGCCGCCTTGTGTCAGCGCCACGTAAGGGCCTCTGTCCTCCACTTCCAGCTTTAACATCATGCCGTTGCTGAAAGGTATCTTGGGAGAATATCCGCCGGCAACCTTGGTATATCCGGAATCTCCGCTCTTCTTGACGTACCAGTGACAGTTAAACATGGCGGATGGATTCGGGATAACCCCCATGGTATCCCGAATGACGGGCTTGGGAAAGATGGCGTAAGTCCCGTCCGGAACACCCGCAGGTACGCCCTCCCAGTCGGCTTCAATCTTCGGAATCCTGCGGCGTATCACCGTAGAGACTGCCGGGTCCGATGCGCCCGGGGTTGATGCCGGAGTCCCGGAAGCCGCATAGGTGGCCTTGCAGACAATCGTGATGTCATCGCCTATATAATTGCGGTCAATCTTGTATACATTCTTGTTCAGTGATACAAACTCCCAGTCGTTGTCACCCGCTCCTGTGGTTATCTCCTCCAGCGCTCCCGTAGACAACAGACGGTACCAGAAGAACCTGCATTTGCCCGTAGCCGTCACGTCCGTGTCGCCTACCATCAGTTTGGCCGTGATGGTCTGTGCGGTGATGTCACGCACCGGGTTCCAGTCCAGCGTGGACGGGCTGTCTATCGTCAACACAGGGATGGCATCCGTACCGTCAATGGTGCGGATCACCCGGCTCATTTGAAAAGTGAACAGCTGTCCGGTACGTGTGTCGGCATATTCCGCGTAAAACTCCAGCGTGACGGGTTTTAGGACGGCGACATTTCTTTTCATTGTGATCTGTCCCTTGCTGTCACCGGACTCCGTAATGCTGTAGTCTGTGTTTGTCGACGTGATAAGCGTGCGTGTGGATCCGATGCGCTCGTACCACTTCATGTTGGTCAGCCTGGAGTTGACCGCCCCGATCTTAGTCACCGCTTCCGGGTCCGTGGCGTTGCACCGCGGAAACAGGACCAGCGGTGTCAGCGTATAGTCCGGAGTGTATTCAGCCTTGTCAGCCTGGTAGACCTGCATGTCCGGCACGCTGCCCACCACCTCGATGTTACAACTGGTTTGTAACAGCCGGTAGTTGATTTCTATTTTTCGTTGCTTTGTTGCCATTGTATAAAACCATTTTAAAATGTTACAAAATTCTCCGCCACTTCAAACTGCTGCCCGTCACGCAATAACGCCTGTGCTTTAAACGTACACACCCGCATGTTGGTATAATTCGGTCCGAGATCATCTATCGTCAGAGGAAGATTTTTCCCGGCGCCGGCACGCTTCACCGCCCATGCGTTATCTTCTGATACATTCCCGGTATCACGCGTCCAGCTCACATCAGCGTCAAGTATATGATCTGTCACGTCACGGTTGTACAGCTTGCCGGTAATATATAGCGTTGTGGAAAAAGTCTCGATATCAAAATACCACCCCTTTGTGCTGCCGATCTCTATCGTAAATTCCGGGTTCCCTTCCAGCATCGCCCATCCGGCCGCCGCATATTGCGGTTCGTCGGCTGTTCCCGTCATCAGGCACTTCCATTTGCAGCCGTAGTGCCAAACCGTGTCCGCCCGCTCCTGCGTATTGGTGTAAGGATTGTCAGAGGACGCGACTTCGGCCGACCAAAAGCCACGGTCCACCAGTTCCTGTACGGGCAGTCCCTGCCAGTCCACCCGGTAAAGTTCACCGAAGATGCCGGCACGGGCGAATATGTACGAGTGCTTATAGTTGACGGGGAGATTGTCAAACAAATCCAAATTGGGCAAACGCCCCAATATCATGTAATAGTTGTTCTGTTCCAGGACAGGTTTCGTTACTCCTTCCAGCCAGACAAGACATTTATCCGTGGTGGCGGACAAATACCAGTAGCTTTGCCTGTCCTCATTGAAGGCGTTTCCTCTTCTGGTAATGATCGTCAACTCTGTGGGAGGATAGTTTTTACCGCCCGGCACCTCACTGTCCGGGTATGACAACACCGAGATGGAGTTGGCCGGGACATTCTTGGACAGCACGCGCATCCACGAGGCGTAATACTCCCCCGTTGAAAAGAGGTTGTTTACAATCCCGTACACTATATCACCCTCCTGGAATGCGGTGAAGTCATTCTCCCAGCGCTTGCGCAATTTCAGGGTATAAGTTCCGTCGCTCTCCAAAGCCACGGACTCAATGACTCCGTTCTCGGAATATGAGGTGTCGCCTTCCTGCGCGTTCAGACGGTTATAGATGATTTCCTTGAACACTGCGGAGCCGCGTACCTCAAGACGCTCGAACTGACCGCGCCCGTCGGGATAGATACCGGCACCTTTACCGGCAATCATGGAGTCGATGAAATTGCCGAACTTCAATAAGAAATTTGTTCCGTCCGCTTGATCCTTACGAAGGAACATTACTAAGGAGCGCAATGCGGAATACACGTTACTATCCGTGGCCGGTGTAGAGTCATTCCTTCTTATCACATACACGCCGCTGCCACCACCGCCCGTATAGGTCTGTCCTTTCAGAGTAAGGCTCTCAACCTTCTCCTCCAGCTCGCCGATACGAGAATAAGAGGCGGTTTCCCCAACAGTATAGACAGGTGAGTCAAAGGGATAGTCAAGATTGAATTCAAATCCGATAATCCTTGACTTCCTTCCGTTCTCGAAATAGGCTTTGTTGATAAGGTTGACCTTTTGACCAATGCTGTAGAGGTTATGAATGCCGTCCTCACGGTATGCGTCACCGGACATCATCGTGCAGTCGTAAGTACTCGGGTCAACCTTTGATTTGGAAGCGTATTTTTCCGTCTTGACCTTCAGTTCCTGTTCTGCAGCACCCACAAGCCCCAGTTCGGTTATTTTCGTGCTGTCCCAGCCGGATAGTACATATTCATCTCCATCCTGGGGAAAGAGCACATCGCCGGGAAGCGGTCTGCCGTAGTCCTCATTCCTGACTATCTCCCATAACTGTGCATCGGGATTCCAGCCGCCGTCCTCCAGCTTCTCCGGCTTTCCTTCAGGATTGAACTTCACGGCAAACTCCAGACCGTTGAGAAGCCCGGACGCGAAACGTATCCTCAGCTCCTGACCGGGGAGGATATATTTCTCAGAAAAGTTAACACCTGTATCCCTGAAACGGTAGGCATTCCATTTTTCCTCAGTGGTTGTGCCGTCCTCATTCTCCACCTTGTCCGTCACCTCGATGGTAGTAACATCCGACATGGTGCCCGTTCTTCGGGGATAGACTTCATCGAAGATAACCACCTGTTCAATGGCTTCCTCGGTGGTCATATTGGGATAAGCGTCTATGTACGGGGTTCCTTCGGGTAACATCAGCCTGCGCTGCACCACACCGTTCACAACCACGGTCTCATCAACCGGACGGTAGTTAGAAGGGATGTTCTTTGTCGAGCCGAAAGCATAGATTCTTGTCGCATAGGTGGACCGGGATTCAGATCGTGGCATTTCCTGCACGTTTTTCTCGATCTCGAAGTCCACCGCGTCGCCAAACTCACAACGCCCGAAATGGATTATATTCTCGGTTATCCAGCACTCACAGTCCCATTTCTTCGCCATCTCAAAACAGGCATCAAGGATGTTGATGTTCTCATAAGACATCAGTTGTGATTTGTTCTCTACCGTACTGTCAATGGAGAAAACAAAATCCTGTCCTTTGTATGTGTAACCAAGAGCTTTCAAATTTCTAAGGACTATACCGGCTTGTACGTCAAGCGGGGCGGTCAGGTTCCAGGACGCCTCCTGTCCGGCCGTTTCCGGGGTATATTTGAAGATTTTGTTTTTCCATTTCCAGTAGTAGGCGTCAAGTCTTAATTCGTAATCGTAGCCGGCGGTATTGGTGTTGAATGCGGGCTTCTGCAAGTCGCACACCTCGAACAATCCGAAGTTACATTCCACGTATGAGCCAAGTTTGAAATATATGGGATTATCCAAGGAGAACTTTAACATGATGTAGTCCTCCTTCATCAGAGTGAACTTACGCTTGCAGCCTTCATTGATCAAAGTTGTAAGCTGGATAGCACCGGATATGTCTTTGATGTCGATTTGTTCCATGTCTTCAAAGTTCGGGGATAAAAAAAAGAGTGCCCAATTTTGAGCACTCACATACACGACAATAAAACCAATGTCGTGAATTAGCTTCTGTTTGCCGGATTCGGCTCATTGAACTTGGCTGAAATTTTTCCGAAAGTTCGGTCTAAACTCTGTGCGTAAGTGATACTTTTACCGAGATAAACCAGATGATAAATCTCGCTACTATTAGCCGAGACTTGAATATCAACCTTGCCTTTATAAAGCTCATTGAAGAAAGCTTTTTTCTTTGATTGATAATCAGACTGAGAATTACCCTCGATAGTGAACGAAAGAGTTATTTCCCTCTCATCGACTTTAGGATTATTGATTATTACCCGTTTCCCATGTTCAAGTCGGCTTTTGTTCTCAATAAAATCCTTCATGGGAGCGGATGCCCCAATAACATCAAGAAACCCCTCTCCCATTCTCACACCCCATGTTGTATAAGCGTTTTCGCCATTAATTAATAATTCATCCATAGACTATAATTTTGCTGTATTCTTTTTAACTTCTGCTATATCTCTTTGCATCTGTTGAATAGGTTTGACGATTGCCCCTGTATTTTCTGAAATCTGTACCAATTCAAGATAGGATTGCGCTATCAAATCCCGCGTATCATCAGCAATATTTCTTGTTTCCGTATCTATGGAAAGTAGAGCATCTGCTTTTACTGTTAGTAGATTAAGTGATTGAGATTGAATAATATTCTGATTCTTTATTTCTTCTCCTGCAATCTGCAATGCTGTAAACCTACCGTTCAACTCTTCGCCAGTATCTTGACTCATTTCCTGAAAACCTTTGGATGAAGCTGACTGGGATGTTGATTCTTGCGAAATCTTATCATATCCGGTTGCTGCGGCAAGTTCGTCACGGAGCTTCATGGCTTCGTCCACATAACCCATGTATTCATCCATCAGCTCCTTACGCTCATTATTGTCAAGCGTACCATCATCCTTCATGGCTTCACCGAATTTATCATACCATGCCCTCAGTTTGTCACTAAACCGTTCACCGATGGCATTTGACAGCATCGCTTGCATGAAATATTTGGATATGTCATCAGCAAAATCCTCCGCACTCTTCTCCATATCCATCAGACTGCTTACAAAACTGTCATACATGGAATCGAATGACATTCCGATCAAGCCCTCATAAAGACTGTCGGTCAGTTCTTCCAGTTTTCCTGCCTGCTCTATATAATCATCCAGCTTGTCGGTAACACGCTCACCGTAACCTCCCTTACCGGAAGATTCCATGATATCCCATAACCATACGTCCGACCGTAGAGCCTTCATCTGTTCGGGGGTCAGATTCCACAAGGAATCAGTGCCGGAGAAATCCTGCATACCGGTAGCTTTTCTTGCGTGTTCCAGCATTTCATCCGTCCATTTCAGATAATGCTGCCAACTGCCGTGGCTCTTATGATATCCGGCTTGCTCCTTTGCTATTTGCAGATAGTTTTTATTGACTTCCTCCTGATATTTTACAGCTTCCTTGTAAGATTCAACCGATTTCATTCCCCTGCTTGCCTTCATCTCGTCAGTCAGATCCTCGATGGCCGTTTGCAAAGTTTCATTCCTGTTCGTCAGCCTGTCTATCGTTTCCTGTACTTCCTTGGCGTTTCCACCTATTCCAAACAGGGAGTTGAAGCCTCCGAATGAGATCGCGTTCAGGATGTTTCCTATGCCGTCCCTCAATGATCTGCCGATTGTGACAAACAAATCCCCTGACAAGACATCACCGATAATTCCACTGACCGCGTTCAGAACAGCATCAAGCAGACCACCGACAAGATCACTCAATCCGTCTTTGAGTACGTCAATGATGGACAGAATCCATCCGACAATGGGGACCTCCTTAAGAGATTCTGACGTTTTTCCTATGACATCCTTGAATCCGTTCACGGTTTTGATAATTCCGCTATACGCGTTATATAATCCACCGGATGAAATCTGCTGCAAGCCTCCCAACAAATTTTCCATGCTTGCTTTCAGTCTGGTGGCGGTATCAGTCACATTACGCTGGGCCTGATTGGCGATATCCGTCTGTGTCTTTACATTGGCGGATGCAATGTCAGCATTCTGTCGTGCTATATCAAGGGCATTCGCTGTAACCTGCTTTTCTTCTTCTGTTCCACTCTTCTGTGCTTTGGCGTAATCATCCTGTGATTTCTTTAGTTTTTCCAAAGCGGCTGTTTCAATCTCTATGGCATTGATACGGTTTTGTTCGGCTGTATGATAGGCTTTTACATCCTCTCCAAGTTTCTTGAAGTTGACTCCACTTGTACCACCCAAAGACTTTTCCATCTGGCTGATGGCGTCAATCAATGATTTCTGGCTTGCCTGATCGGAGTTCTTGAACTTGTCAGTCCGTACATATTTTTTTGCTTCGTCCAAGGCAGGCTTTACCATGTCGGAAAACATGGAACCAAACTCACCGAACACAGTAACCCAATCTATATTGGCTTTTATGGCTTCTGTTTCCTTGTTCTGTATGGCAACATCACGTTGTTTCTCCAGTAACTTTACTTGTGCACTATTAACACCGTTTTCTTCCTGTGCTTTCCTTATTTTTTCCGCATACTCTTGGGCGATAGCCAATTTCTGCTGCTGGAACGTGCCATATTCTTTCAAGTAGTCGTTCAAAGCCTGTTGTTCGGCTTTCAGCTGTCCTTCAGTTACATCGGAAATATCTTTATCTCTCATACTTTCGGCATTGGTATAAGCTTCTGAAATTTTCTGTGCCTGCTTGTCGGTCAGCTTACCGTTACCGGCTTTGCTCCATTCTTCCTCCTGTTTTCTTATCGCATCAATCTGTTTCTGATAATCAAGGTCAATCTGTTTCAACTTCTTTTCCGTGCCTTCTCTCATCAGGTTGATTTCATCCTGTTGGTTCTGACGGCGAAGTGAAAGAAGTTGTTCGGCTGTCTTTTTTTGTTCTTTTTTTTGCTTTTCAGCAGCTTTTTCCAGCTTGGTTAAAGAACTACCAGTGATACCACCTAAATTTTTATAGGATTTTTCAGTTGTTTCTACCCGTTTCTTAGCCTCTTCATACTGCTTTGAGGTAAACTTGGATTTGTCCTTTTCTATTTCAGAGAGTTTCTTTTTGGCATCTTCCCACTCTTTCTTGGCTTTATCGTAGTCTTGTTTGTAAGTAGTTTTGTTTTTCTCTGAATCAATACGGGTTTGCTTGGCAGATTTTGCAGTATCTATGAGTGTTTTTATGTCTTTGACATTATAGATTGCTTCATCTGACAAAGTTCCCTCTACATCAATAGGCAAACGGAGTTTGATGGTTCCATTATCACCCTTTCCTTTGATTCTCCTTTCAAGTTCGGAAATATATCGGTCAAATTCCTTTACATCAACATTGTTCAAATTGGATATGAATTGCTCTGAAATGCCTTTCCCCTTGTCTTGTAACATAACGTCACGCATAGCACGCAATTCTTTCATCTTCTTCACATATCCATCAACACCTTGCTGGCCGGAAAGAGATTTCAGTAAATTTTCGTAATATTTGATTTCAGATTCAATATTAGAAAATTCTTTGGCTTGTTTTTCTCCGGCACGTTTTGCATCTTCCTCTGCAATCTGCTGCTTTAATTTGAGTATATCAGCAAGTTTAATGGTTTCAATGTCGTATTGAGCGAATATCTTTGGGTATTCTTTTCTCAACTCCGCCAAGCTCTGTCCTCTTTGTAAATCAGACAAAGCCATGTCACGGGAACTCTGTACAAGGAAATCAATTTTCTGCTTGTGTTCTTCCTCTTGTTTTTTAGCTTCTTCTTGCTGTTCGTTAAACCTTCTCTGTGCTTTTTCGGCTTCGGTTGCGGAATCATGGAAAGTCCACATGGCCGCACCAAGCCCTACAACGGCAGTCGCCAGCAAAACATAAGGACTGGTAAGCATTGCCGCATTGAGAGCCATTTGTGCTTTCCGTGCCAGTACACGGGCATTGGTAAGGGCTATCTCGGCTATCGTGTGTTTGCTCGTTGCGATAGTAGTAAGCATTACAGCAGTACGATATGCGCCATAAGTAACTACTAATCCAGCAAGTATCTTGCCGACTGTTTCGTAGTTTTCAATCAAAGAAGTAGTCATCTGAATGCCGTCCATAATTACACCTTCCGATTTCTCACCTAACTCGTTGAGAACACTATCCATCGCATCCTGCATCATAGAAAGCTGACCGTTTATCTCTTTTGAAGCGTTTTCGGACATCTGATAGAATCGACCACCAGCGGAAGTAGCATCTATAAATGCCTGCTGAACCATTTCTGCGGAAATAGCCCCCTTAGACATCTCATCTTTGAGGGTAGCGATAGACTTACCGGTCTTTTCAGACATGATTTGCAGAGGATTAAATCCTGCATTAATCATCTGATTGAGGTCTTGACCCATAAGTTTACCGGCAGCGGACATCTGAGAGAATGCCAAAGTCATAGAATTAAACTTTTGTGTGTTCCCCATAGAAACATCGCCAATAGCTTGTAGATAACGGGGAACTTTCTCGGCTTCAATGTTGAAACCAAGCATCATCTGCGTGGCTGCTGTTACATCAGAAAATTCAAGCGGAGAAATTTTAGCGAACTCACGAACTTGTGACATGAGGGCATTGGCTTTCTCTTTGTTTCCCAATAAAGTTTCAATAGCAGTGTCAGCAGCCTGGAACTCGCCACGTACACGAATCATTTCAGCACCTAATGCTTTCAGTACTCCAGTACCACCAATAACCGCCAAGGCTTTCTTCCAAGAAATAGCAATACCGTTGTTACTCTCTACGATTTCCTTAGCAT
>OHMN01001812.1_pt1 | contig 11857 bp, 11 predicted proteins | sample 1569361 | NCBI WGS metagenome assembly OHMN01 (sample SAMEA3541508, study PRJEB24748) | human gut metagenome | biome: human gut; feature: human-associated habitat; material: faeces | place: China | collected 2012
CCTCAAAACCCTTGAAAATAAAGGCTTTGAAGCTCTGCTCCAACTATTCAAACTCAATCGTTGCCGGCGGCTTTCCGGTACAATCGTACATAACGCGGTTAACTCCCTTCACCTCGTTGACGATTCTGCTGGTTACCTTGCTCAGTACCTCCCACGGGATTTCTGCTGCCTCTGCAGTCATGAAATCGCTGGTGAGTACGGCGCGCAGAGCGATGGCATAGTCGTATGTTCTTCCATCTCCCATGCAGCCGACGGATCTCATATTTGTCAATGCGGCAAAGTACTGGCCAAGATTCTTGGCAATGCCTGCCTTGTCAATCTCCTCGCGGTAGATTGCATCTGCATCCTGTACAATCTTTACCTTCTCCGGCGTGATATCGCCGATAATTCTTACGCCGAGGCCTGGCCCTGGGAACGGCTGGCGGAATACCAGATGCTCCGGAATGCCAAGCTCCAGTCCTGCCTTTCTCACCTCATCCTTGAACAGCATACGGAGAGGCTCGATAATTTCCTTGAAATCTACGTGCTCTGGAAGTCCTCCTACGTTGTGATGGGACTTGATAACAGCAGATTTTCCAAGTCCCGACTCGATCACATCCGGGTAAATAGTTCCCTGTACTAAGAAGTCAACGGCTCCGATCTTCTTAGCCTCTTCCTCAAATACGCGGATAAACTCCTCGCCGATAATTTTTCTCTTTGTCTCCGGATCAGTCTCTCCTGCCAGCTTTGCATAGAAACGCTCCTGAGCGTTTACACGGACAAAATTCAGATCATACGGGCCGTTTGGTCCAAATACTGCCTCAACCTCGTCTCCTTCGTTCTTTCTTAAAAGACCGTGGTCAACGAATACGCAGGTCAGTTGCTTTCCAACTGCCTTTGCCATCATAACTGCCGCTACAGAAGAGTCTACTCCGCCGGATAAGGCGCAGAGCACACGTCCGGAACCTACCTTCTCACGGATTGCCTCAATAGAGCTCTCCACGAAAGCGTCCATCTTCCAGTCTCCCTTGCAGCCGCATACATTATATACAAAGTTGGACAGCATCTTTGTACCTTCCTGTGTGTGCATAACCTCCGGATGCCACTGTACAGAATACCACTTCTTCTCCGGATATTCCATGGCAGCTACCGGGCATACGGGAGTATGAGCTGTCACAGCAAAGCCCTCCGGCGCCTTCTCAATATAATCTGTATGGCTCATCCAGCAGATCGTCTTTGGGGAAACGCCTGTGAACAGCTTGGACGCTGTGTCCACCTCTACCTCTGTCTTTCCGTACTCGCTGACAGGAGCGGTAGCTACCTTGCCGTCCAGCAGGTGGGCCATCAGCTGAGCGCCATAGCAGATGCCTAAAACAGGAATACCCAGTTCAAAGATCTCTTTTGAACAGCGAGGAGAATCGTCCCCATATACACTGTTAGGTCCGCCGGTAAAAATGATTCCCTTTGGGTTCATCTCTTTAATTTTCTCAATCGGCATACTGTACGGATGTACTTCACAATATACGTTGCATTCTCTTACTCTTCTTGCAATTAACTGATTATACTGGCCGCCAAAATCCAGTACAATAATCATCTCTTTTTCCACGAGTATTCCTCCTATAATTCTTCACTGTTGTCGCAGTCTGCAAAAGGGGAAACTTCCGCAGTCTATTTTTATTATAAGACACTCTCTCCCGCTTGGCAACATCATTTTCTAAAACTCCTTCAATTCGTAAAGTAAGAAAGGCTATCGAAAGATAGCCTAAACAAAGAAAGGAAAATAAAAAAAATATGAAAGAAATTATTCTAGCTATTGACAAGGAGTTATTAAACGGGAAAAGCGACGTTTTAATTTACAATCCTGATTGTGGAGTTTATAAAATGGAAGATATTATTTCTAATTATAAAAATGAAATAGAAAGAGTTAGAAATAATATTAATAAATATTTGGACTATTTATCCAATGGAATAGATAATAGTTTTATAAATTAGATATAATTGCTTGTTTTGCAACTTCCTTTATAATATCTAATGAATAACTGCCTATTTTGTTTAATTTCTGTTTTATCTTATTCCAATTATTATCATTTTTTATATTTTCTAAAAAATTATGTCCTGAAAAGGTTAGTTCAGTAATGTATTGGATAAGAGGTAATTGTCGTTGTAAATCTAAATTAATCACAAACGCATCTATCATATTGCTATTATATAGTTGATAACAGCAATAATACACATCATCAGAAGAATATTTGTTGTTTAATTTTTGTTGAATATCTTTTATTTCATATTGTACTCCTAAATCTTTTGCTTCAATTACTAATAGTATATCTCTAACACAATCAATATTTAATTTCATAAATTGTTATTTACTCCGTTTTTATTTAGATTATAGCATAAAATAACCCCACTAAACAAGAGTAGCGGGGTTATTTTTATCTTTTATGGTTATAAAAACTACATCTATTACAATAATATTTAAACTGCTTTTTCTAATTCTTTACTTGTTAGAGTTATCAAGTTAATTGGAAAAAATTTAATAACAGTAAAAATGTTAATAAAATATTTTTACAACCCTGATTCACTTAAATCTTCTTCATAATTTATGTCTGTATAAGTAAGCACTGTACTAACTTTATAATCTTGACTTTGCATACCCAGCATCATTTCTGTAGAGTTTGTATTCCAAATAGTTCTATAAGCTGTATATCCAAATTTTAAAGAATTTTCCGGCCCTGTATAGTCTATCTGGCTTTGGCTTGTTAATGGTAAAATCTCATCAGAAATTGGTGTTCCATATAACTCTGTAAGATTTTCTTTCAAATTATTAAAGTCTGATATATAGATTCCTTCACCTACTCCCTCTTTAGTTTTAATTCCATACAAGCCCTGATATAATTTACCATTAGAATCAAACATATAAATAACATAGGAATCTAATCCAGCAATCTTTGCTTCACCCATCAGGCTTCCGTCCGCTTCTTCTAATTTTATTTCTGTTTCATATCTTTTTACAGTTTCTATATCATCTCCCCAAATCGCATTTCTAAATGTAGTATTTTCTCTTTTTTCAATTACTTCTTGCGTTTCTGATTCAGATTCTTTTATTGTCTCCGATGCTGTTGTTTCTGTAATCGTTTCTAAATTATTATTTGTTTTTGGTTGTGTATTACTACATCCAATTAATCCTAAACATAAAATTCCTACTAAGATTAGTTTCTTTTTCATTATCTTTCCTCCAAAATTCTTTTAAATTCTTTTCTTGTATTTTCATCACAATGAGCATAAAGCTCCATTGTGTCAAATAAGGTAAGTACCCCGAACTCATAGCCGACATATAAAACCACATAAGGTTGAACTTGTGGCATATAATTTTTTAAAATAACTGGCAAAGATTTATGTAAAAATTCGGCTCCTTCTGGGAGTAATGTATATAACTGAAAGAATAAATACCCAAAAAGAACACAGACTATATGAAACAGAATTACATTAATTTTTGTGCTTTTGAAATCTTCAATTTTCCAAAAATCTTTTAGTTGCCTATAATCCTCTTCAATTTCTGGTCTAAGCTCATATATATGGATAATGTCTTTAGCTTTTTTGCTCAAATCAGTTGTAATAAATACAAAATAGTCATCCCGTATTTTATCCCAAACTACACAAGAATTAATTGGAACATCGTTATTTGGTTCGTCACTTATCCAGTAAATACCCATTTCTTTAACAGAAGATATGTACTGATTTTTTCTTGTTGGATGAGGAGACCAGTTGTTTAATTCTTTAGCACCTAAAACCGCCTGTTTATAAATCTCCATATTCTTCTTTAGTGGAACATAAGTATCGACTTTTCTTTTAGTTTTTAAAAAATTAATAATATCTCTGGAAAGAAAACCTCTATCATTAATTAAAATGTCACCTGGTTTTAACATTGGTGACGTTTTTAACATTTCTTCACTGAGTTTTAAATCATGAATATTGATGCTTCCAAAACGAATATCTTCAATTAAGCCAATATCTTCAACAATTCCTCTTAAAGTTGCAAGTTTATAGCCTCTTGTTAAGGAATTATCACGTTTGCTATGAGTAATTCCAGAATATTCATAATTGGAATTAGAATAATTTACCTCTAAATCCGTACAATCTAAAATATGAATATCTGGTACTATGTCTAAAAGAGGCAGAATACCTTTTTGGACTGTGTTATTATAACCATCAATGAACAAAGAAAAGTCATACTTACTTAATAAGAATCTAAGACTTCCCTCTTGCATAAGACCTTCTTTTAAATTCCCATTAGTATCAATCAATGTATAGCCTAATTTTGCCAATGTTTTATGATCATGGATTGCAAAAGGTATATCTGTAAGACTTGTCTGGACTTTCATTTTTGCACATATAGCACTAGCCCATATTAATTCATATGGGATAATTGTATTTTTCGCTCGCAAATCGGGGATATTGTTCTTTAAACAATTAAAAATTTTATGATTGTTCATTTCAAGAATAATATCATCAATTAAATTTGTAGAACTCAGTGCTAACGCGTCAATCTGTCCATTACGAACTTTTTTAATTACATTATCTTGATTATACTTACACAGTTTAATCATATTCTCACCTCCTTTCAGTCTTTTATCTTACCTATATTATACCATAAGTAGAACAAGAAGTCCACTAATAGTGCAATTTTTGTTCTACCAAATGTGTCATGTTATTAGGATATAATAAATAATTAAGGAGTATATATATGGTTTTATTGGGGAATAAGATTAAAGAATTAAGGATTAAATCAAGATTTACTCAGTCTGAATTAGCAGAAAGACTAGGAGTAACTAAATCTTCGATTGCTTCATATGAGAATGATTCAAGACAGCCATCTTATGAGGTCTTAATTAAAATATCTCAAGTATTTAATGTAAGTATTGATTCCTTGTTATTAAATCGTTCAGGGATAACATTGGACATAGACGGCTTAAAAAGAGAACAGATCAAATTATTAGAATTGTTGATTGCAAATTATAAAAAATGCAATTTGATCGAAGAATATTTTAGGCAAAGTGCCTCTAAAGAAGATGTTGAAGCAATAGAAAAATTGGAAGAAAAGTATGGTATTAAGTTAGAAGGTGTATATTAGTGGTAGAGCTGAACAGAGGTCTACCACTAATTTTTTTTTACTTTACGAATTGAAGCTAAAACTCCAGCACCTTTCTGATTCCAGTGTAGACGCCTGCTGTAAACGGCTCTCCCACAGTGACATAGCCGTTTCTTTCGTAAAAGCGGTTCAGCGGTTCATTTCCCAGCTGACAGTCTAAACGGATTCCCCTTTTCCCCTGTTTTCTGGCGTAATCTTCTATCAGCTCTAAAAACGCAGAACCAGCTCCTGGAATTCCTGTTCTGGAAGCCAGATGATGAACATAAAAATACTCCCGGCTTCCATCCTCCCATCTGTCGTCTTCTTCCAGTAAGGCTGTCACTCCAGCTGCTTTTCCCTCTTTTATAAGGAAAAACAGATGTCCAGCCCTGGCCTGAGCGCGGAAATATTCTTCTGAATAAAAATCCAGATATTCCTCATCGTTCCACTGCTTCATCCCCCTGCTCTCCATCCAGTCAATCCTCTCCTGGATCACCTGAATAAACTCAGGAATCTGTGTCTCCTCTGCCTGTCTCATTTCATAAAAGCTGACTTGCATTTCTTCTTTCTGTGGCTCCATCTCTCTCGTTCCGCTCCGTTTTCTCAATATTGTTCCCGCTGCTTTTCCCGGCAGTTCCCTGTACACCCTGCCTTCTGCCCTGTTTCACCGTTTTCATTCCTGCTTTGTATCTTCTGCTCCCAGATTCAGGTACTTCTTCACATACTGTCCTGTGTAGGAAACAGGATTTTCAGCCACCTGCTCCGGCGTTCCCTGGGCAATCACAGTTCCACCCTTATCGCCTCCGTTTGGACCAATGTCAATCAGATAGTCCGCCGTCTTAATCACATCCAGATTATGCTCAATGACAACTACTGTATTTCCACCATCCGAAAGGCGTCTGAGAATCTCGATCAATTTGTGTACGTCGGCAAAATGAAGTCCCGTCGTCGGCTCGTCCAAAATATAAATCGTTTTTCCCGTTCCCCGCTTGCTCAGCTCTGTGGCCAGCTTGATACGCTGGGCTTCTCCGCCTGACAGCTGTGTGGACGGCTGGCCCAGACGGACGTAGGAAAGTCCCACATCATTCAGCGTCTCGATCTTTCTGTAGATGGACGGCACATTTTCAAAGAAGTGCAGAGCCTCCTCCACTGTCATATTTAAAACGTCATAAATACTCTTGCCCTTGTATTTCACCTCCAGTGTCTCACGGTTATACCTTTTTCCTCCGCAGACCTCGCAGGGCACATACACGTCCGGAAGAAAATGCATCTCGATTTTAATAATTCCGTCTCCGCTGCAGGCTTCGCACCGCCCGCCCTTCTTATTAAAGCTGAATCTTCCTTTATTATAACCCTTGGCTTTCGCATCAGGCGTAGACGCAAATAGATCCCGGATCAGATCAAATGCACCTGTGTAGGTCGCCGGATTGGAACGAGGCGTCCGCCCGATAGGAGACTGGTCGATGGCAATAATCTTATCCAGCTGCTCCGTCCCCTGGATTTCCTTATGCTTGCCCGGAATTGTCCTGGCCCGGTTCAGCTTTTTCGCCAGAGCCTTATACAAAATCTCGTTTACCAAAGAGCTTTTTCCAGAACCGGAAACTCCTGTCACACAGGTCATCACGCCCAAGGGAAAAGAAACGTCGATATTCTTTAAGTTGTTTTCTGCCGCTCCCTTTACGGTGATCCACCCGGTCGGCTTCCTGCGCTCTGCTGGAACAGGAATCTTGATTCTGCCGCTCAGATAAGCTCCTGTAATAGAGTCTTTGCACTTCATGATCTGCTTCGCCGTGCCTACGGCCACCACATTTCCACCGTGTTCTCCTGCTCCAGGTCCGATATCCACAATACAGTCCGCAGCCAGCATGGTATCTTCGTCATGCTCCACCACCAGCACGGTATTTCCCAGATCTCTAAGGTGCAGAAGCGTCTTTAACAGCTTATCGTTATCCTTCTGGTGAAGTCCGATGCTGGGCTCGTCCAGAATGTAGGCGACGCCTACCAGTCCCGAACCAATCTGAGTCGCCAGGCGGATTCTCTGGGCCTCTCCTCCGGACAGCGTTCCCGTCGCTCTGGCTAAAGTCAGATAATCCAGTCCCACGTCAATCAGAAAGCTGACTCTGGCCCTGATCTCCTTTAAAATCGGCGCTCCGATGGTCTCCTGCATGACAGTCAGATTCAGCCCATCGATAAATTCCCTGTATTTGACAATGGACATGTTGGTGGCCTCGAAAATATTTTTCCCGCCTACCGTCACCGCCAGAGCCTCTTTTTTCAGTCTCTGGCCCTTGCAGACAGGACAAGGCGTAATCCGCATATAAGTCTCATATTCAGCCTTCATGGCATCGGAAAAAGTCTCCCGGTACTTGCGGTTCATATTCTGAATCAGTCCCTCGAAGGCCACATCGTAGACGCCCTCTCCTCTCTGGCCCTTGTAGCGCACCTTCAGGACTTTCCCCCCGGTTCCGTGAATCAGGACGTCGTGAATCTCCTTGGGGTAATCCCGAAACGGTGTGTCCAGGCTGAAATGGTACTCCTCCACCAACGCGTCCAGAATCGCACGCGTAAAGCTGCCTTTATCCGTGCAGGACTGCCATCCCATGCCCACAATCGCCCCCTGGCTGATGCTCAGGCTCTTGTCAGGAATCAGCAGATCCTCGTCAAACTCCATCTTATAGCCCAGTCCATAGCAGTCAGGGCAGGCGCCGAACGGATTATTGAAAGAAAAGCTTCTGGGTTCCACCTCGTCCACGCTGATTCCACAGTCAGGGCAGGCAAAATTCTGACTGAAATTCATGGATTCCTGGTCAGGAATATCCACAGTCATCAGACCTCCTGTCAGCTCCATCACCGTCTCAATGGAATCTGTCAGACGCTTCTCAATGCCCGGCTTCACCACCAGACGATCCACCACAATCTCAATATTGTGCTTAATATTCTTATCCAGCTTAATCTCCTCAGAAAGCTCGTACAGGCTTCCGTCAATCCGGACGCGGACGTAGCCGCCCTTTCTGGCGTGCTCCAGCACCTTCACATGCTCTCCCTTGCGCCCACGGACTACAGGAGCCAGAAGCTGGATTTTCGTCCGCTCCGGCATGGCCATAATCTGATCCACCATCTGATCAATGGTCTGCCTGTGAATCTCCCGGCCGCACCTGGGGCAGTGGGGAATACCGATTCTGGCGTAGAGAAGACGCATATAATCATAAATCTCTGTCACAGTTCCCACTGTAGATCTGGGATTCCTGTTCGTGGACTTCTGATCAATGGAAATAGCCGGGGAAAGTCCTTCTATGCTCTCCACATCCGGCTTCTCCATCTGTCCCAGGAACTGCCTTGCATAGGAAGACAGCGATTCCATGTAGCGGCGCTGTCCCTCCGCATAAATCGTGTCAAAAGCCAGGGAAGACTTTCCAGAGCCGGAAAGTCCTGTCAAAACTACCAGCTCATTTCTCGGGATATCTACCGATATATTTTTCAGATTGTGCTCATTCGCTCCTCGTATTTTAATGTACTGCTTCGCCATACCGTACTCCTTGCTGACCTGTGTTCCATTTTCGTTGTAAGTTATTATACCACATTCACTAAGCTCGACAAAACCTCGCTAAGTGTCTGGGTATGACTCGCACTAACCTCATACTCCGCCTGCGGCTCGTATTCGCTAAGTGCTCATATTATACCATATCTGCAGGAAAGCAAGTGGCTGCGAAGCAGACATTTGTTTTCACCTGATATGGTAACGACAAAATGTTTTAGCTGCCAAAGGCAGCGGCAGGTGTGCGCAGCACAACTGCATTTTGGAGTTATTATACCACATCCACCTTTATTTTTCAAACGTTTGTTCGATTATTTTGCAGGCATTTTCCAGTTTTCCCGCAGTCGAAAACAGCCCGGGCAGAGAACTGTCTTTCCCTGTCCGGACTATCGTAAAAGCTTCTAATCTGTATCGAGCTTCTGCTTACTAGACGTTATCCTGAATTTCTGTATGGTCTCTTTCCACTGTCTCCTCAGCATCTGCGCCTGCAGTTTCCAAATTCTCCTTTTTCAGAATCTCCATGAATTCCTCGCCTGTGATGGTCTCCTTCTCCAGAAGATAGGCTGCCAGCTCATGAAGCTTTTCCTCGTTTTCCTTCAAAATCTGGCAGGCCTTATCATGGGCCTGACGGACTGTGTCAATGACTTCCTCGTCGATCCGCATCGCCGTGTGCTCGGAGCAGGCCAGGGACGCGTCTCCTCCCAGATACTGGTTGCTGACTGTCTCCAGGGCCACCATTCCGAACTGCTCGCTCATTCCGAACCGCGTCACCATGGCGCGGGCAATCCTGGTCGCCTGCTCGATGTCATTGGAAGCGCCTGTTGTAATAGAGCGGAAAATCAGTTCCTCCGCCGCCCGGCCTCCTGTCAGCGTCACAATCTTATTAAACGCCTCGTCCCGGCTCATGAGAAATCGCTGATCCTCCTCAATCTGCATCGTGTATCCCAGAGCCCCGCTGGTTCTGGGAATAATCGTGATCTTATGCACCGGCGCAGAATGACTCTGCATCGCCGCTACGAGCGCATGGCCGATTTCATGGTAGGACACAATCTTCTTCTCATTGACAGAAACCTCTGCATCCTTCCTCTGATATCCGGCAATGACAACCTCCACGCTCTCTTCCAGGTCCTGCTGCGAAACCATCCTTCTGCCCATACGGACCGCCCTCAGAGCAGCTTCATTGACAATATTGGCCAAATCCGCTCCGCTGGCGCCGCTGGTAGCCCGGGCAATCTCATTATAATCAACCGTTTCATCCATCTTCACGCCACGGGCAGAAACCTTTAAAATGGCCTCCCTGCCTCTCATGTCAGGCAGCTCCACAGGAATTCTTCTGTCGAAACGGCCCGGACGCAGAAGCGCTTTATCGAGAGAATCCGGCCGGTTGGTAGCGGCCAGGATGACAACTCCCTTCTGACCGTCAAATCCATCCATCTCCGTTAGAAGCTGGTTTAAGGTCTGCTCTCTCTCGTCATTGCCTCCTATATTTCCATCACGCTTCTTTCCAATCGTATCAATCTCATCGATAAATACGATACAGGGGGCTTTCTCATTGGCCTGTTTAAATAAATCCCTTACCTTAGCGGCTCCCATGCCCACAAACATCTCTACAAACTCCGAGCCGGAAATAGAGAAAAACGGCACGTGGGCCTCTCCTGCCACCGCCTTGGCAAGCAGCGTTTTTCCTGTTCCTGGAGGACCGACTAACAGTGCGCCCTTAGGCAGCGTCGCTCCGATATCCGTGTATTTCTGGGGATTGTGAAGAAAATCCACAATCTCCTTTAAAGCTTCCTTGGCCTCCTCCTGGCCCGCTACGTCTGCAAAGGTCTTGCCCGTCTCAGACTCCGCGTAAATTTTTGCATTGGACTTTCCGAAGGTCATGGCGTTGGGTCCTCCCATGCGCTTCATCATTGCCCGGCTCATCAGCTGCCCGATCAGAACCAGAATGACAAACGGCGCAATCCAGGTAAGCAAAAAGTCCAGAAGCGGCGAGGCCTTCGTCTGAATCTCAGAACTGAATCTGGCGTCTGTGCCGGCCAGCCGTTCCGTAATATTATCTCCCGGCATCAGGCCAGTCTTGTGAACAGCGCCCCTGCTGTCGCCCTTTAAGGTATACATAACCTCATCATTAGTAGTCACATAGACCTCGTCTACTTCCCCTGCATTCAGGGAAGCCAGAAATTCGTCGTAACGTCCCTCCACTGTCTTATCCATGACAGAAGGAAACACAAAAATATTCAGAAGCAGCAGCACCAGCATAACGATCCCGTAATAATACAGAAACGAACGCTTGGGCGGTTTATTCTGATCAGAATCCCTTTTTTCCATAAACTTCTTCTCCTCATCGTCTCTTTACATCATTGGCAAATCCAGCAGTTTTATACCTTCTGCCCGTTACACTGCCTACAATACAACTGCATTTTATATTTGTCAATATATTATTGTAAATATTTATTTACTTTTAATATTTATTGATCTGATATAAAAAATGTGTTATGATGGGGACGAAATACCTGTTTATATCAGCTTCAGGAGGTGTCTGTATGGATAATGAAAAGCTGCGGACAGCCGGAACGCATTTTTTAGAATTTGCATTTTCTTTTCTGACCTTTGCCAAGTGCCAGTACCAGTCCGCTAATCATATTAAAATCAACTCTCTTCCCTTTTTTACGCTGTCCGTTCTGGCAGACCAAAAGGATGAGAACTATACCATGTCTGATCTGGCCGATAAGCTCCAGATTACAAAACAGCAGCTTTCCAAGCTGATTAATGATTTAGAGGATAAGGCGCTGGTAGAACGGATTCACGATACCGCAAACCGCCGCCGCGTCTACATCAGGATTTCGCCCTGCGGCCTGGAGGCAATGGAACGCTTAAAAGAAACCATGCTGGAGACAACCATTGCCGCCCTGCATATTTATAATGAGGAAGAACTGGAAACGCTGAATTCCTGTCTGGAATCGCTGACGCCCCTGATGGAAAAATTTCATTTAAAAGAATGCGGCGAATGATATTATCTTTTTCTCCAGACAAACATACCATGCATATTTAATCACTCTCTTACTATGAAAAAATAATAGAAATTATGTGTCTGCCATGCCCCGCAGGCACTTTTTTCTTCCCTGAAAATCCCCATTTTATCTACATCTGCCAGTTCCAACTTTCCATACTTTCCCTTATCCGAAGTATAATAGCCACGTAATGCAGTTAGGAAT
>OHMN01001819.1_pt1 | contig 11831 bp, 10 predicted proteins | sample 1569361 | NCBI WGS metagenome assembly OHMN01 (sample SAMEA3541508, study PRJEB24748) | human gut metagenome | biome: human gut; feature: human-associated habitat; material: faeces | place: China | collected 2012
AAGACTGAAACAGATCGAAGCTATGGAAGCTGACGGAACTTTCGAAGTACTTCCAAAGAAAGAAGTTATTGAATTAAGAAAAGAACTTGCTAAACTGCAGAAAAACCTTGGTGGTATCAAAGAGATGAAACGTCTTCCGGACGCTATCTTCATCGTTGACCCGAAAAAAGAGAGAATCTGCGTACAGGAAGCTCATACCCTGGGTATTCCGCTGATCGGTATCATCGATACTAACTGTGATCCGGAAGAGCTGGATTATGTAATCCCGGGTAACGATGATGCTATCCGTGCCGTAAAACTGATCGTTTCCAGAATGGCAGACGCTGTTATCGAAGCTAAGCAGGGCGAGGCTGAGGCAGCTGCAGCAGAGGGCGAAGCAGAGGCTACAGAGGCTTAATTAACCCCAAAATTAAAAACTGAAACCAAAAGACCAGGAGCACGCCGCGGTTTTCCGCATAAAAGCGTGCTCCGCGCGGGTATACGAACGTGTACCTGAATTTATATACACGGAGGGATTTAAGATGGCAGTTACAGCCGCAATGGTAAAAGAGTTACGTGAAATGACAGGCGCTGGTATGATGGACTGTAAGAAAGCTCTTGCAGCTACAGATGGCGACATGGACAAAGCTGTTGAGTTCCTGAGAGAAAAAGGACTTGCAGGCGCTACTAAGAAAGCTGGCCGTATTGCAGCAGAGGGTATCGTTATGACTAAGGTTACCGCTGATGAAAAGAAGGCAGTTGTAGTAGAAGTAAACGCAGAGACAGACTTCGTAGCTAAGAACGAGAAGTTCCAGAACTATGTATCTGATGTTGCTGAGCAGGCGCTGAACACAAGCGCAGCAGATATTGACGCATTCCTGGCTGAAAAATGGGCAAAGGATCCGTCCCTGACAGTTGCAGAGGCTCTGTCTTCCCAGATCTCCATCATCGGCGAGAACATGAAAATCCGTCGTTTTGCTCAGTTAGCTGAGTAGAATGGTTTCGTTGCTTCCTACATCCATGCAGGCGGCAAGATCGGCGTTCTGGTAGACGTTGAAACTGACGTTGTGAACGATGCAATCAAAGAGATGGCTAAGAACGTAGCTATGCAGGCTGCTGCTCTGAAACCGCTGTACACCAACGACAGCGAAGTAGATGCAGATTACATCGCAAAAGAGAAAGAGATCCTGACTGTAGCAGCTAAGAACGAGAAGCCGGATGCAAACGACAAGATCATCAACGGTATGGTTATGGGGCGTATTAAGAAAGAGCTCAAAGAGATCTGCCTTCTGGATCAGGTATATGTTAAGGCTGAGGATGGCAAGCAGAGCGTAGCTCAGTATGTAGCTCAGGTTGCTAAAGAGAATGGCGCGAAGATCACTGTTAAGAAGTTCGTTCGTTTCGAGACTGGCGAAGGTATCGAAAAGAAGGAAGAGAACTTTGCAGAGGAAGTTGCAAAGCAGATGGGACAGTAAGCGAACTACTTGTTGTAACTTCATATAACTTATTAGAAAGTGCTGAACCCCAGTATTTATGTAGGGTTTCAGCACTTTTTTGTGTACTGTTTTTTGATACTTTTTTATATAACTTGTTGCAATTTATTATATCTTCTTATGCGAATTGTGTAAAAAAGTGTGTAGTGAATTGTGTATAGGTTTTGGGGGATTTGTGTAATAACACGAATGGAACGCCTCAGCTGATTGCAGACGCACCTTTGCAGTCTGCTCAGCATTACATTTACCGGTCTCAGGATCCCATTAGCGATTCTTTTGGGTGGCATTATGGGACTCACCGGAATCTGGCGGGCGCTTACGCTGACCTTGATCGTGAAAGGATAGGGGATAAAAGTGCACCAGAAAGTCGCACTTGAAAATTTCGCCAGATGCGCTATAATAAGTCTGGCGATGGTTCAGCATGGAAACATTGCAAATTTGATAAAAACAGGGGAGCTCGTTGGCGGGCTGAGAGGAAGTAATCGAACTTCGACCCTTTAACCTGATGCGGATAATGCCGTCGTAGGAAGTCATGAGATGAATTTTTACAGGAGATATCCGCAGGGGTATCTCCTGTTTTTTCATATAACAGGAAAATCCGTTGAAATTTCCTGTTATATAAAAAGTCCTACCGGGCGGGATCGCACTGCGGCGGAAGGGAATCATGTCGCAAGCGACCGCGCTCGGCGCGGGAATGTGCCAGGGCACATTCTTTTAAAATTAAATTCTTTGAAAGGGGGAACGTATTCCGCATGTGTGCGGCGAGCTGAGGGGGAGCGCCCTGAGCTTTGTAGGCAGCGATGGGAAGCCGTGTTCCGGCGTGAGAGGATACCAGAGAGTATCGACCGAATTTCATGCAGAAAACGTAAATTGTTCGTAACTGTTCAAGAATATCAAAGAAACAGAACAGTTGCAAATTTTCAAAGAAGGAGAAGAAAAATGAATAAGACAAACACGAAAAAACTGGCGATTGCGGCTGTATTCTGTGCCGTTGCCGTCGTAGGAAGTTTATTTTCCGTTCCGGTGTTCGGAAGCAAGTGTTCCCCGGTACAGCATATGGTAAATATCCTGTGTGCCGTTCTTCTGGGACCGGGCTATGGACTGGGAGCGGCCTTTGCAGCGGCGCTGATCCGAAATCTGTTAGGACTTGGAAGCCTGATGGCATTTCCGGGCAGTATGTTTGGCGCCCTGATCTGCGGACTGGTTTACAAGAAAACGCAGAGTGTGTTCACAACTTTGATCGGTGAGGTGCTTGGAACGTCCATTCTGGGCGGATTTGCAGCATATCCGGTGGCAGTTTTCCTGATGGGAAAGAGCGCGGCGGGACTGGCTGTCTATGCCTATGTGGTTCCGTTTTTGATCTCGACCGCGGGAGGCGCGATCATAAGCGCGGTTCTGATTTTAAGTTTAAAGAAAGCCAATATTTTAGCAGGAATGCAGGAAGCACTGAGAGAGGAGAAGCCAGCACATGTTTAAAGAAATATTTGATAATGTAAGAGAAAAATGTCCGTTAATCCACAACATTACGAACTACGTGACTGTCAATGACTGTGCCAACGTGGTACTCGCATGCGGCGCGTCCCCGATCATGGCGGATGATAAGGACGAAGTTTCGGATATCCAGACCATCTGCGGCGGACTGAATATCAATATCGGCACATTAAACAGCCGGACCATCGAATCCATGCTGCTTGCCGGAAAGCGGGCAAATGAGCTGGGTCATCCGGTAGTTTTAGACCCGGTAGGCGCCGGTGCGTCGAAACTCAGAACAGAGACCGCCAATCAGCTTTTAAAGGAAGTCAGGTTTACCGTGATCCGCGGGAACATTTCGGAGATCAAGACACTGGCACTTGGAAATGGGACAACGAAGGGCGTGGATGCCGATCTGGCAGACCGGGTGACGAAGGAAAATCTGGACGAGGCGGCAGCTTTTGCGAAGGCATTTGCCGGAAAGATGAATGCGGTCGTTGCGATCACCGGTGCGATCGACATTGTGGCGGATGCGGAGAAGGCATACTGCATTTACAACGGTCGTCCGGAGATGTCTTCCATCACGGGAACCGGCTGTCAGCTCTCGGCTCTGACGGCGGCCTTTGTGACAGCCAACCAGGAACAGCCGCTTGAGGCAGCTGCTACGGCAGTCTGCGCGATGGGACTGGCTGGGGAGACGGCATACGCCCGTTTAAGTGAACTGGACGGCAATGCGACTTATCGGAATTATATTATTGATGCTATTTATCGCATGAACGGAGAAGCGCTGGAGGCTGGAGCAAAATTTGAAGTAAGATAATAGAGCTTTAGTGTCCGTTTTTATAAGAACAGAGAAGGAGGAAATGCAGATGAACTGCAGACCGGAAGATATGCTGCTTTACGCGGTGACAGACCGCGCATGGCTGAAGGGGGAAACTCTGGAGAGTCAGGTTGAGAAAGCTTTGAAGGGCGGGGCGACGTTTGTCCAGCTGAGAGAAAAGGAGCTTGACGAGGCGGAGTTTCTGGAGGAGGCAAAGAAGCTTAAAATGCTTTGCAGAAAGTATCAGGTTCCGTTTGTGATCAATGACAACGTGGAGATTGCCCTGGCGGTGGATGCGGACGGCGTCCATGTGGGACAGAGCGATATGGAAGCGGGAAAGGTCCGGGAAAAGCTGGGACCAGATAAGATCATCGGCGTTTCCTGCAAAAATGTAGAACAGGCGCTTCTTGCGAAAAAGCATGGGGCGGATTATTTGGGAGTCGGAGCCATCTATCCGACGGGAACCAAAAAGGACGCCGATGCCGTGACGCCGGGGATGCTTGCCAAGATCTGTCAGGCAGTCGATATTCCGGTTGTTGCGATCGGCGGACTGAATAAAGAACATCTGGAACTGTTAAAAGGAACAGGTGTGGACGGCATTGCAGTGGTCAGCGCCTTGTTTGCGGCCGATGATATTGAAAAGGCAGCAGAGGAACTGAAGGAAGCTGTAAAAAAGGTCCTGTAAAGATGAAAACGTTGTCATTTTGTCAAAAAATGGCATGAAAAAGTTTATAAGAAAAAGCTTGTGAAAAAAGCTTCATTAAAAAATGGTAAGAAACTTTGCAAAAAGTTTTTTATGGCGGCACATTGGGGGCACCACCTTGTGTCGCCTTATAAAAGTTATTGATGCCTGAAAGGAGTTAATTATGAAGACAGCATTAACAATCGCTGGAAGTGATTGCAGCGGAGGCGCCGGTATCCAGGCCGATTTAAAGACGATGATCGCCAATGGAGTATATGGAATGAGTGCGATCACGGCGCTGACGGCCCAGAACACAACCGGCGTCCAGGGGATTTTTGAGGTAACCCCGGAATTTCTGGAACAGCAGATTGACAGCGTATTTACGGATATCCGTCCGGATGCGGTAAAGATCGGCATGGTTTCTTCAACCGGACTGATCAAGTCGATTGCGAAGAAGCTTTGTGAGTACCAGGCAGAAAACATTGTTGTGGACCCGGTTATGGTGGCGACGAGCGGAGCAAAGTTAATCAGCGACGATGCCATCGACACCTTGAAAGAATCGCTTTTTCCATTAGCGGCGGTTCTGACACCGAACATTCCGGAGGCGGAGGTCTTAGCGGGAATGGAAATTAAGTCTGCCGACGATATGATTACGGCAGCAAAATGGATCAGTGAAACGTACCATTGTGCGGTTCTCTGCAAGGGCGGACATCAGTTAAATGATGCCAACGATCTTTTATACCGGGACGGCGGATACCGTTGGTTTAACGGAAAACGCATCCACAATTCCAACACCCATGGGACGGGCTGTACCCTGTCCAGCGCGATTGCATCCAATCTGGCGAAGGGCTATGATCTCGACACCGCGGTGGAGCGTGCCAAGGCATATATTTCCGGTGCACTGGGAGCGATGCTGGATCTTGGAAAAGGATCCGGACCGATGGATCACGGATTTGATTTCAGGGGAAAAGGATTTGCGGAGGAACGCGTATGACAATGACAGAGAGGCTTTTGGAAGCCACAAAGGAGATCTGGGCTGGTTACAATGAAAAACCGTTCGTAAAAGGCATTGCGGACGGCAGTCTGGATCATGATAAATTCAAATATTATATGATACAGGATTATCTGTATCTGATTGATTACACAAAGGTGTTTTCCATCGGGGCGGCAAAATCAACGGATCTCGCATTTATGCGCCTGTTTGCCGGATATACCCACTCGATTCTGGATGGGGAGATGGATATTCACCGTGCTTACATGGAACGTTTGGGGATAACCAGAGAAGAGGCGGAACAGACGCCGGTCGCTCTGGATAACCTTTCTTATACTTCTTATATGCTTCGCATCGCTTATGAGGGGGGCGCGCCGGAGGCGGCAGCAGCGATATTGTCCTGCGCCCTCAGCTATGAATGGATTGCGAAGAAAATCGCAGCAAACAGACCGGATGCCGACAAACATCCATTTTATGGGGAGTGGATCCGGGGATACGCTTCCGAGTCTTACCACAAGGAAAATGAAGTCCTTGTAGAGTGGATGAACCGTCTGGCAGAGGATCTGTCTGAGAAACAAAAGAAACATCTGGTGGATATTTTTGTGGCCTGCTCCCGCTATGAAGCGGCATTCTGGGATATGGCGTGGGAAATGAGGCGGTAAATATGCTTACATTTGACAACGTGCGTTTCCAATATGCGGTAGAGGATTTTTCGATCATTGACCATCTGTCGTTTGAAGTCCAGGATGGGGAGTTTGTGTCCATCATCGGCGCTTCCGGCTGTGGAAAAAGTACGATCTTCCGGCTGGTAAATAAGCTTCTTACCCCGGCTTCCGGTGTGATCCGGGTGGATGGGGAATCGATCGAAACGAAGAAAAATTACTGCGGATATATGCCGCAGCAGGATCTGCTGTTTCCATGGCGCACCGTGCGGGAGAATCTGATGCTTCCGATGGAGATTCAGGGCGGATATTCGAAGGAACAGATGCAGAAAAAAGCGGATGATGCGCTTCAATCGGTTGGACTTGCAGACTGGGGAGATAAGACTCCGAAAGAGCTTTCCGGCGGTATGCGCCAGAGAGCCGCCTTTGCGAGAACGGTTCTGACGGGTTCAGACCTTCTGCTTTTGGATGAGCCGTTTTCAGCCCTGGATTATCTGACAAGACTGTCTATGCGGGAGTGGCTTCTGGAACAGTGGGAGAAGGAGAAAAAGACGGTTCTTTTCATCACGCATGATGTGGAAGAAGCGGTGTTTCTGTCCAGCCGGATTCTCGTGGTGGAACAGTCACCGATCACACATCTGCGCTCCATCGAGGTCCCGGCGGGATATCCGCGATCCCGGGAAGAGCTTCGCAGACCGGAGATTCTGTCCTTAAAGGAAGAACTGATCGGAATGCTTAAGAAGGAGAAGGCGTGATGGAACAGAAAAAAACAAATAAAATGGGAAGCCGGATGAATGCGAATCTTCCAGCCCTGATTCTGGTGGCGGTGCTTCTGTTTACATGGCAGGCAGCGGCTATGGGGATTGATGCGGCCTATATTCTCCCGTCTCCGGTTCAGGTGGTTGTACGGCTGTGGGAACTTCGGAGTCCATTATTTACGGCACATCTGCCGGCGACGATGTCGGTAGTCGTGATTGGACTTTTGATCTCGATCGTGCTGGGCGTGGGACTGGCTGTGCTGATGGATGCCAGTGAGACGGCAAGAAAGGCGCTGTATCCGCTGATCATCGCCTCGCAGACGATCCCGACGACGGCGCTGGCACCGCTGTTTGTCCTCTGGTTTGGCTACACGATCTGGAGCAAGGTGCTGGTAACGGTGCTGATTACGTTTTTCCCGATCACGATCACGGTATTTGACGGGTTCCGGTCGGTGAAGACGGAAATGGAAGAACTTTTGTTTACATTTGGCGCGGATAAGCGTCAGATCTTTTTGAAATTAAAGATTCCGGCGACGCTTCCGTACTTTTTTTCAGCGATCAAGATGGCGGTACCGCTGTCGATCATCGGAGCGGCGATTGGAGAATGGCTGGGCGCTCAGAGCGGACTCGGATATTTCAGCCGGAGAATGATGACCCAGTTAGATGGAGCCGGTGTATTTGCACCGATTCTGCTCCTATCGGTAGTGGCGATGGCGGCAACGTGGGTTGTCTCGCTGCTTGAAAAGCGGATGATTTTCTGGAGGAATGAGTAGGAAATTGTGATATAGGATGAAATTTTGAAGTATGTGTGCGGATATTGAAAAGTCTGTATTTTTGAAATGTGTGCTGCAGACCGAAAAAAGTGTATTCACAAAAAAGCTACTCGTGAAGAAGTGCAGATCTTTGAGATTGGTATGTGAATCCAGCAAGTCATATGCCAAAAGAACTGGAAAACAGGTAAGTGATAGGGAAATATAGACGGAAATTTGTAAAAATGAAAGGATATGAGATGAAAAAACGAATGAAAATGGCTGCCGCAGTGATGGCAGCAGTGATGGGAATGATGACACTTGGCGGATGTGGAACGGCCAGCGAAAAGAGTGAGACAGCTGCTCAGGCAGAGGGCACGGATGCGAAACAGACCTCGGAAGATGGAAAAAGTCAGGATCTTAAGGAGATCAATGTGGTTCTTGACTGGTATCCGAATGCGATCCATACCTTTATTTATACGGCGATCGAGCGCGGTTATTATGCGGAAGAAGGACTGGATGTGAAAGTGCGTTTTCCGGCCAATGCGAACGATGCGTTATCACTGGTAGCGGCTGGAAAGGCGGAGATCGGCATGTACTATCAGCAGGATGTGATCCAGGCGGTTGCCAATCAGGGAACGAAGATCAAATCCATCGGTGCGATCGTGCAGTCCCCGTTAAGTGTCGTTCTTTCTTTAAAGGATAAGAATATCACAGGACCGGAAAATCTGGTTGGAAAAACCGTTGGTTACGGCGGAACAGCACTCAGCGAGGCGGTTGTCAAGAGCATGATGGAATATGTGGGAGCGGATGCATCGGATGTAAACCTGATCGATGTCGGATTTGAACTGATGAGTTCTATGACGACCGGCAATGTGGATGCGACGATCGGATGCCTTGTTAACCATGAGGTTCCGCAGATGGAGGAAGAGGGCTTTGATGTCAACTACTTCATGGCAGCTGGATATGGAATCCCGAATTATTATGAGGAAGTATTCCTTGCCAACAACGAAATGATCCAGCAGGAGCCGGAAGTTCTGGAAGGATTCTTACGCGCATCGAAGAAGGGCTTTGAAGACTTTAAGAACGATCCGAATGGCTGCCTGGCAATCCTGATGAATAATCAGAATGAGGAAAACTTCCCTCTGACCCAGAGCGTGGAGGAGAAGTCCTGTGAGACACTTCTGCCGCTCATGGAGAGCGATGAGGTTCCGTTTTTGACCCAGACCGAAGAGTGCTGGCAGGAAAACATCGACTGGATGAGCGAGAGCGGGCTGATCGATAAGAAAGTGGATGTTTCGGATGTGATGGTAAACCTGCAGGAGTAAGAGCCAGAAGTAGTCAGAGACTGGCTGTTTGCGCAGAGCAAGTAAATTTCCGGAACTGGAAATTCTGGTGTTTAACATATATATGCAAGACAAGAATGGTAACAGAGTTACTGTTCACGGGTAGGCACTTTTGGAACCGAAAGTGCCGTGAGAAAACGTGGTGGCAGCAGGAATTTGCCGTATTTAAATGCGAAGCCACGGCAAATTCCGTTACTGGGCACGTATGCGTGTACAGTAAACAACAGGGCGTTACTGGGGAAGATGGAGTCTCAGAATGTTGACAGTCTGCCAGCCAGGATATATAATATTTTCGTAACTGTTCAGTACCTTCACAGTCACGCGCAAAAATCCATTAAAGAAAAAACACCAGAATGGAAGGGGAAACAAATAGATGAAGAAAATTATTTTAACCGGCGATCGTCCTACCGGGCGCTTACATGTCGGACATTATGTTGGCTCTCTGAGCGAGAGAGTGAGACTTCAGAATTCCGGCAAATTCGACGAGATCTATATTATGATTGCCGATGCGCAGGCACTGACGGACAATGCCGATCACCCAGAAAAGGTGCGTAAAAATATTCTGCAGGTTGCCCTGGACTATCTGGCTTGTGGAATTGACCCGGAGAAATCCACCATCTTTATCCAGTCGATGGTGCCGGAGCTGACGGAGCTTACTTTCTACTATATGAACCTGGTTACGGTATCCCGTGTACAGCGAAATCCTACCGTAAAAGCAGAGATTCAGATGCGTAATTTTGAGGCAAGCATTCCGGTTGGATTCTTTACTTATCCGATTAGCCAGGCGGCGGATATCACTGCATTCCGCGCGACGACCGTTCCGGTTGGAGAGGATCAGATGCCGATGTTAGAGCAGTGCAAGGAGATCGTCCACAAATTCAACAGCGTGTACGGCGAGACTCTGACGGAACCGGAGATCCTGCTTCCGTCCAACAAGGCATGTCTGCGTCTGCCGGGTATCGATGGAAAGGCAAAGATGAGCAAATCGCTTGGAAACTGCATCTACCTTTCTGATTCGGAAGCAGATGTGAAGAAGAAGATCATGTCCATGTTTACAGATCCAAATCACCTGCGTGTCGAGGATCCGGGTAAAGTCGAGGGCAATCCGGTCTTCATCTATCTGGATGCATTCTGCCGTCCGGAGTATTTTGCAGAGTTCCTTCCGGATTACCAGAACCTGGACGAGCTGAAAGCGCATTACCAGAGAGGTGGTCTGGGCGATGTGAAGGTGAAGAAATTCTTAAACAACGTCATGCAGGCTGAACTGGCTCCGATTCGCGCGAGACGCCAGGAATGGGAGAAGAGAATCCCGGATGTATTTGACATCTTGAAAGAGGGAAGCAAGGCAGCAGAGGCGAAGGCTGCTGAGACACTTCGCGATGTGAAGGCTTCGATGCGGATCAATTACTTTGATGATGACAGCCTGATTGATACGATCGAGGACTAAGATAAAAAGTGGAAATTCGGCGTGGCTTTCTGGAATGCCGGGAGTGTGCTGCCGGAAATAAATTGAATTAAGAAATAGAGAAAAGTCTGTCTTTTGGCATGGAAAAGGTGTCGGGGGACAGGCTTTTTTGCGTGATTCCCACTTAAAAACGGTTTACATAGCCCCTAAAATTCGATATAATAGTCCATATTGCGTTATAACGCAAGGCTATATCAAATATGAAATGAAAGAATACTAAGAGGGCTACACATGAGTAAAAACAAACAATGGGCGAGTAAGCTGGGCTTTATTATGGCGACGGCTGGGGCGGCGATTGGATTGGGAAATCTGTGGAAATTTCCATATCTGATGGGAAAGAACGGTGGATTTCCATTTCTGGTTGCGTATCTGTTTTTTATCGTCGTTCTCGGACTGCCGGTTATGATCACGGAAATGTCCCTGGGACGGAAGACGCGGCATGATCCGGTGCAGGCATATGCGGACATTCATCCGCACGCACGGATTGTCGGTATATTCGGCGTACTGGCGGCGTTTATTATTTTGAGTTATTACAGCGTCATCGGCGGCTGGATTTTAAAGTATATTGCCAGCTATGTGACGACGGCGGCAGCGCCGGATTTTAACGCCTTTATCGGCAGCAGCGAGCCGGTGATCTGGCATATTGTATTTATGGCAGCGACTATAGCTGTCTGCTATTTTGGCATCAATGGCATTGAGAAAGCGAGCAAATTGATGATGCCGATGCTTCTGGTTCTGTTATTTGTCATCATTTTCAGAAGCGTGACGCTTCCGGGAGCTTCGAAAGGACTGTTATTTATCTTCCAGCCGGATTTTTCGGCGTTCACGCTTTCTTCTGTCAGCGCGGCACTGGGACAGGTGTTTTATTCCCTGAGTCTCTGTATGGGTATCACGATCACCTACGGAAGCTATCTGAGTGGAAAGGAAAATATTCCAAAAAGCTGTATGATCGTCGGTGGTCTGGACACCGTGATTGCGGTTCTCGCGGGTATCGCGATCTTTCCGGCAGTATTTGCCTTCGGTCTGGAGCCGGGACAGGGACCGGGACTGATTTTCGGCACACTGCCGATGGTATTTGCGAATATTGCGGGGGGAACTTTCTTTGCAATCCTGTTTTTTGCGCTGGTTTTTTTCGCAGCCGTTACGAGTGCGATCGCACTTCTGGAAGTCTGTGCCTCTTTTGCGATTGATTCGCTGGGCTGGGAACGCAAGCATGCGGCGCTTGTGATTGGTACGGCGATCACGCTGCTTGGCATTCCGAGTGCGCTGTCCTTCGGCGTCCTGAGTGATGTCACAATCCTGAATCAGTCGGTCTTTGATTTCGCCGGACTGGTAACGGATAATATTCTGATGCCGCTCGGTGGACTCACGATGTGCTACTATGTAGGCTGGAAATGGAAACCGGAGTATCTGCTT
>OHMN01001832.1_pt1 | contig 11738 bp, 6 predicted proteins | sample 1569361 | NCBI WGS metagenome assembly OHMN01 (sample SAMEA3541508, study PRJEB24748) | human gut metagenome | biome: human gut; feature: human-associated habitat; material: faeces | place: China | collected 2012
TGGTGCGGCTGGACAGGCTGGGCACATAGGTGCCGTTGCTGGCCTGCTCGAACACCCGGCGGATGATGTAGAGCCTGCGGTCAAAATCAATGCCCTTGCTCACACGGGCAGGCTTTTTGATGAAGCACTGCCAGATGGAGGGCATACAGTCCCGGGCCTTCTGGCCCACGGCATCGGGGTCTACCGGCACCCTGCGCCATGCCAGAAACTCAAGCCCCTCCTTGCGGGTGACCAGCTCAAACAGCTTCATGGCCTGTGCCCGCAGGTGCTCGTTCTGGGGGAAGAAGAACATGCCGACACCGTATTCCCGCTCGTTGCCCAGGCTGATGTTCAGCTCATCGGCCACCTTGGAAAAGAACTTGTGGCTGATCTGCAGCATGATGCCCACGCCGTCGCCGGTCTTGCCCTCGGCATCCTTGCCGGCGCGGTGCTCCAGCCGTTCCACGATGCTCAGGGCATCGCTGACCGTCTGATGGCTCTTGCGGCCCTTGATGTCCACCACCGCGCCGATGCCGCAGGCATCGTGCTCGAACTGAGGGTCATACAGGCCAAGAGGCGTGGCGTTTTCCGTAAATTGATCCATTGCCTTTCCCATCCTTATCTCTCAAAATATCCTCCGGGCCGCGGCACATTCCGCAGCCGATCTTGCACAGAAAACAAAAAAGCGCCCCAGAAGGGTATAGAATACCCTTCTGGAACGCCTTTGTTCCGTTAGCTTTATTATAATGATTCGTGAAGATTGTTCAAGTGGGAGGTGCAACAAACTTTAGTACACCAAAGCCCGCACTTCTTGTGCGCTTTGATGGGATGATGAACGCATTTCATCAAAACCTTGAAAAAACCGCCGCATCCGGCTGCCGGTCTGGGGCAGGGAATGCGGCGGTTTGCGTATGATTGCGGGGCGTTTCTGTCCTTAGTGCTTTGCGGCGCGCTGTTTGCGGTCGAAGAACCACCCGCATACCAACAGACCGATGCCAAAGATCAGAAGCACGGCAGCCAGCCAATCGGTGGTACCGGTCTGGATCAGGGTCACGGTCGTGGTGTTCTGCGTGGGCGTTTCCTCCGGCTGGGCCAACGACGCGGACGTGTCAGTCTGAGCCGGTTCCTCCGCAGGCAGCTCGCCGGGGGCCTCTGTTTCCTCGGTTTCCTCGGGGATCTCGGGTTCCTCAGGCTCCTCGGGGGTCTCGGGGGTCTCCGGCCCCTCAGGCTCCTCGGGGGTCTCGGGGGTCTCCGGCCCCTCAGGCTCCTCGGGGATCTCGGGGGTCTCCGGGTCTACGGGAACGACCGGAACATAGGGGTCGTCCGGGCTGTTCTTCAGGTTGGTAAAGACGACCTTGGCGGTGTCGTTCTGGGGCACAACGCCGGTCTCTGCAGGGTTGAGATTCAGCAGGGTCCAGCCGTCCTGAGCGGTTTCGGTGATGGTATAGCCGATGCCTGCGGGCAGGTTCGAGAGCGTGATGCTCTCGCCGCTTTTCAGGGTGAAGGATGCCTTGCCGTTTTTGAACGGGACACCGCACCATTTGTCGTCGATCGTGGTGATGGTATCATCGTCCAGCGTGAGCTCAAAGGTGAACGCGGTGTCATAGTCGCTCGGCAGCAGTTCCCCGAGCGTCTCTTTGCAGACGGTCAGGCTGCCGGTGCTGCCGTGTGCGGCCTTGAGGGACAGGGGGTCGGTGAGTTCAGTACCGGGCTGGAACAGCACGGTATGCCGGGCACTTTCATCGTCCCCATGGGCGTTCCAGCGGGTGGTTTCAGAGTCGTCGTACCAGCCGGTAATGAAATCATAGCAGTCCGGTTCGCCGTCCAGCGTCCAGCCTTTGCCGGTATCGCCAAAGGTGATGGTGGCACCGTCTGCGTTGTAGATGTCGTCACCAGAAAGCCTTGCGTGATTGTTGTACAGCTCTACATCGTCCGAGAGGATTGCGGTGCCCCAGTTCTGAATACCACCGCCTTGCGCGACATAACCGGCATCCCGAACACCATAGCGTGCGTTGTTGCGCTGAATGCTGCCAGCATTCAGGTTCAAAGTTGCATTCCTGCCGTTGAGAATGCCGCTTCCGGTGTTTTCTTCTACCTTCAGGTCTGCACCGCTTTTCACGGTCAACTTTGCGTTGTCATAGTTGAAAATACCGAATGCGAGGTTCTGGCGTGCCGAGACATCAGCGGTGCTGGTAATGATAAGCTCGTCACCAGCGTCATTGGTGATGCCAAACGATTTGTTGGAGTCCGCAATAACAGTGCCTTCGATTTTCAGCTTATAGGAATTGTGGACACCAGAGTATGCGTTGCCGCAGGCGGTGACTGTTGCACCGTGTTCAATCACTACGTCACCGAGCCAATTGCCATCGGTGAAGACGTACAGACCGATGTAAGCGTTGTTATTGCAGTTAAGTTTCGCACCGCTTCGGATCACGCCGCCGTCACCAATAAGAAGACCGGCAATGCCGTTGTTATTGTTGGCGTTCAGAACGGAATAACTGTCCATGTCCAGCTCGTCAACAAAAGAACCACGTGTTCCAAATTCTATGCCGCCTTTTCCGCCATTGTTGTTTGCATCCAAGGTGGAGTTTTCCATTTTCAGCTTGCCATAGTAGCAGCCGAGGCCGCCCTTGCCATTGTTGTTCAGGGTGACGTGGGAATTGGTCAGATTAAGGTTGACCGGATTTATGGTCATGCCATTCCAACCGGAATCCGTGACTGTCAGAGTAGAGGAACTGACCCGGACTTCATGAATCTCGTCTTCGCTGTAAGTGTCTGTGTCCGCATAGATACCACTGCAACTATCGGCAGAAAAGCCATCAATCACAGCATTTGTATTGTCTTCGAAATACAAATCACTGCCATTATACAGACAAATGCCACTGCCATAGAGTCTGTCTGGTGTCAACGTGAATTCAACATGGCTCAAACGGAGCTTGGAGGAATAAATCAGGTTGGCCGTTGCGCCTGCGTCAGAGGGGTTTGTGTGCGCATGGATTTTCAGCGTGAGATCCTTGAACGTGATGTCACTGCCATTCGTTGCGTACATGCCCAGCTCCTCCAGCGTCAGCGTATAGATGCCGCAACCGGAAATGGTCAGGGTCTTGTTATCGAACGTAAGACCTTCATACAGCTCAATGTTCGCCAGCAGGTCGATCTGATCACCATCCGTCGCGGCAGTGATTGCATCGTCCAGTGTGGAGTAGTAGTACGTATCGTCAATCTTGTCGATCTTGCACACAGGCGGGGTTGTGGTGCTGCCGGTGTCGTCCGCAGAGTGCGCCTCAGGGCGGCTACCTTCTCCGCGAGGGCGTTGAAGGACGCCACCATCATCTCGAAGGTCTTTTTCTCGATAGATACTATTTCCATAAGCAAAACATTTCAGAGTTTGCCGCAAAGGTAACGAAGCCGCCTTGAACACGTACCGTTTCCCGCTAAAAGGCAGCTTGTTGCGCCGTCTGTCCGGGTTACGGAGCCATTATCCGTAAAAATCTTACGTGAGCCACGTAGTGAGCTGTTAAAGCCCATTTGGTTTATTGCCGAATTTTGTCGCAGAAACATAGCGCAAGCCGAGCGCAGAACGTCAAGCCCGCTTGAACGGTATGCCGAGGCGCAGCCTATGTTCATGCAAATAAACCAAAAGAAAGAACTGAATATGAAAGTGATAACGATGGAAAGTTCCGCCTTCACCGCATTGACGGAACAGATAGCCGAGATAGCGGCACACGTGCGTGCCGTTTCCGGCGGTAGGAAGGAAGAAGCTCCCGACAGGTTGCTCACCACCCGCGAGGCGGCGCACCTGCTGAACGTGAGTTGCCGCACCCTCCAGCGCATGCGCAGCGAACAGCGCATCGCCTATGTCGTGCTGCGCGGCAAGTGCCGCTACCGGCAGTCGGAAATCGACCGCCTGCTCGAAGACAGCACCGTTACGGGCGAAGCCGCGACACCGGAACAGTTGAAACGCAACCACACGCTGCGCACGGGCGGCAGACCCAAAGGAAGGAGGACGTAAGACATGGAACTGCTTACCCGCAACAATTTCGAGAACTGGATGCAGAAGGTGATGGAACGGCTCGACCGTCAGGACGAGATGCTGCTCTCCATGCAGCCGTCCGGCAAAGCCCCGAACCCGATGGACGGGATCAGGCTTTTCGACAACCAAGACCTGTGCATACTGCTCCAGATCAGCAAGCGCACCCTGCAACGCTACCGCAGCATCGGCGCGCTGCCCTACAAGACGCTCGGCAAAAAGACCTATTACAGCGAGGCGGACGTGCTGACGTTCCTCTCCGAACATGTAAAGGATTTCCGCAAGGAAGACATAGCCTTCTACAAGGCTCGTATCCATAATTTCTTTCAAAAATAACCATTAAAACATTTTTCAGATGGCAAAGAAAAAAGACGAAAAGGACGTGCTGGTTGTCCGTGACGAGAAGACGGGCGAAATCAGCGTGGTAGCCGGGCTGAACGCCGACGGCTCCCCCAAGCGTATCCCCGCGAAAGCGGAGAACGCGCAGAGTTTCCTGCAATTCGACCGGCACGGCGACGTGCTGGACAACTTCTTCAGGAACTTCTTCCGGCAGTGCAGGGAACCCAGCCGCTTCGGTTTCTACCGTGTCGCGGCGGACCAAGCCGACAAACTGCTGGAGGTTATCAAGGACTTGCTGAAAGATCCCGACGGCAACAAGGAGATGCTTGCGCCCCACAAGGTGGACACCTCCGGCTACGAAAAGAAAGTACAGGAGGAGCAGTCCGCCGAAAAACAGGAACAACCGGAACAGAAACAAGATGACGAACCTAAAAAACAGGAAGAAATGGAACAGAAAAACGAACAGAATCAGGAAAGTCCTCAGCAGACGCAGGGCAACCGGGGCTACCAGCCCATCGACGAGAGCAAGATCAACTGGCAGAAGTTGGAGGAGAAATGGGGCGTGAAGCGCGACGACCTTGAAAAGTCGGGCGACCTTAACAGGATGCTCAACTACGGCAAGTCCGACTTGGTGAGGGTGTCGCCCAATTTCGGCGGAGAGGCTTTCGAACTGGACGCCCGCCTCTCCTTCAAGAAGGACGGCGAGGGCAACGTCAGCCTTGTGCCGCACTTCATCCGCAAGGAGCAGAAGCTCGACGACTACAAGGAACACAAGTTCTCCGACGATGACCGGAAGAACCTGCGCGAAACGGGCAACCTCGGCAGGGTCGTGGACCTCGTGGACAGGGAAACGGGCGAGATCATCCCCTCGTTCGTCAGCATCGACCGCAAGACGAACGAAATCACGGATGTCTCGGCCAGCAAGGTGCGCATACCGGAACGCATCGGCAAGACGGAAATCACCAAGCAGGAGCAGGACATGCTGCGTGCCGGTCTGCCCGTGCGTGACAAACTCATCGAACGCAAGGACGGCAGGAAGTTCGTCACCACCCTGCAAGTGAACGTGGAGCAGCGCGGCGTGGAGTTCGTGCCGGGAACCGGCAGGTCGCCCCGTGCCGTCCAGACACAGGAAAATAAGGAGAAACAGGCGCAAGGTACGGAAAACACAGCCAACACGAACAAGGAGCAACGCCGCAACACGTGGACGAACGCCGACGGCAGCATCCGCCCCATCAGCAAATGGAGCGGCGTGGACTTCACCGAGCAGCAGAAAGCCGACTACGTGGCGGGCAAAGCCGTGAAACTGGAGAACGTGACCGACAAGCAGGGCTTCCACGCCACGATGTACATCAAGTTCAACCCGGAGAAGGGACGCCCGTACCGCTACGACACCAACCCCGACAACGCGCAGAAGGTCGCGCCTTCCAACGAGAGCCGCACGCAGGTGGCGGTGAACAGCGAGGGCAAGACCAACGAGGCTACCAAGAACCTGAAGGAGCCGTTGCGGAAGGGACAGACCGCCCCGAAGGACACCGCGCAGCAACAGCAGCAGGAGAAGCCGCAAAAAAGAAACAATAAGGGCATGAAGATGTAATCCGGTGTCCGCCACTAAATCCGAAGTAACATTTGTAAAATTCAAAACGACAGAAGAATATGAAGACAATCATTGCAGAAAAGCCGTCTGTGGCACGTGAGATCGCCCGTATCGTGGGCGCGACAAAGAGAGAGGAAGGATATTTCGAGGGAGGCGGCTACGCCGTGACTTGGGCGTTCGGACATCTCGTACAGCTTGCCATGCCCGACGGCTACGGCATACGCGGCTTCGTCCGTGACAACCTGCCCGTCATCCCCGACACCTTCACGCTCGTCCCCCGTCAGGTAAAGACGGAGAAGGGCTACAAGCCCGACAGCGGCGTGGTGACGCAGATCAAGACCGTCACCCGGCTATTCAAGGAAAGTGAACAGATCATCGTGGCGACCGATGCCGGACGCGAGGGTGAGCTTATTTTCCGCTACCTCTACCATTACACCGGATGCGCCACCCCGTTCGTCCGCCTCTGGATAAGCTCGCTTACCGACAAGGCTATCCGCGAGGGACTGCGCAACCTTGAAGCGGGCGGCAAATACGACGACCTCTATCTTGCCGCCAAAGCGCGGAGCGAATCGGACTGGCTCGTGGGCATCAACGGCACGCAGGCACTCTCCATCGCCGCCGGACACGGCACTTACTCCGTCGGGCGGGTGCAGACACCTACATTGGCGATGGTGTGCGCACGCTACTGGGAGAACCGCCGCTTCACGCCCGAAGCCTTCTGGCAGCTCCATATCGCAACGGACGGCTGCGACGAAGGAACTGTGAAGTTTTCCTCTTCCGAAAAATGGAAAGAGAAAGAGCCCGCGACGGAACTGTATAATAAGGTGAAGTCGGCAGGCACAGCCACCGTCACGAAAGCCGAACGCAAGGAGAAGACGGAGGAAACACCGCTCCTGTACGACCTGACCACGCTCCAGAAGGAAGCCAACACCAAGCACGGCTTCACGGCGGAACAGACGCTTGAAATCGCGCAGAAGCTCTACGAGAAGAAGCTCATCACCTATCCGAGAACCGGAAGCCGCTACATCCCCGAAGACGTGTTCGCCGAAATCCCCAAGCTGCTCGCCTTCATCGGGGCTTTGCCCGAATGGAAAGGCAAGGTGCAGCCGAAAGCCGTCCCGACACGCAGAAGCGTGGACGGTAGCAAGGTGACGGACCACCACGCCCTGCTCGTCACGGGAGAGAAACCGCTGTTCCTCTCCAAAGAAGACAACACCGTCTATCAGATGGTTGCCGGGCGCATGATCGAGGCGTTCTCCGAGAAATGCGTCAAGGACACCGCTACCGTCACGGCGGAGTGTGCCGGAGTGGAGTTCACGGTGAAAGGCAGCGTCATCAGGCAAGCCGGATGGCGTGCCGTATATGGTGAGGAGGACAAGGAAGAAACCGCCATCCCCGGCTGGCGGGAAGGCGACACGCTGACGTTGAAAGGCTGTTCCATCACGGAGGGAAAGACCAAACCCAAGCCGTTGCATACCGAAGCAACCTTGCTCTCGGCTATGGAAACGGCGGGCAAGGACATAGAGGACGACGCACTCCGTCAGGCTTTGAAGGACTGCGGCATCGGCACGCCCGCCACCCGTGCCGCCATCATCGAAACGCTCTTCAAGCGCGGCTACATGGAACGCTGCAAGAAATCGCTTGTGCCGACAGAAAAAGGGCTTGCCCTTTACTCTGTCGTGAAGACGATGCGCATCGCCGACGTCGCCATGACGGGCGAATGGGAGAAGAATCTGGCACGCATCGAGCGCGGGGAGCTGCCCGCCGACACCTTCTGCAAGGAGATAGAGGCGTACACAAAGGAGATTACCTCCGAACTGCTCTCGTGCGACAAGCTGTTCGCCCGCAGGGATTCCGGCTGCAAGTGTCCCAAGTGCGGAACGGGCAGTATGCAGTTCTACGGCAAGGTCGTCCGCTGCGACAACGCGGACTGCGGGCTACCCGTGTTCCGCCTGAAGGCGAACCGCACCCTTTCCGATGACGAGATCAAAGAGCTGCTCACCGATGGGCATACGAAGCCGCTCAAAGGCTTCAAGAGCAAGCAGGGCAAGAGCTTCGACGCCATAGTCGCCTTTGACGGGGACTATAACACGACTTTCGTGTTCCCCGAAAGGAAAACGAGCAGGAAATTTTCAGGACGGAAGAAATAGTATTAACTTTGCCACTTGTTCAGAGTAATGAATTGTTCTTCGATACCGGATTACACTCATACTTTGGATTTAGTGGTGGCACTCGGAGGGATACCGAGTGCCTTTTTCTTCCTTTTTCCAACCGATTATCCCGTTAATTATCAATCCGCTAAATCCAAAGTAATGAACAACAAGAAGAAAAACGAGGGTCAGACCGACTTTTCCTATTACGGTCTGTACCTGCTGGACTATCTCCGCACGAACAGGTTTGAACAGGCTTCCGACGATGCCTTCATCCGGGAACGTGCCGACCGTGCCGCCGAAACGTATGAGCGTGCGCGGCTCGAAGGCTATCCGTCCGAGGGGGCGCAGGAGTTGGCGATGGACACGCTCCTGCGTGGTCTTCGCTATTCCAAGTACGCCATCCTCCGCGAAGTCGTGGAAAACGAGTTTGCCGACGAAGTGCCGGAAAAGAAACGCGAAGCCTTCATCCGAAAGCTGCTGCCGCCTGTCGGCAACGTATTCTCCGCCTATGATCTTTCGGACGACAACTTCGCCCTGTCGCCCGAATACGACCTGCTCTACACGGAGCTGACGGGAGCCGTCGTCCTTTATATCGGGGAATATGGCGTTTAACCGCAAACAACGGCTGCGGGACAACATCGAGGCGATACGGACGGCATTCATCCTTGACAGGGAACGGAGGACGGCAACCGCCGAGGAACAAGCCATACTTCGGAAGTATTGCGGTTTCGGCGGGTTGAAGTGCATACTGAACCCGGCAAAGGAACTGACGGATGCCGTGCATTGGGCGAAATCGGACCTCGAACTGTTTGCCCCTACGGTGGAACTGCACAGGCTGGTGCGTGAAAACAGCAAGGACGATACGGAGTACAAGCGGTACGCGGATGCCATGAAGCAGTCCGTGCTGACCGCATTCTACACACCGCCGGAGATAACCGGCACGATTGCGGAGGCTCTGCATGAACACGGCATACGTCCCGACCGTGTGTTGGAGCCGTCGGCGGGCGTGGGCGCATTCGTGGATGCCGTGCTGGAAAACAAGCCGGACGCGGACATCATGGCTTTCGAGAAAGACCTGATGACGGGCAAGATATTGGGACACCTGCATCCCGACCAAAAGGTAAGGGTGCAGGGATTCGAGAAGATAGAGAAGCCCTTCACGGATTATTTCGACCTTGCCATCTCGAACATCCCGTTCGGCGACGTGGCTGTGTTCGACCCGGAGTTTACAGGAAGCCAAGACCCGGCAAGGCGTTCCGCACCGAAGGCAATACACAACTACTTCTTCCTGAAAAGCCTTGACGCTGTGCGTGAGGGCGGCATCGTGGCGTTCATCACCTCGCAGGGGGTGCTGGACGCACCGTCCAACGCACCCATACGCGAGTATATGATGCGTAATGCCAATCTGGTGGGTGTCGCACGCCTGCCGAACAATCTCTTCACGGACAACGCGGGTACGGAGGTGGGCAGCGACCTGATTATCCTGCAAAAGAACAGCGGAAAGAACGGGGAACTGTACTACAACGAGAAACTTTTCATGCAGACCGAACAGACGCCCATCGGCACTTCGGTGAACGGGTATGTATGGAGCATCAGCTCTCTTTCCAATACGGATTTAATCAGAGGCACAGACCCTTACGGGAAACCTGCCTATCAACTCCTGCACCGGGGCGGCATCGGGCAAATGGCGGAGGACTTGCGGGAACATCTGAAAATCGAGTTGCATCAGTTTGACAAAGAACTGTATGAAATGTACAGCCTGCATCCGGCACAGGGGAAAAGCACGGTTACGGAAACCATTTCCATACCAGTTGTCACTCCTGAGATACAGCCACGTAATGAAATGGCAGCCAAGCCCGAAGCGGTAACACCGCAGCCGGAGGAAGAAAAGCCGGAGATAGAGCCGCACCGTCCCGATTATTCGGAGGGCGTGCAGCTCTCCCTGCTCGACCTCTGGGGCATGACCGAGGAGGTACGCAAGCAGGAAGCACCCTCCAAGAAGAAAAAGACGGCGAAAAAGGAAAGCCCGGCAAGACGTATGCCTCCCAAACCGCAGGCGCAGGTTACGCCGAAGGTTACGACCGCACCGCCACAGCCGTCTGCCGCACCACCGACGGAGAACAGGGACAGCCAAGAAACAAAGCCGGTGAGTGTCGCAGCCAAAGCCGATCCGGATGATATTTACGCCACTTTGGATTGGGATACCAACCCGCCCATCAACGGCTTCTATGAAATGATGATGGACCTCACGCCGGAGCGACGCAAGGAGCTTCGCAGGCTGGCGGCACAGCATCAGGAGAAACGGCAGCATGTCCCGGACGTGAAAGCCGCACCGGAGCAGGAAACACGGCAACCCGAAACGCAGCCGGAAGTTGCCGCCACTCCTGCCGCTCACGCAACGGAAACGGCTGCAACCTCCCTTTTCCCCGAAATGGAAGCGGAAAAACCGGAGGAGGAACCTCTCGACCTTTCTCCCCGTCCGTTCAACGGCATGCTGGAGCCGCACTATCGTGACGGCTCTATGGTACTGGATGCTTCACGCAATCTCGGTTATTTGAAAGACCTCACGCCTTACGGCGCGACATTCCAACCGCTTGACCTGACTGGCTACCAGAAGGAGAAAGCGATGTTGTATGTGTCACTCCGTGATTCATACGAGCGGCTTTACCGCTACGAGGCGGAGTATCACGATGAAGGGTCTGCACAACGCATAGCGTTGAACACCTGCTACGATGAGTTTGTCATGCGCTACGGCAACCTCAATGCCAAGCAGAACGTGAAACTGTTGATGATGGATGCCGCCGGGCGCGACATCCTTTCGTTGGAACGTGCGGAAGACGGCAGGTTCGTCAAGGCGGACATCTTCGAGCGTCCCGTTTCCTTCTCGGTGGAGAGCCATGCCAACGTAAGCTCTCCCGAAGAGGCACTCTCCGCATCGCTCAACAAGTTCGGCACGGTCAATCTCGACTATATGCGGGAGATAACCGACAGCACGGAAGAGGGATTGCTTGACGCCCTCAAAGGACGCATCTTCTACAACCCGCTCGTAACCGGTTACGAGATAAAGGACAGGTTCATCGCCGGGAACGTGATAGAGAAGGCGGAGCGCATCAAGGCATGGATGGGTGACAACCCAGAAAACGGGCGTATGCCGGAAGTGAAGCAGGCGTTGTTGGCTCTGAAAGAAGCCGAGCCGCCGCGCATCGCCTTCGAGGACCTCGACTTCAATTTCGGGGAACGCTGGATTCCGACGGGCGTGTACGCCGCCTACATGAGCCATCTTTTCGACACGGACGTGAAAATCGCCTACTCCGCAAGCATGGACGAGTATTCGGTGGCGTGCGGCTACCGCACCATGAAAATCACGGACGAGTTTTTAGTGAAGGGCTATTACCGGAACTATGACGGTATGCACCTGTTGAAACACGCCCTGCACAACACCTGCCCCGACATGATGAAGTCCATCGGCAAGGATGAGCATGGCAATGACATCAAGGTGCGCGACAGCGAGGGCATACAGCTCGCCAACGCCAAGATTGACGAAATCCGTAACGGGTTCTCGGAATGGCTGGAAGAGCAGTCGCCGCAGCGCTTATTTACAGAAATATGGATCAGATTGTTATGATTCAACAGGTAGATTCCA
>OHMN01001835.1_pt1 | contig 11734 bp, 9 predicted proteins | sample 1569361 | NCBI WGS metagenome assembly OHMN01 (sample SAMEA3541508, study PRJEB24748) | human gut metagenome | biome: human gut; feature: human-associated habitat; material: faeces | place: China | collected 2012
GCCCCAGCTACAATTGATGATACCTACCGGGACATTCAATACCTCGGTCAATAGGGTCGCGAAGAAATAGGCGGTAGCTCCGAACTCCGGGGCGTTTCGCGGATCACATACTTTCCATTCGCCACCTACCGGATAATCTTTCGGTTCCAAGGCTCCGACCCGTTGGATCGTAGCGTAACGGATCGAGTTCTTATATTTCCCGGATGTAGCGATAGCGTGGTTTCCTCCCTCGATAGGGCAGTGCCAGAAACCTCTTAATGGCATTTCCATATTGGATTGGCCGGAACCGAACCATACCTCGCCGATCAGAAGATCATGCAAGACAATCTTGTCTTGTCCATTCTTTAATGTTAACTGTTGCTTTTCGAAACTGGCCGAGGGCGTCTGAACCCAGATTTCCCATCTGCCTTGATCGTTTACTTGGGCCGTGTATTCCGTATTGTCCCAAGAACTACGGACTTTCAGGCTTGAATTTGGGGTTGCATTTCCCCAGAGCCGTACTTTAGTGGCTTGTTGGAGTACCATGTTGTCGCTTACCAAAGCTGGCAGCTTGATCTCGGCCCGGAGGTTCACCAAACCGAGAAGGAGGCCTATCACCATCCAATAGAATTTGTTCATATCGCTTGTTTTTTTGATGTCGGAAGCTTCCGACGGTTGTTAATCTGATAAAAAAGAGCCGGCAGGCGGTCTGCCGGACGGTTATTCGCCGGCAAGTCGTTCGATAATCTCCATACACATCCGTCCGTTGTGATAGGGACATTTCCAGAAACCGGCCTTGTCATCCTCGCGATTGATCTCGTGATCGAGCGATACGCTCCAATGCCATTCCCCTTGTTCCTTGTCGATCAAATAACGCTGAATGAATTTCCAGCATGTATAGGCTGTGCCTAAGGCAGGCTCATCTCCGAAATGTTGATACAAGTTGAAATGACCCACTACATTCTCGGCTTGCACCCACCAATGCAGGTCCGTGTCGGCTTTCTTCTCATTCGGGTGATACTCGTAAATGAGGCTACCGTTCGCTAATAACCCGTCTTCGGCCGCTATCGCTACCTTTTGAACCAAGGGCTCTACTTTCTGAAGAATCTCGTTGTCTCCCAATTCGATAGCGGCCTCATGCAGTAACCAAGATGCCTCTATATCATGACCATAGGAGATGATACGGTATTTGCTTTCCCAATCCTCGTTGAAAAAGAGGTTTAAATGATAGGTACGGTGATCCAGAATCTTGTCGGTGAAAATCAGGATCAAGTTTCGGAGTTGTTTTTTGAGGTGCTCGTCTTTCCATACCCGATACAAGTTAGTATAAGGTTCGAGGATATGCAGATGGGTGTTCATAGTTTTTTTCTCATTCTCATCCTTGTCGCTTAGTCGCATATCCTCTATCAGTTTCCAGTCTTTCGTAAAGGCTTCCATATAACCGTTCTTTTCCGGGTCGAAACTATATTGTTCGATTGCCTTGAAGAGACGGATCGCATAATCCAACGCTTCTTTATCTCCGGTAGCCCGGTTGTACTCGCTTAATCCGTAGATAGCGAATCCTAAGGCGTAGATTTGCTTTTTGGTTTGCACGGGTTGACCGGTATAGTCTAATTCCCAGTAAATACCCTCGAATTCTTGGTCGTAGAATTTATCGATAAGGTAACGTTTGGCACGGGTCGCCGTTTCCAGATATTCCGGCTTTCGTAATAAACGGTATGCGGCGGAGAATGTCCATAGGATACGGGCGTTCAAGATGGCGCCTTTAGGGGCATGTACGACTCGTTGATTGTTTCCCGTGATTTGCCCATGGAAACCACCATACTCACTATCTATCATTCGGTTCATCCAGAAAGGGAGGATATTGTTCTCTAGCTCCCATTGAACCTCGTTTTGTAAATCTTCGGTGATTTTATTCATTTGTTTCTTTTCTTTTGGTTTCTAACGTAGCGGTGATTTCCTTCATCTTTGTCTCGCTAAGCGGGTAGAAGGCGATAAATACAACGGACAGGATCGTACCTACGGCCGGTAAGAAACTGAGGAACATCTTGATTCCGCTAATCGTTTCCTCGCTTTGTACGGTATTGGCCTGAAACCCGAAGAAAGCGAGTAGCCAGCCTGTGATTGCCGTGCCGATCGCCCATCCGAATTTCTGGCTCATGGACGAGGAACTGAAGATCAATCCTGTGGCACGGTTCCCTGTTTTTAGTTCTGAGTAGTCCGTGCAATCGGCATACATGGACCAAAGTAGGGGGAAAATACTACCGGCACAAATACTGATGAACACTTGGAACGTGAATATCAGGGCTAGATCCGTCTTGTCGAGCCAGAAAAAGAGGATGCTTAAAACCGAGGCGATCAGCATGGAGCCCATATAGGTTCTTTTCTTTCCGATCTGGTTGCTTAATGGGGCGGCCAAGATCACGCCGACAATATTGGCCGCCTGTCCTACCGCCAGATATAATCCGCTTAAGACGAAGGAGACTCCGAAAAGAGATACATTGGCATAGGCTTCCTCAATGATAAAGTATTTGAAATAATATACGGTAGCCCCGTCGCGGATGGAATTGAAAACCAGAGCGGAGACACCTGCTCCCAATAGTATCCACCAAGGCTTGTTGTGCAATAGATCTCTCAAGTCATCTTTTAACGAGCCTTGTTGCTCTTTAATCGGTTTTACCCGTTCTTTTGTCCATGCGAAACATCCATAAAAGAGAATGGCGCACAGGATAGCGATAACTACGACAGCCATGGTCCATCCATGTTGTTGATCCGCCAATTCATCGCTATTTCCACTAAAGAAACACACCATCGGCATGAATAGCAACAGGGCTATAAAACTGCCAATATAGGCGAATACCATACGGTACGTAGAAAGGGTATTACGGTCTTGTGGCAACGGGCTCATTACTCCAAGCAAGGACGCATAAGGCACGTTTATAGCGGAGTACACCATCATCATCAAGGAATAGGTGATATAGGCATAGATCAAATTACCTGTTTGTCCGAAAGAAGGAGTCATGAAAGTGAGCACTCCGATAGCGGCGAACGGGATCGCCAGCCAAAGCAAATAAGGGCGAAATTTTCCCCAGCGTGTTTGCGTACGATCCGCCGCAACGCCGACAATCGGGTCAAAGACCGAGTCCCATATACGAGTTATCAAAAACATCGTACCTACGGCTGCTGCCGGTAATCCGAATACGTCCGTATAGAAAATCATCAAGTAAGCGCCAAACAGTTTCCAGAACATGGACGATGCCATGTCCCCGAAACCGTAGCCTATCTTCTCTGTTAGTTTAATCATATGAGTGGTTTTTGTAGGTTATTTCAGGAGTGGAAGATTTCGATCGATTAGCTTTTTCAGCGTCTCGACAGATGCGGTCGTAGTCAGCCCGTCGGCCGGAGTGTTCATGCAGTAATCTACCAATTTATCGATTGTGGATACAGCCACGTGCATACGGGTATCGGAAGACGCATAGTAAATATACACGGTTCCATCCTCATCCGCGATCCATCCGTTAGAGAATAAAACGTTGGATACATCGCCGATCCGTTCCTCATTTTCCGGAGCCATGAAATAGCCGGCGGGTGTGGCGATAGGTCTCGTGGGATCTTCCAATGCGGTCATATACATATAAAGCACGTAACGTAATCCGGCGGCGCATCCCCGTACGCCATGGGCGAGATGTAACCAGCCTCTCGGTGTCTTGATCGGGTGGGGGCCTTCGCCATTTTTCACTTCCTTGATCGTATGGTAGTAACGTTGGTCGATGATGGTTTCTTCCTTGACTTCGGCGTGCGTGATATCATCAATCAAGGCCCATCCGATACCACCGCCACTTCCTGCGTCGATAAATCCGTCTTGGGGGCGGGTGTAAAGGGCGTATTTGCCATTTACGAATTCCGGATGTAATACGACGTTACGTTGTTGGCTCTTGGTCTTTAAATCCGGGAGACGTTCCCAGTTTTTCAAGTCTTTTGTCCGGGCGATAGCTGCCGTGGCGGTTGCCGAGGATAGATCTCCGGGAGCTGCGTTCGGGTCATGGCGCTCGGCGCAAAAGATTCCGTAAACCCAGCCGTCTTCATGAGCGGTTAGGCGCATGTCGTAAATATTCGTGGCCGGGACAAGATCGTCCGGCATGGTTACCGGGTAATCCCAAAAGCGGAAATTGTCTACTCCGTTCGGGCTTTCGGCTACGGCGAAGAAGGATTTACGGTCGCTTCCTTCTACACGTACCATTAATATATATTTGTCATTCCATTTGATCGCACCGGAGTTCATGGTTGCGTTCATGCCGATGCGTTCCATCAAGTAGGGGTTTGTCTTTTCATTTAAGTCATATCTCCAGAAGATCGGGGTATGCGCGGCTGTCAGTACAGGGTGTTGATAACGGGTGAAGATTCCGTTTCCGTCTTCTAAAGGGATATTTTTCCGGCTTAACAAGGTTTCGTGTTTAGCGAAGAGTTCGTTTACTTTTTCTTGAAATTGTTCCATGATGTTTTTGCTTTAAATGATATTATCAGATGGTGGGAGACGGGGCACGCCCCGTCTCTACAACTGGATATGACGTGATTTATCTGGTTTATGTATGATGTTATTTATATAGGTTGATATCGGAGGCGAACAATGTTTTCGGATTTTCAAAGAACTTCTTGAAATCCTCGGCAGAGGCTTGTCCGGGATAAGGGCCAAAAAAGTGAGTGACTTTTTCACGGGCGTTTCTCCATACCAATACATAAGCGACCGGATATTTCTCCATGGCAGGCAGCAGGGTTCCCGTCCACCATGTGGAGTCTGGTACCCCTTCGTAGCCGGTCTCCGTGATCGCTATGATCTTATGGTTGGCTTTGCCTATGCTGTCTATTACGGAAAGACTGGTATCCATGCTTTTCAAGAAGAAATCCTTATCTTCCCGTTGGTAAGCGTCGAAGCCTAGGACGTCGATCAAGTCATGTCCGGGGTAACGTTCCAGATAAGACGCTTGATCCCGCGGCTCCGTACCTGTGGAATAAGCGTAAACGATCTGGTCTGCCGCTCCGTGAGCGTTTAGATAATCGGCGGTCATTCGCCATAGCGCCTTGTATTCATCCGTGGTACATAAATTCTGTCCCCACCAGAACCAACTTCCGGTGTGTTCGTGCCAAGGACGGAATAGGACGGGAATCTTGGTGCCATCGCTTGTTTTCAAGGAAAGGATGAAATCATTCACTTTGCCTAGCCAACTTTGGAATTTCTCATAGTTCTCCCCTTCCGGAAGGATCGATTTCACGACAGCATGGTCTGATACGTCCCAAGCGTCCCCTCCGGTTTTAGGGTTACGGGGATGCCAACTTAAAGATACCAAGCCTCCCCGGTTATATTGGTTGATGATTTCCTTGCGTATTTTCTCGAAAGGTACTTTATCAAGGCTTTTATCTCCCCCGAGTTCGATCTCTCCAAGATCAAAGCTGATAACGGCCGGATAATCGCCGCATACTTTTTGCACGTCTGAGCCTCCTTCGTCAAATTCCCATCCGATCCCATAAACCGTATCATCGTGATGTCCGAACATGATTCCTTTTTGTGGAGTCGCACGTAGGTTCTCTATTAAACGTTCTCTCGGCGAAACCTGTTCGCTTGTCGGTTCTAGTCCTTTCTTCGACGGTGAACAGGCGATTAGTGCCCCTAGGCATAACATGGTAATTAATTTCGTGTTCTTCATGATAACTGTCTTTCTTTATGAACGCAAATGTAAGAGGTATCGGGCAGACAATCTAGTATTATTTTATCTGATAGCGATATTATTTTCATTTTAACCGGAACGGTTGTTTGATTTGGAATTCATTGTTATCTTTGTGCATGTTAATTAATCAAATAGAATGACTATGGGAAAATGGAATGATTTACAAGAACAAGTGAAGGAAGGGAGAGAATGAGAGAAAGCCCGAAAGGAGAATTTGGGAAAGTTCTTTTATGATTTGGCGAAACTGACTTTTGCGGGTGTAGTTATATGTGGGGTTATCCCGTTGTATAAGAATCCGAATGATTTTTCACAGTGGGTAATGCTCATAACAGGTTTAGGAGGTACAGGAATGATTGCGGTTTGTGCAAATAGAATATTTAAATAATAACAGATATGAATAACATGACATTTTTGTTTTTAATTATTATCGTGGTAATGGGGATATTTCTTGCATGGACTTATTCCAAATCCGGTAAGAAATGGCTGAAGAACCTATAGCGAACATCTAGATATAGAACTATACCCAATACACGGATCTTATGGAATTATTTATTTTTTCTATAAGATCCGTGTATTGTTTTTGGTAACCCTTGGTTTCTAGTTCCCAACTTGAACCTGTATACGCTCTTTTGAAGTTATCCTCTTCTCAAATACTTTCGTGTCCAGCAGAATAGGGGCATTGACGAAATCCGGGACATTATAGGAATAGACAGAGCGATCGTAATAGGTTTCCGGATCTTCCTGGGGAAGGAGAAAGGGCTTGCTTATCTTGCCATTCTCATCCATGCTTGCCAGATAAAGGCGGGTATAAAGGCCGTCACCCCGGCGGCTACTGAAGACAAACCAGCGGGAGTTGCTACTCCAGTTGTGAAAGCTTTCGGTATCATCGCTATTTACTTCGGATAGCTCGCGGAGGTCTCCGCTTGTCAAGTCCAGTAACCATAGATTCGCCTCTTTATGCCAGATCGAAAAGTTTCCGTAATCGGATAAGGTGAACATAATATATTTGCCGTCATAGGAAGGGCGGGGAAAAGATACGCTTTTCCCTAAAGCCTCAGCGTTCACCAACGTATCGATACGGCTCCCGAATGTACCGGCAGAGGGATCAAAATCGATACTACATAAATTATATCTTATCTCTTTATATTCTTCGGGAATCTTTTTAGCTTCGGCGGAACAAAAGTAAAGCGTACGACCATCCGGGGAGAACGCAGGGAAGGTCTCGAACCTGTCTTTCTTTTGCAAAGAATCGCAAAGGAGTAGACGATGATCTGCCGGATGGTAAACGACTATATCAGATTCCAAATCCAATACTTCTACCCGCTCGTCCTTAACCGTATGGAACGATTGTCGGGTGTTGTTCGTGGAATACGCTATATATTCGCCTCCGGGATGCCAGTAGGGATAGACGCAAGCGGCGATTGTCTGATCTGTTTTCGTGTTGAGGTATTCATCCTTATTGTCGGTTCTCATAAAAGTGGCTCCATGCGTTCCTCGGATGTGAAGACTGAAATGGCTCGGGTCCGTACGGTTAAAGGCATGGCAGTTTACGCACATACCTTTGACCAGCGTGTTTTCCACCAAAGGTCTTTCTTTATGAGACGATAGATCACGCTCATAAATACCCATACGGCTGTAGACTTCATAACCGGGAGCGATCTTTCGGTATACTAAGCCGTAATCGATCGGGTGGGGGCTGATGTACATGGGGAAAGGTTTGTAAGTACTCCATTTACCCTTTTGCTTGATACTGACAGTAAAGAGTAAACTATCGCCTTGATTGGAGTTGAGCAGTTGCTTCCACTCTTTTTCCGGGAAATTGACATGCTTTGCGTTTATATGTACCTCTTTGCCTTGGTGCCCTTTTACGATAACATCTATCCGCTCATAGGAGGTATCCGTATAAGAGAAATTCATAGGTGCTATCGTGGCGGGAATTGTCACCCCGATATAATCCGGATAGATGGACGGGTATTTCTCTATTTGTTCGGGGGATACCACCGAATCCCCACAAGCGGTAAATAACGCTATACATATACTATATAATAAGATAAGCTTTCTCATGGCCGTTTATTTTCTGAATAATAAGTAATACCAAAATGTCTTCTCGTATTTTGGGCGAAGGATAGGCTCGGAGTCTTTCTGCGTCATATAAACACGGGCGAACTCGCTTACCCCTTCCAATACGTTGCGGGAGATGCTCCAAGGAAGGCCTTGGAAATTAGGATGCTGCTGTGTCCAAATGAAAATCAATGCCTCTTGATAAGAGATGGGTATGTGGTTATAGCCCAGATCTTTTCCCAGCGGATAATATTTCATGAAACGTTCCAGATCCTTCTTTTGCAAGACATAGGCTAACATATACTCGAAAGCCATCCGGTTACTTTTGTTATGTTGCAGCAATAAGCCTAGCATGACATCCATTTCCGTGTCGCTGAACAAGAAATCTTCTGTATATCGGGCTTTTCTCAACCATCCCCATTCGGGATGCTTCTCTATCTTTTCATCGTTATTTAGATAGCTCATGGCGTTGGTCGCCCATTTCTTATAGAACAAGGTATGCTGCAAAGCCCGCAGGTATTTGGCGGCGACAGCGTATTGTCCATTGATCAAGTTGGTCTCGGCCAGACGCATATAGGCACGTCCGCTTTTCTTATAGTCGGGGATAGCCTCCATCGCTTCGAACATATAGCGTTGTGAGGAGTTGATCATTCCCAGATGATAGAATATCTCGCTGGTAGGGAGCGGTGAGGTGAAATCTCTTTGGAAGGTGGGGATCAATCCTTCCGTTCCATTTTGGTAGAAATGGAACATGCGATCCCCTAATTGCCCGGTCTTGGCGAGAGCCAGATTTAAGCAGGTCACGGAGAAAGGAGAATTAGGCTCTTTGTTTTCCGCCGCCTTGATGATCTGGTTCCATTGTTTCATGCGGGTGAGGTAGTCGTATTTCATAGCCTCCTCCTTATCCGAATTGCTGGCGGCATAGATCCATGTGCCACCACCGATAAGGAGCAGGGTGGAGATAATACCCATCCATGCCTTAGTGCTCTTTACGGGTGGGGGAAGTAAAGCAAGTGCCCCGGGGGTTATGGCAACGGTAGCAATAACAAGTAACAGGGTGTTGGGAACGATCATGGGGAAACGATAATAATCGATGCCGGTCATGAGGCTAAGCAATGGATATTGCGTAAGGCTTTGTGCCAATAGGGGGCATAGGATTCCAAGCAAGATGTAGATAGGAATCCATATATAGGATTTGTTGGATACGATTGGTACGGGTTTGATGCAATGCCCGATTGCTACTCCGATAACGAAGATGAAATAGGCCCCACCACCTACGATCCAGTAGAGTACCGGCATTATTAGGAGCGTATAGATTATTCGTCCCCATGGATGAGTGATTTTTCGCTGGATGATTAAGGCGAAGAGGGCGAGAGTTATGGAGACAGGGAATGCCAGCAGGGCATTCTCATCACATAAAAATACCCAGAGCAGGATAGAGGGGAGAAAGCTGAACGGATACCAAAAGTCGGAAGTTCCCATTTGTTTGGCCAGCCAGTTTATTTGCCGTTGGATAAGCACGAGAACGATCGCCAAGATCGTAGCCCCTGCCCAAGCGAAATAATAGAACTGCGTCAGGAACTCCGCTATATATTCAGCGATGCCTCCGGGATGGAGACATTTGTCGATTCCATATTCCGGCGTGAACAGGAATAACTGGAATTGCTCGTGGTAATGTAAATGATGAGGATAATAAAGTCCCCAAAACAGGCAAATCGCACAGCCGAATAATAAGGAGGCGATTCCTCTTATGTATCTATATTTACGTGTATTTTCCATGATTCTATTATTTAAAAGTCTCAGCTTCCTCGTCGTAGTAGATTTCTTGTACATCTTCAGCGTCGAAAGGAAGCTCGCTAGTGGATAATTCAGGTATATTATAAGATTTCAACGTGATATCGTAATGTTCCGGATCCTCTTGCGGGAGAACGAAAGGTTTATAGGCTTTTCCCGTACTATCCACGTAAGAGAAATAAGGCTTTCCGTATAGTCCGTCATCCCGCTTACTGGCAAAGACAAACCAATGGCTGTTAGAGGACCAACTATGGTAGGTATCCGATTTATCGGAGTTGACGGCAGGTAAGGTATCTATCTTCCCGGTCTGGAGGTTCATCATATGCAGGTCTGTTTCTCGGTGCCAGATCGGGAAGGTTCCATAATCGGCTACCGTGAAAAGTAGGTATTTACCGTCGGGCGATATCTTGGGATGGCAGGCGGAGCCATTATGCTTCTGGGCATCCCATACGGTTTCGATCTGTCGGCCCCATTCCTTGGTATCTTTATGGAAAGATATGCGGCATAGGGAATATTTTAGGTTATGGATGCTATCGGGCAACGGCTGGATGGGAGCGGAGCAATAATAGATCCAGTTCCCATCGGGCGAAAAGGTAGGGAAGGTCTCTAACTCATCCTTCCGGCTAGTCAATGGGGAGGTGATGAGTTGTTTCTTTCTGAAATCGGCGACCACTAGGTCGGAGGTTGTGTCATAGACTTCCAACCGCTTACTTCCTAACGAATGAAAAGCAGGGATGATAATATTCGTGGAAAAAACGGCGAACTGCCCCGATGGATGGAAATCGCCATAGACAGCCCCATTGTCGTTGCTCAATTTCAACTTCCTCAAATGTCCGTTACGGTTCAGCAGGGTGCCTCCTTGCTTTCCCCGTAAATGGAACATGGATAAACTTCCTTTCTTATTTCCGTAAATATGGCAGTTCATGCAAGAACCGTCGGTATCTTTGTTGTCGGCAATAACCCGTTCCTCGAAGGTATTGATCTCCCGCTCGCATAATTGGATCTTGTTCCATACCTCGTAGCCGGGTTCTATAAGCCGGTAGCTTATGTAACTATCCAGTTTCTCCGGAACTACTTGCCAGTAGAAAGAGGGGTAACGAAACCATTTACCCTTGATACGGGCGACTACGGTTATTTGCAGGCGGTTGCCCACTTCCTGCTCTAAAAGGCTTTCCCATAGGTTTAAAGGGAAAATAGCTTTCTTTCCGAAAGATAATTGTATCTCTTTTGATTTCCCTTTTAAGGTTACTTGCATAGCGTCCGCATCGTTTCTCAATAAGAAGTTGAGAGGGGCAATATTCGTGGGAATCATGATATCCGTATAATCGGGATACATGGGGATTGGGTCTGTGGTATCCTCTATTTGCTTCGGGGTAGGGGTACATCCTGCCAGCAAGCAGATTATCCAGACGAGGTAATAGGTTATGTTCTCTTTCATGATTCTTGCTTCTTTCATGGCTTACTCTCCTTTCCGGGCTCTGTGGTCGCAAAATGATAATAGAACCAATAGGTCTTGCCGTATTTCTCTTTCAAACTCGTGTCCTTTGCCTCATAAAGCCGGGTATAATCGGCGAATTCTTTCGCTATCTTTACCGGGATTTGGTATTTTATAAGCTCTTCCGCACGGATATTACCTTGGCGGGCGAGATGGATCAGCAGGGCCTCGGCGAAAATGGAACTAGAGACCTTACCCGGTACATAATCTTCTACAAAAGAACGGAGATCTTTAGAGAGTAAATGATAGCAGAGTAAGTATTCGTAAGCACGGAGATTGCCGGCGTTCGAGGCGACTAAGTTCCGTAAGGAAGTCACGGCATCGTTACCGGAACGTAGATGGTCTTGGGTCGGGATGTCTCTGCGTTTCTTCTCCAGCCACTCCTTTACTCGCGGGGTTTGCTGACCGGGTAAGAATTGTAATTTCAGTGACAAATTTGTCAGCGAAACAAGGCTGAAAATACTGATTTTGTCAGCGGGGATGGATGATTGTCACCAATTCACACTTTCCTAGCCGTCACCCAGAGGGATTAACTATAGTGTAGACCATAATTTGGGAAAGAAAAGCATTGAGCTGATTGGAGAGGAATGTGGGGACAGCCCCAAACAGGTTCAGAGGTATATCAAAATCACAGAACTTATTCCTGAAATGCTTGAAAAAGTGGATGACGAAATAATGGGAT
>OHMN01001842.1_pt1 | contig 11674 bp, 10 predicted proteins | sample 1569361 | NCBI WGS metagenome assembly OHMN01 (sample SAMEA3541508, study PRJEB24748) | human gut metagenome | biome: human gut; feature: human-associated habitat; material: faeces | place: China | collected 2012
ACAGTTCATTTTTTTATTGTGTGGGAATTTCTGAAGATACCAGAAATCATGTTGATCGCATGTTTGATTTTAAAGAGCGTTTGATTAAACCGGGAGCACTGCATGAAGGGTGGCAGACAGGTGGTTCGGCACGATTGACCAGACTGGCTTTCAACTTGTGGAATGGATATGTGGAGAAGGGAGAAGAAAGTCTGTCTACCCCATACGAGATGTTCGATTGTGGCTATGCACCATATTTTTATGAAGCAATCCGCATGAAGTATCCGGAATACTGCCGGGAACTGCCACAGGTGAGCAAAAAAGAAACTAATCATGAACGCTAGATAAAGATTCAAATGGAGAAAAGCGATGGATTGTAAGATAAAAACACGCCAAGTCCATAAGGATATTAAAGTATTAGATAAGACGGTTACAGTGACAGACCATATTAAGCAGTCTTATGTCAGAACAAAAGAAACTGTCATGCAATCGACGGAGAAATCCAGTGATAGAGAGAATAATCCGGTAGGTTATGCAGAAGATGCGGCCAGCGAGTATGCTGACCGCATCTTTCACGAAACAGGGCATCAGGTACGCAGACAGGCAGGAAAGATTATTGAACGGAAGAAAGAGAAAGCTTCTGTTTCTTCGGCAGGCGAAGAAACAGTTTACCAGCCGAAAGAACAAATCCGACCAGTACCGCCTTCAGGCGGAGAAAAGGCACAGGAGCAGGGAAAAGAACTTGCTGTCAAAAAAATCAAGACCATTGAACGGGATAAAAGAACCATCAAGACCGGGAGAGCATCGGAACAGGTTGTAAAGAATACCGGAAAAGGTATTATCAAGACTTCTGAAAAAGCGGTCAAGACTGCAGAACAAACGGCAAGGACCAGTATCAAAACATCGGAGCAGACTGCAAATGCTTCTGTCCGGGCAATGCATTATTCTATGAAAAAAGCAGAAAAAGCAGTGCAGACAGCAAGGCAGACTGCACAGAATACCAGGATTGCAGTGAAAAAGACAGCAAAAGCGGTAACACATGCAATAAAAGCGTTGATTGAAGCTACAAAAGTATTACTGAGTGCATTGACTGCAGGTGGTTGGATTGCGGTTATGATTTTGATTATCGTCATTTTATTTGGTGGATTTCTATGCATGACAGGTGGGGATAATTCCAGTACGGTTTCTTCGGTTAGTGCAGAAGTAGAAGCATACGAACCACTAATCCGTCAGTATGCAAATCAATATGGCATTGGAGAGTATGTGGAATTAATCAAAGCCATTATGATGCAGGAATCAGGTGGGAGAGGACTTGACCCGATGCAGTGTTCAGAAGGGAGCTTTAATACAAAATACCCCAAACAGCCGAATGGAATCACTGATCCAGAGTATTCGATTTCTTGCGGAGTGCAGGAGATAAAAAGCTGTATGGAACGTGCAGGGGTAAAAAATCCTCTGGATATGGAAAATATTAAACTGGCATTGCAAAGTTACAACTATGGAAATGGATATCTGGAATGGGCAAAAGCCAGAGGTGGATATACCCTTGCAAATGCAGCAGAATTTTCTGATATGATGGCACAGAGAATGGGGTGGAGCAGTTATGGGGACAAGCAGTATGTACCGCATGTGCTTCAGTATTATGCATTTGGAAGAATCCCGACAGGCATCGGTAATCAGGCAATCGTTCAGGTAGCAGCATCTCAGGAAGGAAAAGGCGGAACAACCTACTGGAGTTGGTATGGATTTGGAAGCCGAGTAGAGTGGTGTGCCTGCTTTGTGTCATGGTGTGCAGACCAGAGTGGTTATATCCAGAGTGGAGCTATTCCAAAATTCTCTCTTTGTTCGGACGGTGTGAAATGGTTTGAAAGTAAAGGCAGGTTCCGGGACGCCAGTTATACCCCGGCGGTAGGAGATATTATTTTCTTTGACTGGGGGAATAATGGAACGATTGACCATGTTGGAATTGTAGAGAGTGTCAGTGGTGGAACCGTCAATACCATAGAAGGTAACAGTGGAGATAAAGTGGTAAGACGAAGTTACAGTATCGGAAGTAGTAATATTTATGGATATGGTGTTCCGGCATATTAGAGAAAAATGTTGTTTGGAATGATAGCGGAGATATTTATAAAAGTAAATCGCCTTTTTAAAAACGAAAAGAACCAGTGAGAGAATCGTTAAACTTCACTTACTGGTTCAATTCGTTTTAAATTTCTCGGATAACTCTGTCAGTTCTTTCGCCGTTTCTTGAGTGTGATGTAACAGGGTGTCACGCATTTCTGGCGGACAGCTAGAATAAAGCATTTTCATCTGATTAACACCTTCATCCTCCAGAGAGACATCTGGATTTATAAGTGTGTCCAAAGAGATGTGCAGAACCTTTGCCAATGCTCTTAAAATTAAATAGAAAGGATTCATTTTTCCCTTTTCAATATTGGCGATTTGCTTTACAGAAACATGGCTCAGATCAGAAAGTTCCTGCTGTGTCAGCTCTTTATTCTTTCGTGCTTCCCGCATTTTCTGCCCTAAAGCAGTTAAATCATCAATCGGCATAATCGTTCACCTCAAATATACTTTATCGTTCCGATTTGCACAAAGGAATAACCTTATTGTGCTTGAGAACAGGACTGATTATGCTGATTCCTTTCTGATAACATGGTTGCTCCATGATTATGGCGTTTCCGGCTACTAATTGAACTATGAGGATGAATTGCAGATTTCAGCTTTTAGTTCGTTGCCAAACGAGAATGATATAGAATGCGGTAGGGAGGCTAGCAGTTTTATCCGCTCATCTATGAGCCGTTTTTTATTCTCTGTAACATAAAATTTCATCTGGATATTCCGTTTCCGGTTCGCCATGCGCCGCCTCCGTTCTTCATAAGGGTTTGGGATTATCCCAACAAGCATTTTTCATTTTCGGGCAAGGGACCTGAAAATCTGAAAAATCGCAAGCGGGTACTGGCTTGCTGTGCTTGCTATCGAAACCCTACCTTCTATTTCTCCCTCTACTAATACTACAATTTGAAGCGGAGATTTTGGCTGTTTCCATTTCAAATTATGCAAGAACCGCCTCTGTTCAATGTTGAATAGTTCTATGTTCACGCACACACGCAGGCAATCACTCCCCGTAAAGATAGCAAAGCAAAGTAATTGTCTATTTGGAGCGAAAATGCCTTTTTGGAGAAGAAACATACTGACATATCTGCTATACTGAAATGCGGTTAGTTGGTGCTAACACAAAAGCAAACAGGAGGACCAAATAATGAATAAACTACAAGGAAAAGACCTTATCAATGTTGGAATCTTCACTGCGATCTATTTTGTGGTGATGATGGCGATTGCCATGCTGGGATTTATCCCTATTTTTCTTCCGCTTCTGATCGTGCTGGTTCCGCTGATTGGCGGAATCGTAATGATGCTGTATTATTCTAAAGTCCAGAAGTTTGGAATGGTATCGCTGACAGGACTGATCTGCGGTATTTTAATGTTGCTGACCGGCATGGGGTATTGGAGCATTATTACCGGTGCCGTGTTCGGTGTCCTGGCTGATCTTGTTTTGAAATCCGGCGATTATAAGAGTGCAAAAAAAGGAATCATATCGCATGGTGTTTTTTCTATGTGGATCATCGGAAACTACATCCCTATTGTTGTAACACGGGACAGCTACTATCAGCAGCTGATCAGCGGTTATGGACAAGAGTATGCAGATTCCATTATGAGCTATATCTCGGCATATACGCTCCCCCTTCTTTTGATTGCCGGGTTCGTTTGCGGCGTGATCGGCGGTGTGATCGGCCAGAAAATTTTCAAAAAGCACTTTAAGCGTGCGGGTATTGCATAATGCGCCGTGAATTGTTAGCAAGCAAAAAAAAAGAAACCGGCCTGTCGTTAGACCCTCGGACAAAGTTGGCATTGCTTATCACGATTGCCCTCTTTGTCTTGAGCGGTGGAGGTGGGGCTGCTTCTAAACAGTTTGCTCCTATTTTGGCTGCTGTTCCATTGATCCTGCTGCTCACGGAAAAATCGTGGAAGGGAACGGTTATCTATTTTGTTTTATATGGCGGCAGCTATATATTGCAACTATGGGCGCTCCCCCACCTGTCCGGCCTTCCTAACTTTCTTGTTGTTGCAATCTGCGGTTTCTTTATGCGGTTTGTGCCGGGGATTATGATGGGATACATCACGGTCAGGACAACGACGGTCAGCGAGTTTGTTGCCTCCATGAAGAAGCTGCATTTACCGGAGCAGATCATCATTCCTATGTCCGTGATATTCCGATTTTTCCCTACGGTTGTAGAAGAATATAATGCCATAGGGGACGCTATGAAAATGAGAGGAATCCGTTTTGGCGGGGGCAAAGCCAGTGCAATGCTGGAATACAGGCTTGTCCCTGTCATCATGTGTTCCGTCAAGATCGGGGAAGAATTAAATGCGGCAGCCCTGACAAGAGGATTGGGCGGTCCGGTCAAGAGGACAAACATCTGCGAGATCGGCTTTCATGTGCAGGATGTTTTTTTCCTGCTGCTATGTGTGGTGGCTTTTGCAATTCCTATTGTCACGATGATTACAGGGAGGTAGGTCTATGATCGAATGTAAAAAAGTTTCTTTTTCCTACCCTCCAAATGAAACTGACATTGGGGACAGGGAAGGACACGGAACATTAAGAAATATTGACCTGTCTATTAACGACGGGGATTTTGTACTGCTCTGTGGAACATCGGGCTGCGGTAAAACCACACTGACACGGCTGTTTAACGGACTGATTCCTCATTATTACGATGGAAAGCTGGAAGGCACTGTCATGCTTGATGGAGAAGATATGAGCGGGCTTTCCCTGTTTGATATATCAAAAAAAGTGGGTTCTGTTTTTCAGAATCCACGTTCTCAATTTTTTAATGTGGATACGACCAGCGAAATTGCCTTTGGATGTGAAAACCATGGATTGGAAGAAGCAGAAATCCGAAAGCGGGTAAAACTGGTCTCAGAGCAGTTGAACCTTACAAATCTACTGGACAGAAGTGTTTTCTCCCTTTCCGGTGGGGAAAAGCAAAAAATCGCCTGTGGATCTGCCGCCGCTGTGGAACCGGATGTATTTGTTTTGGACGAGCCATCTTCCAACCTTGACGCCTATTCCATCGCTGATTTTCGGAAACTGTTAAAAATATTGAAGTCACAGGGCAAAACAATTATTATTGCGGAGCACCGGCTCTACTATCTTTATGATCTGGCAGACAGGATCATATATTTAAGCGACGGGGAAATACAAGGGGATTATACTTTGCCGGAATTTCAGTTGATTCCGGCGGCGGAAAAAGCTAAAATGGGATTACGGCCTCTTGGCCTGGGTGAGTTTGCAGACATTGAGCCTGCCAGTCTACATTCAGGGCAGGGGATATGGAAACTGAACCACTTCCATTTCGCATACAGGAAACAGCTGGAAACGCTTTCTCTGGAAAATATAGAGCTTCCTGCCGGAAATGTAACGGCGGTCATCGGGCACAATGGAGCCGGAAAAACGACACTATCCCGTTGCTTATGCGGATTGGAAAAAAGATGTAAAGGTATCCTCGAAAAAGAAGGTACTTCCTATTCAAGCAAACAGCGGCTGAAGATATGCTATATGGTCATGCAGGATGTAAATCATCAGCTTTTTACGGAGAGCGTTTTAGAGGAAGTCCTGTTAAGTATGCCGGGGAAAGATTCCGATGAATCGCCTGAAAATGTGGCAAAGGCAGAGGCTATCTTGACAGAAATGGATTTGCTCCCGTACAAAGCCTGCCATCCGATGGGGCTTTCGGGAGGGCAAAAACAACGTGTGGCGATTGCTTCTGCGATTGCCTCTGAACGTCCGGTTATACTATTTGACGAACCTACCAGCGGCCTTGATCTCTTTCATATGAGGCAGGTGGCCGATTCGGTCAAAGGACTTGCCGATTCAGGAAAAACCATTGTGATTGTGACCCATGATCCTGAATTTATACTCAGGTGCTGCAATTATGTGATCCATCTGGAAAACGGCAGATTGGAAGAAAACTATTTCCTCCAGGATACGGAAGGACGGGAACGGTTATTTAATTTCTTTATGATGGAAGGAGGCGGCGGAAATCAAACTGTTTGATGGTAAAATAAACTGCGGCTCAAATGTTAAAAATGTCATTGAAACTGAGGATTGCGTTGTCCTGCAGCTTTTTGACGAGAGCGGCGAGGGAACCATGACAGCCCACAAAATTTTTGATGGCGCTTTTGTGATGTATAGCGATATGCACCTGAAAGAATGTACCTCCTACTTTCAGAGTAGTACGGACAGTTCGCTTCTCTATATAGACCATTGCAGGGAGGGACGGATCGAAAGCGAGATTGACAATCATGCGTATAGCTATTTGCAAGAGAATGAGATGCGTGTGGATGACCGGCGTTCCCATTCGGGACGGTTCTACTTTCCACTCTGCCACTATCATGGGATGACCCTGGGATTTGATCTGGACATTGCTGTGCCGGCGCTGAAAGACTTTTTTGGCGGATTTTCTGTTGATTTGTACGAGCTTCAAAAAAAGTATTGCAATGACAAGAAACCGTTTGTGATTCATAATGAGCCAGGAATTGAACATATTTTTTCAGAGCTTTACTTTGTCCCGCAGCAGATCAAAGGTGACTACTATAAAGTAAAAGCCCTGGAGCTGCTTTTATATCTGGACGCTTTGCAGTTTTCTGATTCCAAAGAAGATCGCCCTTATTTCTATAAAGGGCAGGTAGAAAAAATCAAAGCGATCCATGATCTTATTACGGCAAATTTGCAGGAGCATTACACGATGGATGAATTAGCTGAACGATTCCAGATTTCATTGACGGGGATGAAAACCTGCTTTAAGGAAATATACGGAGATTCCATGTATTCCTATATTCGCCGTTATCGGATGAACGTTGCTGCCACAATGCTCCGACAGGATTCCAAAAAAGGGATTGCGGAAATTGCAGGAGTTGTGGGATATGAAAGCCCCAGTAAATTTGCAACAGCTTTCCGGCAGGTGATAGGGCAGACGCCGATGGAATACCGAAAATCTTTTTTCTAAACGGTGCATAAATGCCGTTTTGGAGAGGAAAGAAGAATTGAATACTGCTACAATGAGGATGGTTAGCAAAGACTACCCATCCTTTTTTCTTTGCTGACTAAAAAGAAGGAAGGTGATTGTAATGAAGCAGCAAAAAGATAATTGGGTGAAAATTCTGTTTTCCTTCGCCGCACCATGCAAGGGGAAAATGGCTCTTTCGGTATTCTGCGCCATTCTGAGCGTTGCAGGAGGGTTTATTCCTTTTTGGGCTGTATATGAAATCCTGCTGGCATTTATCAATCAGAATGTGACCCTGAATGGCATTCTGATTTGGTGTCTGGTTGGAGCAGTGGGCTACCTGCTGCGGGTTGCCTGCCATGGAATCTCTACGATCCTGGCGCATATTTCAGCCTATACCATTTTGGAAGGAATCCGGCTTAAAATTGCGGACCGGCTGATGAAAGCGCCTCTCGGCGAAGTGATGGGGCGGCGAATCGGCTATCTGAAAAATATCATCATGGATAAGGTGGAGGATTTAGAGCCGCCTTTGGCACACATGATCCCGGAATTGACTTCTAACCTCCTACTCCCTGTTGCAATTTTTACCTGGATGATGGTCATTGACTGGCGCATGGGATTGGCGGTTCTGATTGCTCCGGTGCTGGCCATGATTCCTATGTTTTTCCTTATGAGGAATTATAACAGTCAGTACGCCGCTTATATGGAGGCAAATAACCATGTCAACAGTATTATTATTGAGTATGTGGAAGGCATCGAGGTTGTAAAGGCTTTTAATCAAAGCACAAGCTCCTATGAAAAATTTGTTAATGCTGTCCAGTCGTTCAAAGAGTTTACCCTGGCATGGTTTAAGAGCACATGGAAAACGATGAACCTGATGATGGCGATTATGCCCACAACGCTACTGGGGGTTCTTCCTGTCGGCCTTCTGCTGGTACAGAATGGAAGTATTTCCCCCGCAGAGCTTGCAATGGGGATTATTCTTTCCCTCAGCATTGTTGGGCCGTTGATGAAAGCAACCACTTTCATTAACGAAGCAAAGTCTATGGAATATGCAGTAGAGGCGGCAAATGAACTTTTGAACCTGCCTGTGCTGCCGGATTCAGGGAAAATCGTATCCATACCCCGCAATGATATTGTGTTGGAGCATGTAACCTTTTCCTATGACGGCTCCGAGCAAAATGAAGTACTGCATGATGTAAACTTGGAATTGCCAGAGGGAAGTTTTACGGCACTTGTAGGACCGTCTGGCGGCGGTAAATCAACGATTGCCCGTCTGATTGCAAGGTTTTGGGACGTGACAGGCGGCAACATTACCATTGGGGGGAAGAATATCAAAGAGTTGTCTATACGCCAGCTTTCCGAACTGGTCAGTTTTGTGACACAGGATAACTTCCTGTTTAATTGCTCCCTGAAAGAAAATATCCGTCTTGGAAATCCAAACGCCACAGATGAAGAAGTATATGCGGCGGCGAAAGCGGCCTGCTGTGATGAATTTATTGTGCGTTTGGACAAAGGATATGATACCCCTGCCGGTGATGCCGGAAAGAGGCTGTCCGGCGGCGAAAAACAGCGAATTGCGATTGCGAGGGCAATCCTCAAAAATGCTCCGATTGTTATTTTGGATGAAGCGACAGCATTTACTGACCCGCAGAACGAAGATAAAATTCAGAAATCTATCATGGCGTTATCAAAGGGTAAAACTCTTCTTGTGATCGCCCACCGCCTTTCCACCATTCAGAACGCAGATCAGATTGTCGTGTTGAAAAAAGGCCGGATTGTGGATTGCGGAAAGCAGGAAGAATTGTTGAAGCGGTGTCCGCTTTATGCGGATATGTGGAAAGCCCACATCGGGGCGAAGAATTGGTCTGTGAGTGAAAAGAAGGAGGTGGCCGCTCATGTTTAAGTCTATGAAACGGATCATTAAATGGGCGGGGAAATATAAGGGACGCCTCTATCTTGGCTCTGTTTTTTCCTTTTTCAGCAGCCTGTCTACGGCGATCCCTACAATGGCTGCCGCTTATGCCCTTGATAAAGCAATCGCAGCTTATTGGGCAGGCAACACAATAGAATCCTCCCTGATCTGGCAGATGCTTTGGATTATTGTTGGCTCGATTGCGCTTAACTTTCTACTCTCTTATTTGCGGGCGGTGTTGCAGGAAAGCATTGGTTATGAAGTAGCCGCAGGGCAGCGAATCCATTTAGGCGATGTGCTGAAAAGGGTTCCTCTGGGATATTTTTCCAAAAACAGCGTGGGCGATATTCTGACAGGTGTTACCACGGAGCTATCCACACTCGAATTGCAGGGAATGAAGATGGTTGACATCATCATCAACGGATATGCAAAGTTTATTGCAATTCTCCTGTGTTTCCTTTTCCTGAGTCCAGCCGCAGCAGTGATTTCTGTTGTCGGCGTTGCCTTTTCCTCATTGGCCTTACATGGTATCAGCAGGCATAGTGAAAAGACCGCTGCTATCACGCACCAGGCCATGGAGGATATGTCTGGCTCTGCGATTGAATATATCCGCGGGCTGTCCATCGTTAAATCGTTCGGACAGGAAGGGGCTTCTATCGAAAGTTTCCGCAAGGCAAATACGGATTTGAAAAATATTCATATCAAAGTAGAAAAAGGCTATACGCCATTTAACTGCTTGCATCTGTTCTCCTTAAAACTGGCATCTATGGGGATTGTGTTTATCTGTGCATGGCAGACACTTAACGGGCAAATGAGTCTTGCTTATTTCCTGATGTTTGTTCTGTTTTCTTTCGTAATCTTTGGAAGTGTGGAAAACATTAACGACGCGGCTCACATGCTGGGTCTTATAGATTCCGCTATGAATAAGCTGGAAGCTCTGGAAAATGCAGAATATATCGACCAGGACGGAAAAGATATTACACCGACCTCGTATGACATTACTTTTCAGGATGTATCCTTTGGTTACGATAAACGGACTGTATTGCATGATGTGAATTTCACGATTCCGCAGAATACCACAACAGCGATTGTAGGTCCCTCCGGGAGCGGCAAGTCTACCCTGTGCAGCCTGATTGCACGCTTTTATGATGTTGACGCCGGAAAAATCACTTTAGGAGAAACAGATATTCGAGAATTTACCTGTGACAGCTTACTAAAAAATATCAGTATGGTGTTCCAGAATGTATATCTGTTCCGGGATACGATCCGTAACAATATCAAATTCGGCAGCCCGGACGCTTCGGAGGAACAGATGATTGCCGCTGCAAAAAAAGCGCGCTGCCATGACTTTATTATGGCCTTGCCAGATGGATATGATACCGTCATTGGTGAGGGCGGTTCTTCTCTTTCCGGCGGTGAAAAGCAGCGGATTTCGATTGCCAGAGCCATGCTGAAAGATGCGCCGATTGTTATTTTGGATGAGGCCACGGCCAGCATTGACCCAGAGAATGAGCATTTGATTCAAGAGGCTATTTCCGCACTGACACATGGTAAAACAATCATAACGATTGCCCATAGACTGGCGACGATTGAAAATGCGGATCAAATTCTTGTCATTGATGGTGGAACCGTCGTGCAGAAAGGAACCCATAAGGAATTGCTGGCTCAAAGGGGAACCTATCAGGAATTTATTAAGATTCGGGAACAGGCTGAGGGCTGGAGGATTCAACAATAAGCATAAAGGAGGAACTGATGAAGATTCATGCGTCTGGGGAGGATTATCTGGAGGCTATCCTTGTTCTACAAAAGAAAATGGGCATGGTCCGCTCCATTGATCTTGCCCGGCACATGGGCTTTAGCAAACCGAGTATCAGCCATGCGGTAGGCGTTTTGAAAAATGGAGGTTTTCTGACCGTGGCTGATGATGGGTTCCTTCATCTGACCGTCATAGGTCGGGAGATTGCCGAGAAAATCTATGAACGCCATTTGTTTTTTATGGAGCAGTTTGTCGCTGCTGGCGTCGATCAGGAAACAGCGGAACAAGACGCCTGCCGGATTGAACACGCCATCAGTGATACATCTTTCCGAAAGCTGAAGGAGAAAGTACAAGGAACCGATTAGCGCACATCGGCTCCGCTCTGCATAATAAGTTATCTGCCCCGTCCGGGGAAAGAAAAAAACCGTTGACTGGGGCAGATAATTTCGTGCGCTATTTTAAGGTTTGAATTCAATCGGCGGTTTTGAAGGACAATTTCAGAGCCGCCGTTTCTTTGCGTTTACACAAACTAATGACGACTTGCAGGGACACGGTAGCCGCTTGGAGGTTAATTTGCCGTGTCTCTTTTGCTTTTTCAAAGCTCCCATGATCTACATCAATTAAAAAAAGCATTGCCCCTCCTCCGGGCAAGTATAGCATCGCATCGGCATTATCGTTCCATGTGATTCAGCATAATAATGACTGTTCTTGGCGCGCCAGTTTCCCATTGCGGGAATCTGGCGTTTTTTGTAGCCTTTTTTTCGGAGATAATCCGGCTGTATACCGGTGTCGTTCCCCACCTCCATTCGATTCACTCGTCAATCACCCGTGAATCGAAATGGAGGTACAGAATGAAGAAAATTAACCTTCGGGAATTTTATCCTGATGTTTATACAACAGATTTTTTTGTAGATGTGACAGAGGAAGTAATGGAGACTATTCGAGCAGCTGAACGTG
>OHMN01001843.1_pt1 | contig 11661 bp, 11 predicted proteins | sample 1569361 | NCBI WGS metagenome assembly OHMN01 (sample SAMEA3541508, study PRJEB24748) | human gut metagenome | biome: human gut; feature: human-associated habitat; material: faeces | place: China | collected 2012
ATTTAGGAACGCTGACTGATGAATACGAAAAAGAAATCTCTATCCATACCACAGCAACCAGCAAGGACGGCGAAAAGACTATCCTTGCAGGAAAAGAAGTAACAATCGTTGATACTATAAAATTGGACGGACTTACAAAAGGCACAAAATACCAGCTCAAAGGCTGGCAGATGTTAAAAGAAGAAAATGCCGAGCTTAACCAGCTCAATATCATTCAAGTAGCGGACTTAGTATTACCAGATATCTGAATGGATTTAGTTCATTCGCTTTTGTAGTTTCAGTGATGCTACAAATAATGGCACTGGCATTGGCACCATCCAGACTATCAATCAGCTTCCATGCGTGTTTATGAAGACAAAAGCTGTGGAGAGCACTTCCTATTGCATTGTTGTCCATAGGAATCTCTCCGTCTTTGAGAAATGCTTTTAAAGATACCTCCTGATTGATGCAGTAGTTAATGCCGTCCAGTGTCTTCCCTCGTGAGAGCTGATTTTTAGACTGGATGTCTTTTGCCCACGTGAAGAAGGCCTCTACCAGAGGTTTGATGTTGGCTTGACGATACTTTTTTCTGACATTTGCAGGTTGTCCCTACATCTTGTTATCCAGATGATAGATTGCTGCAATACGGCTGACTGATTCATAAGCTACTGTCTCTTTTGCATTTTTCTGAGTTGCTTTCGGCAGGGATTTCAATGCTTCTGCAAACCTGCGTCTTGCAGGGGACCAGCAGCCTGCAATGATGATATCTGGATTTTCTCGATCCAGTTTCTTGTGTGCAGAGTTAACCGTCACAGATCACGATTCCCTTGTAGCCTTTCAGGAATTCTTCGAGATGGTCTGCCTTCCTGGTACGTTAGTACTCATACAGAAGTATATGGTATTTACTGGATACATAGAACATATGGAATTTCACAGTTCATGTATTCATAAACAGGTAATTTTTGATACAATCTTCGTCCGAAGTTCAAGAATACATTTCAATAATGTTTGCGAATATTATTAATATAAGAAAAATATTGTATGTTTTTACTGGAGTTTGGGTGATTTGTGAAAAAATTACATTGACTAGGGTGAATATTACAATAATCATGAATATAGTTTGGCTTGGTCTATAATTAATTTATCACAAAGGTGATCAGGGTGTATGAAAAGGAAGGAGTTAATTATGGGAAAATATGATGAGTTTGATCTCGATATAAAAGAAGTAAAAGCAAATAGTAGTAAAGGTACCGCACGTTCGACTTGGGGATGTGTTGAGAAATCTATTCAAATAAGTCAATTTGTTACAAATGCATTGAGTTGTCAATCATGTGGAGTGTGTTCAGCAGGAGGTCGATCTCAATGTGCTCCATGTACAGGGTCAAGTAAAGGATCGCAAGCAAGATGTTAAATGTTAACTAAATAAATATTAAGTAATAAATATAATCATACACCCTGAAATTATAAATGGTATTTCGTATAAATTTGATAATTGGAGCTGTGGCATTAAAGGAGAATTTAGTTTAATAAAACGTAATTGAGAAAATTGAAATAAGTTTGGTCGCAGATAAATTATTGGTAATTCAAATATGTAACTAGAAGAGGAAAATGATTTATGAAAAAAGCAATTGCTATAGTAGGAAGTCCTAGAAAGCAAAAAGCAGTTAGTTATCAAATATGCTATTCGTTATTGAAGGAAATAAAAAAACAAATTGATGAATTAGAATATAAAATATACTGCTTAAATAGTTTAAAAATAATTAGATGTAAAGGGTGTATGCAATGTTTTATGGATGGAAGTTGCCCTATAAAGGATGATATGAACAAAATTAAAAAAGAACTTTTGGCAGCAGATTTGATAATTTTAGCATCTCCAGTATATATGCATAATGTTACAGGAGACATGAAGAATTTTATTGATCGTTTGGCATATTGGTCGCACTTGTTAAGGTTAGTTGGAAAATATGGAATTATTATTTCAGTGTCAAGTACAAATGGGAACTTTTTTGTTAATCAATATTTAAATACTGTTTCAGATTATTGGGGAATAGATATTATAGGAAATATTGAATATAGAGAAAATGAAGATTTGAATATATTGGAGTATAGACAACTAATTAATAGAATAGTTGAATGTTTCCGTGAAAATAATATATTAATTAATATAGAAGCGAAAGAAAAAATATTTCAATATTATAAGAATAAATACATGGATTACTATAAAAAATATACTACTGATGAAGTACTATATATAACACAAGAAGCAAAATTCTGGCATGAAAATGGGTATTTTGAATATGATTCATTTAGTGAATTGTTTAAATCTAAGCATACTCTAAAATAAATATATAGCAACTCTAAATAGAGTAATAATTGTAATAGAATTAGATACACTTATACAAAAAGTATAAGAGGTATTAATTATGGAAAACCGTATAAAAGAATTGAGAGAACAGAAAAAAATTTCGCAGGTATGTTTAGCAACCTATGTAGGGTGTTCACAAAATATGATAAGTAAAATAGAATTGGGTATATCAGAACCTAAAGCAGGATTGTTACTGGAATTGTCAAAGTATTTTAATGTTTCTATTGATTATTTGTTGATGAATTCATCTTATAAACATATTCAAGAAGTTTATGGAATAATTAAAAATAAAGATAATGATTATTATGATTTTTATCAAATATTTAGTAAATTAACAAGCGAAGATAAGGAATTTGTTCTTGCTATGATGAACAAATTGTATAAAGAAAAAGAGGTATAGTATGGTAAACATAGGAATATGTGACGATGATAAATATACAGTGGCAGAATTAGAACGGTTAATATATGATATTGCTACCGAAAAGAGGTTAAAAGTGGAAGTGGAGGCATATTATGATGGCAGTAGCATAGAAAATGATATTGTGAAGGGTGTAAAATTTGATTTGGTTTTTTTGGACATTGAAATGAAACAAAATGGGATTACCACAGCAAAAAGAATACGTGAATTGAAAAATGATTTTCTTATAATTTATATTTCGAATTATGAAAAGTATTTTAGAGAATTGTTTGAAGTTGGTGCATTTAGATTTTTAGATAAACCCATTGATAAAATAAAATTTACGCAATATTTTCTAGAAGCTATAGATACAGTTAATAAAGAAGACAGTTATTTGCTGTATAAGTATAATAGACAAATAAATAAAGTGAAATTAAAAAATGTTATTTATTTTGAAAGCAACAGAAGAAAAGTATTAATACATAAAATTGATGGAACAGTTTTGGAATATTATGGGAAATTAAATGATTTAGAATCATATTTAAAAAAATCAGAGATTAAATTTATGCGAACGCATCAATCGTTTTTAGTAAACTGTGAATATATTATTGGGTGGAAATATACGAATTTAATTTTAGAAGGACAAATTTATATTCCAATAAGTGAAGATCAGCAAAAAAGAATACAAATACAGTATGGAGAATATATTCGAAAGGATATTTTAAAAATAATATGATTATAATGTTTTTTTTAGGAATAATTTCAGTAATAATTATTAGAAATTATTTGAGCATTTTTTTAGAAGAAAAAATAATGAAAAATCAGAAAATATTTGTGGGAATTTGTCTTGTGTGTTCTATACTTTTAGAAACCAATAGTAAAATTCCTTTTTTTAATTTATTGATAAATTTTTTTTGTATTTTGCTAATTAGTTTTATTGGATATAAAGGAAAGAAACAAGAAAAAATAGTGGTTGTAATATCTTTGTTGATTATATGGGCGATTGCTGAAATATTTATAGGATATTTCTCAATGATGACTCATACATATTTTGTATTACCGGAAATACAGGGATCAATATTATCAAAAATGCTTATGCTTTTTTTTATTGTTTTAATAAAGAGATTGACAGTAGAGAGAAAACAGATTGAAGAGGTTCCGGAATATTGGTGGATATTGATGATTTTTCCGTTATGTAGTATTGGAATTATATATTTTATATTTAAATTGGTAGAAAATCAGAGTAATAATCAAATAGTATTAGAAGCTATGATAGCGAGTGGTCTTTTTTTGCCTTTAAATATGTTGATTGTTAATCTATACGATAGTTTACAAAAGCGATTTGTTTTAGAACAAGAAAATATTATTTATAAAGAAAATATTCGATTTTTTACTCAGGAAATAAAATCGAAGGAAGAATATGAAGAAACGAGAGCATTAATACATGATATGAAAAATCATTTTTTGGTAATTCAAAGAATGGCTCGCAATAATCAAAATATGGATATATTAGGATATTTAAAAGATTTAGATATTCATTATTCAGTTCCACGGCTAGTTAACAGTGGAAATTTCATAATAGATACAATGATTAACTCTCATTATACAGAAATAAAAGAAAATAAAATTAAATATAAAATAAATGTTATAGTTCCTGAAAAAATATATATAGATGATGCTGATTTATGTATTTTACTAGGAAATATATTAGATAATGCAGTTGTAGCGGCAAGCAAATCAGAAGAAAGAGAATTGATTATTTCAATAATTTATAAAAAACATAAATTACATATAGGAGTTAAAAATTCACATTCAGAAAAGATTATAAAAAATACGAAAAATTTATTTGTATCTACGAAAAAGAATAAGATGGGGCATGGTATAGGGCTAACTTTGGTGAAAAGAGTGTTAGAAAAGTATGATGGATTCGAAAATATAGAATATGATACTAATTATTTTGTGTTTATAGTAGAATTGAATGAAAAATGTGATGAAATGCATAATTATGAGTAAAAATTATTAATTCATGTTGAAATATAGTATGGATGTAAATGCTATGGTGAGATAAAGATGTCTGCTTTGTCCGGTGTAAAGTAAGAGCTATAGTTTCGGAGGAATAAAGTATTTTGATTTTGCCTGATTACTTAGAATCCTTATAGATTCATTGGGTGTCAAAATCAGAGGCTACTTTAGTGGGTCATTAGTGGTCTCTATAAAAAATATATAAAGCAAAGGCTGCATTTGTAGCTAGCAGCTTTCAAATTTACAGCCAGGTGCTTCAAAGTGCTGCTAGAACAATCATACATTTGTGGTGTATAGGGACAAAAAATATTAATTCGTGACAGGAGAAAATTATAACCTAAAAATAATTGTATTCGAATGGGATTTAGGAGAAATTAAAATAATACTTTAATTAATTTTGAGTAGTATTGGAAAAAATTACGTAAATTAACCTAATTGTTACATGAAGCTATAAAAGAAGAAAAAAAACTTATAATAATAACCAGATTGGAAAATTAATTGCAAACTTATGGAGGAAGAGCAATGAAAAACAAAATGAAAAAGAACATATCAAAAATATTGGCAATATGTGCAATGGTTATGAGTGTTACAATAGCTAATCAGAATTGTGTATTTATTTATCATCAAGAAGAAAAACCTGACGAATTAAGAAGGCTGAGAAGATTTTGATAAATAAAATGGCTGATATACTTGCTTGTTTTGTAATAAAAAATAGCGAAAAATATAATGGGAAAGATGAGTATGTCATACTTAAATATGGATTTCAAACAATACTGGAAGTTTTAATTTGCAGTGTATCATGTATTACAATTGCATATTTCTTAAATATGTTTTGGGAATGCATTATGCTTTTGGGAATATTTTTATTGCTTAGATCATATAGTGGAGGCATTCATTTAAAAAAGTTTTATCAGTGCTATATATGTTCTAATATAGTAATTATTACCATATTATTACTTTCTAAATCAAAAATTTTATCATGCAGAGTAAGCATGGCTATTGACACAATATTTTCAGTTTATATTTTGTATACAAAGCCAATTGGTGTATTAGATGAAGAGGAGCTTGCGTATTTCAAAAAGAAAATAGAAAAAAGAATAATTATTATAAATTTGATAAATATGTTATTTCTTTTAAAAAATAAGTTAATGTATTGTTCAGTAATAGCATATGGGTTAATTGGGATAACGGTGTCAATGTTTCTTGGGAAAATTAGTGATTTGTAGCATAAAGCGGTAAATTAAAAGACACTTTATTGAAATTTCAAAGCTAGTTTTTGGTATACGTTGATATACGGTAAAATATTTGTGTTCTGCTATGAGTCACTGCTAATTATAAAGTTGGGGAACGAAAATACTCCCCAACTTTATAAAAAGGATTCCCCAAATAAGAAAAAATGAAATTGAAATCAAGCAATAAATGCTCAGAATCATTCCCCAACTTAAAAAATTGGGGAACACAGGAAATCGTTAATTAGCCGGAAAGACCAATTTCTTGAAAATACTGATAAATACATAGCTGTATTATATATAGGTAGCAATACAGGCAGGAGTGTAATTACAAAGTTCACAAATCAGGCTGGAATGTAATCTAAAAGTCGCAAAACAGATGAACGCATAATCGAACAGTTTACAAAAGAATTTAACGAAAATGGGATTGCTTTGCAATCTCATTTTTGTTATGAGCAAGTAGCAAAGCGGATTGCGAATGTCCTTTTTGTTATGTAAATCAACGAAAAACCTTGAATTTCCTATGAAAATGGGACAATTCAAGGTTTTTTTGCGTGTTGGGGAATAAATTTTGACTTATCGTAAATTATCGCTATTTATGCATGGAATTGGGTAAAAGTTGGGGAGTGAGTTGGGGAATTTCAATTCCCCAACTGTCGTATGAAACTTCGCCTCATTCTTCTGAAATAAGTAGGCGAAGATTGCCTGTTTTATTTTGTTGGGGAGTAGTGTAATTACCCAATATTTACCCAACTTTTGATGTATAATAGCGTAAGATTCCCCAACTTTTCGTAAGTTGTCGTGGGAATATTTTCCGATTGATGAAAGATTGTAAGAGGAATATAATAATAGAAAGTAAAATTAAAAATTTTTAAGGAAGAATAAAAAGTTAGGTAGGGATAAGATGGGAACAGTAAAAGCCACATTAGTTGGGGTAAGTAATTATAATGATTCTAAAACACCAAATTTAGAAGCCTGTAAAAATGATATAGTTGCAGTGAAAGATGCCTTGATAAAAGGACTATGTGTATCTCCGGGGAATATTCGGACGTTGGGAGATTCTGGGACGGTTAGTTTAAAAGAGTTTGTTAATGAATTAGAAGTAGCATCAATGTTAGTAGAATCAGATGATACTTATATTTTTTACTTTTCAGGTCATGGTAATAATGGAATACTTGCACTTAGCGAAAACATTGTATCTGTACAAGCAGTAATTGAATTAGTGAACAAAATAAAAGCAAAGAATAAAATTATCATTTTGGATAGTTGCCGTTCAGGCGATTTTATGATCCCTAAAGTTGAAACATTAGGAATTAACGAATTGGTTGAAAAGTTTGTTGGCGCAGGATGCGCTGTTATGGCTTCTTGTGGAGCAAGTGAGAATTCGACTTTTTATCCACCAGAAAAGAAAATAAGCCTGTATACACATTTTTTATGTGATGCATTAACTGCAGATTTTATTGTAAAAAAGGGAAAAAAATCCCTTGAAGAAATAAACGAACTTATTATTCGGATGACAGATATATGGAATCAAAAAGGTGATAAGATTCAACACCCTGTTTTTAGAGCTAATATAACAGGAACTATTTATTTTCCTGTTCAGAAATATACGCCATATGAAAAGCAAAATATATATAAAGATACTGAAGAATATATTATATATGAGGTTGTGCCAATTCATCATGTTATGCAAAAACGATATACCGCTAAGATTATTTTGAAATATCATTTTGAAGAATCTGACATTGTGAAAATAACAAAAAGAATTATCGATGATATAAAATATTCAAATGTTTATAAAAATGCTGTACAAGAACAGCGATTAAATGGCCTGCCAGCAAATATGATACGTTGTCATATGGGATACGATGAACAGGACATGATATATGGAAATTTTGAATGGATTACTATATGGGTTGATGACACAATGGATAAAAATCATTGTTATAAAGGCGTTAGTAATTCAAAAATAATAGATGGAATTCTTGTAGGTAAACAAAATATTAATAATGAATTACGGATAAATCAGCAGACAATAACTACAGAAGAATATATTGAGCAAGCGAGAAAATATTTAAATAAAATAATAGATTGTGCTAATCAATTCATTGTTCACTACAGAGAATATTCTAATGATACTATTTCAGAAGACAAATTGGTTGATAATGTAAAAGAATTAAATATCCAAATAACATCTTTATATTTCAAACTCACAGATCTTCCGAGTGCACCAATAAAATGTAATTCTTGGTCAAAAGTTATACAGCAAATAGCAGCTACTATTCATGACTTTACGTTGTATTATAATCAAAGAACAATGGAAACTTGGAGTCAAGAAAATAGGAACAGCCTTATGAAAATAGCAATAAAACGATATCATCAAGAGCTTGAGCTAGTAAAACGAGAAGAAAAAAACTTGTTAAATGAAATGTAATTATAATGAGCTGGACATGTTAAGATAATATTTCTATTTTTCTTTTCTAAAATTTATTTCTTATGGTGTTGAAATAGTTAGCTTGTACAGACGATTTCGCTTAAACTAATAAAAATACATAGCCGATTGGTTCAATCGAGAATCAGTCGGTTTTTCTATGCCCACTTTTATACATAGCCAGTCCCGTAAAAAGGATTGGCTATTAAATTTTTCGAGGAAGGAGGAAACCATATGACCAAGTGTAAAGTAATCGCCCTTGCAAATCAGAAGGGAGGAACCGCAAAGACTACAACTACATTAAATCTTGGAATTGGTCTTGCACATCAGGGGCGAAAAGTATTATTGGTTGATGCTGATCCACAGGGAGATTTAACAACTGCATTGGGTTGGACGAATGCAGACAGTCTTCCGATTACACTGGAAACGCAAATGAAGAAGATATTACAAGACGAACCATTTGTGTATAATGAAGGCATTTTGCATCATAAAGAAGGAGTAGATATTGTTCCGACCAACATTGAGTTATCGGGTATGGAAATATCACTGGTAAATGCCATGAGCAGAGAGCAGACATTAAAGCTGTATCTGGCAAATTTGAAAAAAGATTATGATTATATCCTGATTGATTGTATGCCTAGTCTTGGTATGCTGACAATCAATGCATTAGCTGCCGCAGACAGTGTAATTGTTCCAGTGCAGGCTCATTATCTTCCACTAAAGGGCATGACACAGTTAATGAAAACAATTGGTAAGGTACAAAGACAGCTAAATCCTAATCTGAAGATTGATGGAGTATTGCTGACACTTGCAGATATGCGGACAAAACTTGCAAAGACAACAGAGGATAGCCTTAGAGAGAATTATGGAAAGCATATTCGGATTTTCAAAACGATTATTCCAGTGGCTATCACAGCAGCAGAAAGCAGTGCAGCAGGACAGAGCATTTATGAGTATGACAAGAATGGAACTGTTGCAAAGGCGTATGCAGAATTTACGAGGGAGGTGTTAAAGTGTGGCGAAAAGCAGAGAAATAAACATGAATCTTCCCTCAGCCGATGACCTTTTTACCACTCAGGAAGAAAGGGACCATAAGAATCAGGAATATGTAAAAAATATTTCTCTTTTTGAGATTACTGATTTTCCTAATCACCCATTTAAGGTAAGAATGGATGCTAAGATGGTGGAGACTATCGAAAGTGTTCGTGAACATGGTGTATTGGTTCCTGCTCTTGTCAGAGAGAAGCCAACAGGTGGGTATGAAATGATTTCTGGACACCGTAGAAAAATGGCAAGTGAACTGGCAGGGTTAGAAAATATCCCTTGTATTGTAAGAAATCTCAGTGATGACGAAGCAGTTATTGTCATGGTTGACAGCAATCTTCAAAGGGAAGAAATATTACCATCAGAAAAAGCATTTGCTTACAAAATGAAGTTAGATGTCATGAAAAGACAGGGACAAAGAACTGATTTAACTTCGTCGCCATTGGCGACAAAGTTGAAAGGGAAACGTTCTGATGAATTATTGGGTGAGGAGGTTGGAGAAAGTAAAGACCAAATAAGAAGATATATTCGATTAACCTACTTGATACCGGAAATTCTTGATATGGTCGATAACAAGAAAATTGCCATGCGTCCGGCGGTGGAGCTGTCTTATTTGCCAAAAGAAGAACAGGAGATATTGTACGATACCATGGAATCGGAAGATTGCACTCCAAGTCATGCACAGGCAATCAAAATCCGCAAATTTTCAGCAGAGGGCAGGTTGAATGAAGATGTTTTACTGTCGATTATGTCAGAAGAGAAGCCAAATCAGGTAGAGCAGTGGAAAATCCCGAAGAATCGACTGAAAAAGTATTTTCCATCGGGAACTACACAGCAGAAAATGGAAGAAACCATTATCAAAGCACTGGAATTATACCGGAAACGGGAAAAAAGCAGGGAACGATAGGTATTTTGACACCAAGGGAGAAGTCTATCTGTTGGTGAACAATGAGAAATCAGCCTTTTTCTGTTTTCCCCTCCCCACACCCTACCCCTTTGGTTTACCAGCAGATTACCAGCCGAAAAGACAATAAAGAGCCGGGAACCTCTTCTCTTTCGGCAGGTCAGAGATTCCAATACCCTGCATGACAGCAGGGAGCAAACAGCATAAAGCAACAACAGGCGTTCCAGATGGACGTCTTTTTTGATTGAAAAGAAAGGAATTGTAGAAAATGAAGAAGATATGGAAACGAGTGTGTACAGGGATTCTTGCCCTGACCACGATTTTAACCGCATTACCGATCACATCGGTTCAGGCAGCGGAAACACAGTATTGGACAGAATCCGCAGAGAGAGTTGGACATGTGGAACATTTAATGAATGACGGAACAATTAAGAGTACCTTCAACGAAGGACATATGAAAGTAGAGGGAGAAACTGCCTACTGTGTAAATATTAACATGAAATTTAAGAATGGCTATAAAACCAGACATAATGCAAGTGCCAGCATGAGTGCAGATCAGATTGAAGATGTGGCATTGTCGATTGAGTATATGAAACAGTATGCAGGCAGTCACAGTAACCTGAGTGCAAATCAGGCATATCTCTTAGAACAGTGTCTTGTGTGGCAGCGTTTAAGTGAGCATTTGGGTTGGCAGTGTGATAATGTCCGGGTAGTCTATTCCGAGATTTCACAGGATATTCAGAATGAGGTGTATGCCGGAGCAAAATCATTTGTGAAGGCAAATAAGGGACGATATAAATGCGGCGGTTACATTTACACCGGAGAAGGACAGGACATCGGACAGTTTTGGGCAGAACTGAATGTCGGAAATGCGAAGGTAAAAAAGACAACCACCAATGAGATTGTCACAAATGGAAATGCGATGTATTCCATTGCCGGAGCGATTTTTGGCATATTCTCAGACCAGAATTGCAGTAATCAGATTGGAACACTTACAACAAATGAGAATGGTGAGACAAATGAAGTTGAAGTGACTGCAGGGACTGTTTACATCAAAGAACTTTCTGCACCGAAGGGATATAAGCTGGATACGACAGTACACAGTCTGAAAGTTGAAGCTGGAAAAACAGCTACATTAAATGTTTCCGATGTTCCGAAAGTGACAGAGACATTGGTAGACCTGTTCAAGATTGATATGGAGACGGGAAAAGCAACCGCACAGGGGGATGCAGCACTGGCAGGAGCAGAGTTTACCTGGCATTATTATGACGGACTTTATACAAAAGACAA
>OHMN01001846.1_pt1 | contig 11652 bp, 17 predicted proteins | sample 1569361 | NCBI WGS metagenome assembly OHMN01 (sample SAMEA3541508, study PRJEB24748) | human gut metagenome | biome: human gut; feature: human-associated habitat; material: faeces | place: China | collected 2012
ACGGGACAAGCCGGTAATTCCTTTTTCATATTATTTCCTTCCCAATAGTATCTTTTTGGTAACTATAGCACTTAAAAGTGCGTACTTTACATATGGATATTATAGATTTATTATAAACTTGCAAGCAAGAAAAAACAAGCTTGTTTTATCCGAAGGAGGTCATTTTTATGAAAATTGCCGTTGTATGTGCAAACGGAAAAGCAGGAACACGTATTGTGAATGAGGCGCTACAGAGAGGACTTGATGTAACTGCGGTAGTAAGAGGAGAAAATTGTTCCAATACGAAACGAGTTATTCAAAAAGATTTATTTGATTTGACAGCAAATGATTTAAAAGGGTTTGACGTTGTCATTGATGCGTTTGGAGCTTGGACAGATGAAACACTTCCTCAACACAGTACATCTTTAAAACACCTATGCGATATTTTAAGCAATACGGATAGCAGACTTTTAGTGGTAGGTGGTGCAGGTAGTTTATATACGAATCCTGAACATACACAACAACTGATGGACGGAAAAGATTTTCCGGAAATGTTCAAGCCTCTTGCTTCCAACATGGGTAAGGCATTAAATGAACTGCGAGACAGAAACGATGTAAAATGGACTTACATCAGCCCTGCTGCAGATTTCCGGGCAGACGGAGTAAGAACCGGAAAGTACATCCTTGGAGGAGAAGAATTCTTTGTAAACCAAAAAGGAGAAAGCGTTATCAGTTATGCTGACTATGCAATAGCAATGGTAGACGAAGCTGTGAATGGCAATCATATCCAGCAACGAATTTCTGTTATTGCAGAATAAAAAAGAAGCAGGTTTTCATATAGAAACCTGCTTCTTTTTCTTATTCAAAAATATCTTTTTTGTTTTCTTTTTTCAATTTTACATATACTTCAAGTGTATTGTTGCAATCACAAGTGGCCAAGAAAACATCTTTGATATGAGAAACTCCCTGTGCGTGCAGCTGCTTTTTGAGCCAGGTTTCATCGTTGCCGGTATGCCTGAGATTTTCCTGCATAATATGACCGTCCATAATCACATTAGCAACAGGGGCTTCCTTTGCGACACTGATATGCAAGTCCTGCGGTGTAACAGGCCGTTTGGTAGAAACGGGTATAAAGCTGATTTTACCATTGGTTTCAAAAATTGCAGATTGAATATCAGATAAATAAAAATATCCGTTTGTCCTGCACTCTGTCAAGAATTCGTTGATGTCTAATTTGGCCTTCTTTAAATTCTTTTCAAACAATTTTCCATTTTCGTATAACAAAAATGGCCTTCCAACCAAAAAGCGACGCGCTTTTATGGATTTCATGCTGATATAGGAAATCATAATTGCAAAAAAAGCATAAATAATCATAGCGAACAGTGGTTGCCAAACATCACCATCCAATGCTGTGGCCATTTCAGCAGCAATGGAACCGATAGTAATACCATTAATATAGTCAAACATTGTCAACTGAGAAATTTGTCTTTTACCCATAATTCGAGTTAAAATAAACAATACAATAACAGAAGACACAGAAGTAATGACAATATAGCCGATACCTTTCCATGAAATTTCGATATTAAAAAAATCCATTGGCATATACCCTTCTTCATAAAATCATTACTAGCATATCCCAAATATGTAGCTTTATTAGTATTTATTAGAAAGGTCAATCATCCCATAGCGTTTTTCTGTTTACTTTAGATATGTTTGATAGATTTAATCAAAAAATTTTCCCTTATAAAAATTTTCATTTCCCAATTTTTTGGCTGTAAGTTTAAACATAACACATCCATCAGGACATACAATATCCTTACTGTATTTATCAGTTCCTCCAATATTTTCTAAATCTCCGCCGCTTCTGACAGCTTCCATAATAGGAAATAACATCATCATTACTTTTGAACAAATTCCGTATCCCTGAGCATTGACAGGGCAGCCATAAGTACAGGAATATTTATCTCCTATTTCTTCCCCATTTCTGCAATATCGTTCTGTATGGTCGCTTCGGAGAAACCCTGTTACCTCAATCTCGAATGAATATTCTTCATCATACCATTTTTTCATATGTTCCTCCAATTTCTGATTGCTTGATAAGATTATTGATTCAATAATTTTGTTAAATCCTCAGCAGAAGCGTCCATTTTACTTGATATTTCTTCCATCGTCATACCTGTAGAAAGAAAACGTTGAATTACCATTTTCATATCTTCCCCAACTTCTATCATATGTCCGTCTAAATCATAGAAACGAATTACGCGCTGTCCCCAGGTATGTTCTATTACTTCTCCCAAATATTCTATATTGGGATACTCTTTCAACTTCATCAAGAACTCGTCAAAGTTACTTGTTTCAAAGACAATTTCTACATTGTTCGATTTTTTTAATACTTTTTCCTTTGGCAGATTCACAAGCCAGTCAAAATTCTGTTGTAAAGCCAAACCGCAAGTAAAAGAGATATTTATTCCATAGTCTTGATAGATTTCTAATCCAAATAAATCTTCATAAAACTTTTTTGCAGCTTCAATATCTGAAACTGATATTACGGTACAGGTGTATTTCATTTTAGATTATCCTTTCCCATTTGTTATCAAAACATAGAAATGATGAATTCTCTTTTTATTGTCACAAAGCTTTTGCTATTGCATATAAAAACAAAATTCAAGACAACTTTTCAGCTCAATTTCCTAAAACATTTTCATAACATAATATATCTGTATAGCGTATTTGTAGTTACGTTGATATAACGCATTCATTGTATGGATGAGTTGCAGTATCTTAATTACAACAATGCAAAGCATTATTCCAAAAATGGAGCCACATTTGTTAGGTGCTTCAATGACACGATTACTGTTCTTTTGTTGGAATATCCAAAGATAAAATATCTGCTTTTTGTTCCAGCAATTTATCGTCTGAAATATCGGATAAAAATGTTTCAAAGCCAACTCGGTCGATGACAGCACCAAAACGTTCTTTTTGATAACCGTTACTGCGATACCAAAGCAAAGATTTTTCCAACAAGCGTTCCATTTCTTCCAGATGATAATATTGTGGTAAGACAGTTCCCATGCGGGTTGTTTTTCCCCATGTTCCACCTACAAAAATACGGAACACAGGTTCTGCTTCTTTTTCAATAGCACCAAAATGGCAGGCATTGCTGCAAATGCCGCAATGAATACAAGAGGTATCGTCAATCTTTAATTTTCCGTTTTCTAAAATTGCAGCATGAACAGGGCAACGTTTTTCTACAGCACATACGCGACAGGAACGGCAATGTTCATCCTTATATTGAAATAAAACGTGACCTTGAATACCAAAGTCATTTAAACTGGGTTTCATACAGCTATTGGGACATCCTCCTACAGCTATTTTAAACTTATGAGGGAGTTTTACTGTTTGCCATGCCTCAAAAAATGTATGATGCAGCTGTTCTGCAATTGCTTGTGTATCACAATTTCCATAGATGCAGGTTGTACCTTTACAAGCAGTAACAGCACGTATTTTAGCGCCTGTTCCTCCGATGGTCATATTTTGTTTGGCTACATGATTGCGTACATCATCAATATGTTCAAATGGAATTCCCGGAATTTCAACGGTTAATCTGGTAGTAAACGTGACTGTTCCATTGCCATATTGTTCCGCACATTCTGCTAAGTTTTTTAATTGTTCCGCGGACAAGACACCGTTTTTGGTAATGGCGCGCCCTGAAAAACAGTTTGTCCCTCTGTTTTGTAAAAATCCCAGTGATTTTGCATGTGAAATTTGTGCGGGCGTTAATTTTGACATAGATACTCACCTTTCTGACATACATTTCAATATCTATCATTCACTTCCGTTTTAAACATTGATTATTATACACAATTCGACTTTTTCTGTAAAGAAAAAGGAAAATGTTAAGTTATTCTATATCATAAATAAAGATTTTCATGTTATTCTCAATAACAAATTGTTTTATTTTAACAACACATTTTGAAACATGATACAGATTGCATTCAAAAATCCCACAAAGAAAATGTGGGTTCGATTGTATAATATGGGTAAAATGTAGGCATACTCCCTAAAGAGGTGAGTAATATGCAAGATTTACCATTAGGATTTGAATTTGCGTTGGCACAAAATCCTGAAGCGATGAAATTTTTTGCAAATCTAACGGAAACGGAACAAAATCAGTTGATTGAACAATCCAAAACCATGCAGTCCCGCACGGAAATGCGAAATTTTGTGCAGCATTTGTCACAGCAGCAAGGTGGTTTTTAATGGGAGCTGAATACTATTTGAAAAATGATGATTTAAGAGAGTATTTTATTTCATTGCCCCCCATTGTTCAAGATCAAATTGTAGTATCCGGCGCGGAAATTTGTACGTTAGGCGAATTAATGCAGGTTGCGGAACATTTTAAAGCAGAATTGCGCATGGGAAGAGAAATGGATGAATCTTTTCCTTCATAAAAAATCCCCTCTGAACCAATTGGTATCAGAGGGGATTTTCTAATGTAAATTATTGAATCTCTTTTTTCCAAAGACCATGCAAATTGCAGTATTCAAATACTGCTACAGGAGCGTCATGCTCAATAGAGAATGTTGCTTCCGGAGCTTCATTTGGATGCAAAGAAATTCTTTGTCCGCCATTTTCTGTTTGCAGATAAATCCATTGAATATAATGTTCTTCCAGCATAGGATGAGTAACTTCACCAACATGAACTTTTAAAGTGTTTCCTTCAATGGTAACTGCAGGAACGTGTTTTTCGGTAGCTGCATCGGTAGTATTGGCAACCAAATGTTTCATTGGTTGGCCGCAGCACATCATTGGTACGCCTGCGTCGTGAATTAAACCTGCCATATTACCGCAGTGTTCACATACATAAAATCTTTCTGTTGCTTTCATAATAATACATCCTTCTTTCTTTTTCATTTACTATTATTTTCTAAACGATCAATTTCTTTCATCTTGCTGTTCTGAAGTAACAGCGTGATAAAATTCATATCCGCCTGACAAATTAGAGCATGCAAAACCATGCTGTGTTAAAATACGGCAGGCAATATAGCTGCGTTGACCGCTTCTGCAATTAACATAGATTGTTTTTGAGACATCTAATTCATGTAAACGGTCTCTTAATTGATTTAAAGGAATATGTATGCTTCCTTCAATGGCTCCGGCCTCATACTCTTTGTCAGTGCGAACATCAAGCAATATAACGCTTCCGTCTTTTGGAAGTTTGGAAATATCATACCAATGGTGCTGTTTTACCAAACCTGTTAAGATATTTTCAATTGCAAATCCAATCATATTCACAGGATCTTTTGCAGAAGAAAACGGTGGTGCGTATGCCAATTCCAATTCGGTTAAATCATATGCAGTCATTCCGGCTCGGATTGCGGTTGCCAGAACATCGCAGCGTTTATCTACACCTTCGTATCCTACCAATTGTGCACCTAAAATTTTTCCGCTTTGCTTTTCAAAAATGGTTTTTATCATCATATTTTTTGCATTTGGATAATAAGTTGCATGAGATGGAGAATACGTAATGATGGTATCATAATCCAAATTGGATTGCTTTGCTTGTAATTCATGAATGCCTGTAGTCGCTACTGTCATATCAAATAGTTTTAACACAGACGTACCTTGTGTTCCTTTAAAGGAAACGTTGCGTCCGCATATATGGTCAGCTGCAATACGTCCTTGCTTGTTTGCAGGACCGGCCAGAGGAATATAAGTTTCCTGTTTGGTAACAAAATTGGTCACTGCAATGGCATCGCCTACCGCGTAAATATCAGGCTTTGAAGTACGCATATGTTCATCTACCAAAATGGCTCCTCTGGAATTACATGAAATTTCTGCCTTTTGCGCAATGGCTGTTTCTGGTTTAACCCCAACAGACATTAAAACCAAGTCAGCATTCAAAGTGCCATGACTTAACTGAACTTCAATATGAGATTTGGCTGGTATAAGAGCCTGCACTCCATTTTTTAAAATTAAGCGAATGCCATTTTCTCTGGCGTAATGTTGAACTAAACTGGCCATATCTGAATCCAATGGAGCGATAATATGCTCGGCCATTTCAACAACGGTTACGTCCAAACCTGCATGTTTTAAATTTTCAGCCATTTCCATGCCGATATAACCACCGCCAATGACTACTGCGGATTTTGGTTTGTTTTGTTCCACATATGCACGTATCTTTAATGTATCAGGAACTGTTCTTAATGTAAAAACTCTGTTATCATCACTGCCAGGCAAATTCGGTTTAATTGGTTCCGCACCGGGAGACAAAATTAACTTATCGTAAGTCTCCTGATATAGTTCGCCTGTATTATGATTACATACAGTAATTTTTTTGTCTCCAGTATGAATTTCAATGGCTTCTGTATTGGTTCGCACATCGATGCGGAAACGTTCATAAAAACTTTGAGGAGTTTGCAATGTCAAATTGGATTCTTCTGTAATAACACCGCCTACATAATACGGCAAACCACAGTTGGCATATGAGATATATTGACCGCGTTCCAATATAATAATTTGTGCGTCTTCATCTAAACGTCTCAATCGTGCTGCTGCAGAAGCACCGCCGGCAACACCGCCTATGATAACTACTTTCATTATCCTACTCCCCCTTTTCCAGATTTCCCGGCCAGAAGAGAATGCCTCCAATGTCTGTAATATGACCATATCCCATATCAGCAAATAGTTCACATGCTCTTTGGCTGCGTCCGCCGCTTAAACAATATACAAAAATAGTTTCGTTTTTATCCGGAATTTTTTCTGTAATCAACTGCGGCGTTTCCACAGGAATATTAATTGCCCCGGGAATATGTCCTTTTTGGTATTCTTCAGGAGTACGCACATCTACGATGATGATATTGGGATTATCCTCAATTTCGATTTTGGCTTCATCCATAGTCAAAGTTTGAAAAGTAGATTGAAATAGTTGTGACATACTGTATAGCCTCCTGTATATTTCTTAACATACTTTTTGATAATAAGAATCATACTCGTTTTGTATATGTATTTAGTATACTTTAATCTTTTCTAATAGTCAATGGTAATATTCCTAAACAGATAAATTTTTCCAAATGGTTCACTTATAATTCTAAAATCGCATATGCTGATATTGAGGTCATCTTTACGTTCTAATCTCCAGAAAGAAGGGGTTATTGGTGAATTATTCCAGTATGCAAAATCAAAATTCGTTTCCTCAGTGCATGTCTATGTTCTCAGCCCAACTTCAATCCTCTGTTTCTGAACAGCCAAACACAGAACCTGCAACATTATCAAGAGGAAATTTTTATGCATTGTTTTCTCAAACGATTGAACAGCAAGGACAGCCGGTTCATTTTGACGGTATGACCAGTGTATCCGGATTAAAAATTTACAAACAGTCACATATTATCATTCAAAACAGTGGTACGTACTTAATCAGTTACAGTTTTACTCCTTGCCAAGGTGTAACATCGGGAGATTTTGTAGGAATTAAAGTAAATGATAACTGGATTACCACGTCATTACAATCGTTATCGTTGGATGAGGTTGGAATCAATAAAACCTTTTTGTTTGACCTTATGGAGGGTCAGGAACTCCATATGGCAGTACAAAGTGAAAAAAACATAATATTACAGGCCGGAAATGCAAATGCTAATTTATGTCTGCTGCAAGTTGTAGGAAGAAAATTGTAAGGATATGAGGTTATCACATGAAAAAGAAAGTATTGATATGGGAAATAATAGGATTTTTAACGGTCTGCGCATTAAGCGGTGTATTTCACTTTATATATGATTGGAGCGGAAAACAAGCATGGATTGGATTTTTCTGTCCGGTCAATGAAAGCACATGGGAGCATTTAAAACTGTTATTTTTTCCTGTTTTGATTTTTAGTGCGATTGAATACATCTGGATTAGAAAAGCATCTAAAAATTTTATTGCTGCCCGAGTCACCGGCACAGTATTGGGAATGTTTACAATTATAGCGGTATTTTATACGTATACGGGAATATTAGGAAACCATTATATGTGGCTGGATCTTGTGACATTTTTTATTGGAGCACTTGTAACATTTTTGTATACCAATTATGGTATGAAACGTTACAGAGAAAAAACGTCTACGACGATTATGGCAATTATTGTGTTAATTTTATTTTTTGCGGCATTTGTAATTTTCACGTATTATCCTCCGCATATCGGATTGTTCCGCGATCCGATATCCACCAAATTCGGAATTATAGAATAAACGAAAATAGAGTATTTCTACCTATTTTTTGTATCTATTTGTCATTTCCTTCATGCTGAGTTTTATTACTTGTGAACTTTCTGATTTATTTTCTGCTTTTTCATTGACAAACATCGTAAACTAGCCTATAGTTAATACCATGCCTGACAAAGAGTGTTTGGTATAATATTTTATAAAAGAGGTACTTTATTTTATGTACGAGAACAAAACTTTAATTTGCAAAGATTGTGGCAACGAATTTGACTTTACTGCCGGTGAACAAGAGTTCTATGCAGAAAAGGGCTTTACCAATGAGCCACAACGCTGCAAGTCTTGCCGTGATGCAAGAAAACAAACAAGAGACGATGCAAGCAGAACTACAAGAGAACTATTTGAAACTACATGTTCTGAATGTGGCTGCACATGTAAAGTTCCATTTCAACCTAGCAACGATCGTCCTGTTTACTGCAGTGATTGCTTTGCAAACAAAAGATAAATGTGCTCCATTGCTTGAAAAACAATTAGTAAATAGTTTCACACACTTCTAATGTGTGTTTTTATGAAAAATGCGCTTCCTTCTTATTTCTAAGAAAAGGAAGCGCATTTTTGTTATGTGCATTTTAATAGATGCTTTTGTAGATAGAGATAAAACCATGTTTCTCTTAACATATGGTCGGCTATCAATGGAAGTATGATAGACTTTATTTTACAGCTTAATATACCTTGCAAAACAGATTCGTTTAGTTCTTTGAATTGAATGGTTTGTGATACTATCTCCTGTGGCAGCTTGCTCGTATATACTTTTTGCTTTTTTAATTCCTGTGTATCTTGTGCAAAAATATTGGAAAGAGCAATGTTTTTTTGAATGAAATTTTGTTCTGTTGGATCCATCATACCGGCGGTTAGCAAAGCGTGTTCTGTCATAATTTGATTCCAACTGATTTGAGTTTGAATTGCAGTTCCGTATTCAAAATAATATTTTGTTTCAGCGTTCATAATGTAACGTCGATATAATTTAGCTTCATAAATAGTATGAGTCAACCAAGTAGGATAAATGCTAATGGCCATTTGACAAGATAATATCTGCTTTAATATACGCTCTTTAAACTGAATGATTCCATTTAAAATCCGAATGGCATATTGATTGCATCGTTTTACCTGATAAATGGTACCGGGTGTTATGTTTGGATGATTGCAAGGTATTAATTCACGTTCAGCAGATGTTATAGCTGAATTGATAGGAATTCCCGTTAAAAATTCTGTTCTTTTTTCTGCCTGCATCGTATATTTCGTAAGAACACACCCGGATTCTAAGAGATACTGCGGCAGCATGTCATTACTTAATGCGATTGTATCGGAAAGCAATTTTTCAAATTTCTTTTTGTGATATGCTGCTTCATCAGCAAAAAGTTTATCTTTTGGCATACAACTGTTTTCTAAAAAAAAGGCATGTTCTTTCATTATCCTTGCAAAGACTAAATGCATTGATAACGAAATCGTTACATAATCTGTTTTATTTTCCATATTCTCTCCCCTCTTCTATGTAGTTACTCTATCATATGTCGGAAAAGGAAATATGGTTTATGAAATACATTAAGATATTTTATTCTTGTGTTATAAAGAAAAACGCCAATTCTTTTATTGAATTGGCGTTTTTAATTTGTACTGTTAGTGGGGTTAAGTTCAAATATTGCAGATACCTGTCTGCTATTCGATATTGCTTCTGAAATTTTTGAGCAAGTTTTGTTCCGCAGCGTGGAATCACCGTTTTTCTTGCTTGTGTTCTTTCTACTATACCTAATTTTTCCAGAGTGAGCATGTTTTTGTTTTATCAAAATGTCTCGCAGCATCTGTAACCGTTCTTTTTTTCGGTTCTGCTTCTAAAAAATATAATAACAACTGAATTTGAAAACGATTTAATTCCTCTTACATATTCGTTTCCTCTTTCACTGTTGTTACACAAATATAAAATATCTTATGTTTTTCATATTATAGACATGATAAGTTTTTATCAAGATTTTCAGAAATATTTGGCAAGAATAAGAATGGTTATACGTGAAAAGCTTAAAAATTTAATCTTTTTTTGTATCATATGATATATTGACAAAAAAGACTGGAAGATATACAATAGCCACAAATAATTCAATCCTATTTAGTAGGTATGAAAATTACATTAAAGGTGGCAAGCATAATGATAAGCAAAAAATTAGTAAAAGCATTAAATGAACATATTAATTTAGAAATGTATTCCGGATACTTATATTTAGCAATGTCCATTAAAACACATGAAGAAAATTATAAAGGTTATTCTTCATGGCTCTTTAAACAGTATCAAGAAGAATTTGAACATTCTCATGACTTTATTCATTTTATGCAGCAGAGAGATATGGCTGTTGAGTTAAAACCTGTTCAGGTTGAGCCGATTAAAGAAACTGACCCGCTGAAAATTGCTAAATTGGTATTGGAACATGAACGCAACGTAACTAAATCAATTTATAAATTACATGACTTGGCAAAACAAGAGAATGATTATGCGACCGAAATTTTTATGCATAAATACATTAATGAGCAAATTCAAGAAGAAGACACAGCACAAGATATCATTGATAAATTTACCTTTGCAGGAGAAAGCACTTCTGCGAAATATTCTATTGATAAAGAATTAGGCGGACGTATCAATTAATAAAAGACAGGCTGATAAATCACAATCAGCCTGTCTTTTTAATTTATTTACAATTAAAAATAGCCTGGGAAATCTAAAAATAATTTCTCCATTTGACTAACAGGATATACTTTGGATAACGCACACAAGATATCTTTCCCAAATGCATGCTGCTTGTCCGCATTTAATGCGGACAAATAAGGTCTTAGTCCTGTCTCCCTAGACCATTCCATAATATTGCTATAAGATTTCATTCTGTGGTAATAGGTAGTTTCTCATATAGTAAAATCAGAAAAAATACTGGAAAGCATATCAAAATATTCATTTGGGGTAAGCATATAAAAGCATCTGGCATTAGAAAAAACTATCTCAAATCTTTCAGATAGATTCGAAAAATCCGTTTCAGCATTAGTTTAAATTAGAATATTCTTTTTTGGCTGTTTTAATCATGTTGTTAGAGGGCAGCCTAATATATCCCAAAAAGCAAACTCCCGTATCGTACTGGGTTTGTCCTTACTGCACCTCATGGGAATGCCTCGCATTTCCTTCTGAGTCCATTATGAGCCAAGCAGATTCTCTAAAAGCGCCGGAAACACGCCATTTTATACCTTTTATATAAGTCAAAAAAAGACCCGGTACAGAGCATGTTCAAGCTCTATACTGAGTCTTTTTTCTTCCATTAGCGGTCTTTTTAGGTTATGTCGGGGTGCCCTTTTGGAGATATTCGGAAATGCCTTTTGTCACATGTCTTGTGAACGGTCAACTCCAAGAATATAAGCATTTGTGTATTTTTTTCAATACAGCAGTA
>OHMN01001848.1_pt1 | contig 11651 bp, 10 predicted proteins | sample 1569361 | NCBI WGS metagenome assembly OHMN01 (sample SAMEA3541508, study PRJEB24748) | human gut metagenome | biome: human gut; feature: human-associated habitat; material: faeces | place: China | collected 2012
TATACTATCAATTAGTGTTCAGACAATAAATATCTTGTCTCAACAATTCTGCCCGGGATTTACACTTCCTGGACAGACTGCCAACTACAGACCAAAGGCTACGAAGGAGCAAAATACAAGTCGTTCGAATCACGCGAGGAAGCGGAAAAAGCCTTTGCCTCTTCGCCGTACGCGTACATCAAGCGGTCGGCCCCTTCTCCTGCCAAGACTATTCCCGGCGCCGACGCTCCCCTTCCTGCCGCCGTCGCAGAAAACAGCCTTGCCGTAGACGCGGCTTGCAGCGGAAACCCCGGTGCCATGGAGTACCGGGGAGTACACGTCGCCAGCCGTCAGGAAATCTTCCACTTCGGGCCGATGTACGGAACCAACAATATCGGCGAGTTCCTTGCCATTGTCCACGGACTTGCCTTGTTGAAACAGAAAGGTTTCGACATGCCCATCTACAGTGACAGCGTGAACGCCATCAACTGGATAAAACAGAAAAAATGCAAGACCAAACTGCCGCGTGACGCCAAGACCGAAGAGCTTTTCCGCCTGATAGAACGTGCGGAAAAGTGGTTGCGCGAAAACACCTACACCACCCGCATCCTGAAATGGGAGACAAAACAATGGGGAGAGATTCCGGCCGACTTCGGAAGGAAGTAAAAAAACGCGGGCACCCCGGATTCTTCATCCGGTGGTGCCCGCGTCAAGAAAATGATGCGGCCGAGCTTATGAATGAATAGCCGCCATCATGTTTTATTTGCTATACGATGCTTTCACGAAAGGAGCATCGAGCAAGTAGTCAAGACTCTGCTTCACACTCTCTTCTACGGGACAGCTGTATTTCTCAATCTCAGCTACGATGTGGCGCACGCCGGCAGTATCCGTATTCTTGAAGATAGCATCATAACCTACCATACCACTCTGTCCAATCTCGCGGTGATCCTTGATATGGAGCATGGTGAAACGTCCGGGATACTTGTTAAAGTAATCCACCGGGCTGTTCTGGCCACGCACTACCCAGTAAACGTCCATCTGGAAGAATACATATTCGGGATTGGTGTGTTGCAGCATGTAGTCCAGCATCAGCTCCTTGTCTTCCACTTTCTGGAATTCATGGGCATGATTGTGGTAACCGTATTTCAGACCGGCAGCCTGGCAACGCTTGCCCACCTCATTGTAATAGTCGCAGTAGGTCTGCAAGTCTTTCAATGTCTTGGGAACGGAGAGATACGGAGTCACGATATACTCCATACCGGCCTCCTTATGGGCAGCAATGCACTGATCCCACCATTTCAAGGCTTCCGTAAAGTCGCCCGAAGCCAGTTCCTCGTCCGACAACCCGTGGGTAGTGTGCGAAGAAAGCACGGTCATACCGCTCTTTTCCACCATCTGTTTGAACTCCTGGGGAGTCTTGCCGTAGAACTTACCGTCATTGTAGTTGGCGGCCTCCACACTGGTATAGCCCATATCAGCCAAATCCTTCAGAATCTGGTCGAGGTTACTGCCGTCCTTCACCAAGTCTCTTACAGAATAGAGCTGGATGGCTACTTCCTTTTTCGTCGTTTCCGGCGCCGTTTCCGTGCTGTGGCTGCTGCAGCTTGTGGCCATCATGGATAAGCACAGTGCTGACAAAATCATCATATGTTTGATTCTCATAGTACTATCTTTTTAGAAGGAATTAGTCGAGAACCTTTACACGGATGTTGCGGTACCAAACATCGTCGCCATGATCCTGCACACCGATAAAGCCTTCGTGGTTTTCGCCGCCACAGTTGTTCAACAGTTCGAAAGCCAAGGGCCACTTCTCTTCGCTGAACTTGCTTGCCTGCAACATTTCAGTCCATTGCTTAGTCCACAAGTGATATTCCAGTACGTTTTCATCGTTCTGTCCGTGAACTACAGTACCTTTGTATACCATAATCTTTGCCTTGTTCCATTCGCCGAAAGGTTTGGCGTTCTGCGGAACAGCCGGTATCATGTCGTACAAGGAAGCAGCCTGACGGTTGTTGTCCTTACCCAGTTTGGCATCCGGATGATTGGCGTTATCCAGCACCTGGAACTCGGGAGCAGAGATATAGATGGGTTCCAACACTTCGTTGCCGTCCTTGTCCTTTGAAGTAACTTCCTGAGCCAGATAGAAGATACCGGAGTTACCACCTTTGGAAATCTTCCATTCCAGTTCCAGCTCAAAGTTCTTGAACTTATGGGCGAAAATCAAGTCACCGCCCTCACCGGTCTGTCCTTCGCCGGTACCGGTTCCACAGAATTTGAGGCAACCATCCTCAATAATCCATCTGGAAGGCACTTTGTCCTTACCGTATCCACGCCATCCGTCCAGGCTCTTTCCATCAAAGATAGTGATATAACCGTCCGCATCAATCGGCAGGTTCAAGCTGTCCGTTTCAGGCGCTTTCAGAGACTTGGAATAAGACACCGCAGTAGTAGTAGGAGCTGCAGCTTCCTCCGTAGCGTTCGATTTCTTTGCACCGCCACCGCAAGAGGCGAGCATACCTCCGATAAGGCAACAAGCCAAAGAATAATATATTTTCTTCATAATCTGAAAAATTAAATGATTAGTATTCGTTTATGAGCATCGGAACCTGGTTCCGATACTCTTTTTAATGTTTATCTGGGCATATCGGGCAACTTCCAGCCTTCACGGTAGTTATGCTTGATGAGCTCTTCTGCAAAAGCCTTGGCATTTACCGGATCTGTCCATGTCTTGTCGAAGCTCGGATGGCCGTTGTGTATCTTGAAGCCGTCCTTGATGACTGTACGCAATGTCTCGTCGTCGCCGATATTGGTGAAGCGCATGTTGGCTCCGTCCCATTCCAGTGTCTTGTTCAGGCCCTGCAGACGGATGGCCAATACACCCATTGCCACCATTTCGTTCATCGGTCCCGCTTCGGAGAAATCAGACTTAGGCATCACGCGGCTGGAAGGACTTTCCTTACAAGCACGTACCCAATCCATCTCATGACCGCCATTCATAGCCTTCGGCACACGGCGGCAAACCTTCGGTGCATTGGGCACGCGGCCAGAAAGTAACCACGGGTTCTGTCCGTAGCAACCGCAAATCAGCGTATCCTTCGTTCCGTGGAAGATAGTCAGACCGCCACCGCTCTGCATCAGTTGCTTTCCTTCGGGGAAGCCTTTCGGACGGTCGGGCATCATGCCACCATCATACCAGTGAACTTCCACTTCGGGCATAGCCACCTTCGGCATATTCTCACGTGCGGGGAAAGTCAGCTTCACATGCTGTGCTTGCGGAGCGCAGGCATTGAGCAACAATGTAGATGAACCTTCTACCTTGGTAGGATACAGCAACTTCAAAGCTCTGAACGGCTGGGGCAGGATGTGGCAAGCCATATCGCCCAAAGCACCCGTACCATAATCCCACCATCCGCGCCAGTTCCAAGGATGATATGTCTTATTAAACGGTCTCAATTTAGCAGGACCCGTAAACAAATCCCAATTCAATGTAGAAGGAATCTTATCAACTTTCTCAGGAGCGTTCAAACCTTGCGGCCAGATAGGACGGTTGGTAGCGCATTCTACTTTAGTAACCTCACCGATCTCACCATTCCAAATCCATTCACAGATCAAATCTACACCTTCAGCCAATGAAGAACCTTGGTTACCCATCTGAGTAGCTACGTCATACTTCTTAGCCAAGTTCGTAAGCAAACGGGACTCATAAACAGAGTGAGTCAACGGTTTCTGAGTGTATACGTGTTTGCCAAGCGTCATAGCGTCAGCTGTGATCATCGCATGAGTATGGTCAGCGGTAGCTACCAACACAGCGTCAATAGATTTACCCATCTCATCATACATCTTACGATAGTCCCAGTATTTTTTAGCTTGAGGATGACGGTCGAATACAGGTTTTGAGTACTTCCAGTCGATGTCACAAAGAGCTACGATATTCTCGGTAGTCTCCATGTTCTTTAAGTTAGCGTTACCCATACCTCCGATACCAACACCGGCAATATTCAATTTATCAGTTGGAGCGATATGACCATGGGTTTTACCTAGGACCGCACTCGGAACAATAGTCAAAGCTGCTGCGGCAGCCGTACCTTTTTGAAGAAAAGATCTTCTAGAAATGTTAGACATAGTAATAATTTTTTATAGATTAGCACTTAACAATGATATTTCATGTGTCTTTACACCTTTACAGGCAACAAATTGTCGCAAATATAGCCAATGCTGTATTATTGACAAGATCAAAAGACCGCTTTCTTATTTAAAATAGTTTTTTTTAACAGACAGGATAGATCTTATTTATAATTTCATAAATATTATCTATAGGATTGGGGGTATTTTATTAACGCAGTTTGGATATATTTGTAAAAACATGAAAACATATTCATATTAACAACTGTTATCTTAAATGAGAACAACTATATGAAAAAAGAATCTGCATTCATACGAATATATCGCTTTTATCTGGAAGGATTCCGGGAGATGAAGCTGGGCAAGACTCTTTGGCTAATCATTCTAGTCAAATTGTTTATCATGTTTTTTATCCTGAGATTATTCTTCTTTCCTAATTATCTCGGGCAATTCGATAGCGATAGTGAGAAGGAGAACCACGTATCGAACGAACTCATACAACGGGCAATAAATCCTTAAAACATTAATAAATATGATTGAAAACATTGACACTTCATTGATCGATTGGTCGAGGGCTCAATTTGCCCTTACTGCCATGTATCATTGGCTCTTCGTGCCACTAACACTAGGACTTGGCGTTATCCAAGCTATTATGGAGACGATTTATTATCGGACAGGTAATGAGGCATGGAAAAAGACCGCCCAATTTTGGATGAAATTATTCGGTATCAATTTCGCTATCGGTGTCGCTACGGGATTGATCCTCGAGTTCGAGTTCGGAACCAACTGGTCTAACTATAGTTGGTTTGTCGGGGATATCTTCGGGGCACCTTTGGCTATCGAGGGAATTCTCGCCTTCTTTATGGAAGCTACCTTTATCGCTGTTATGTTTTTTGGTTGGGACAAGGTTAGCAAACGCTTTCATCTCGCCTCCACTTGGCTGACGATTATCGGCGCTACTCTTTCCGCTCTCTGGATCTTGATCGCTAACGCATGGATGCAATATCCGGTCGGTATGCATTTCAATCCGGATACGGTCCGTAACGAGATGTTCGATTTCTGGGCCGTAGCCTTATCGCCTGTCGCCATTAATAAGTTTTTCCATACGGTATTGTCCGGTTGGATCGTAGGCGCCTTGTTCGTACTAGGAATCAGCTGCTGGTATTTATTAAAGAAACGGAATACCGAATTCGCTTTGTCAAGTATCAAGGTCAGCGCTATATTCGGGTTGGTAGCCTCCATCCTTATTATCTGGACGGGTGATGGCTCCGCTTACCAAGTCGCTCAAAAGCAGCCGATGAAACTAGCCGCCATGGAAGGTCTTTATGAGGGTGGCAACGGAGTAGGACTCGTAGGTATCGGCATCTTAAATCCGGCAAAGACGAGTTATCTGGATAACCAGAACGCATTTATTTTTGACATTAAGTTCCCCAAACTCCTCTCCTTCTTAGCAGAACGTGACATGAACGCATACGTTCCGGGAATCGTAAACTTAATAGAGGGAGGTTATACGACCAATAAAGGAACGGTAGCGCTCTCCGCCAAAGAAAAAATAGAGAAAGGTAAAACCGCCATCAAAGCGTTAGCTGATTATCGCAAAGCGGTTAAAGATAAAGATACCGCAGCAGCCGCACAATACAGGGTAACCTTGGAAGAGAATTTCCCCTATTTCGGATATGGTTATATTAAGGATCCGGCAGAGTTAATCCCGCATGTAGGATTGACATTCTATTCTTTCCGTGTGATGGTGATCCTTGGTTGTTTCTTCATCTTACTATTCATTATTACGTTGATATGGGATAAAAAAGGGAAAATCGCTAATACACGTTGGTTGCAATACGTGGGCCTATGGTCTATACCTTTAGGATATATAGCGGGACAAGCCGGTTGGATCGTAGCGGAGGTAGGACGTCAACCTTGGGCTATACAGGATATCTTGCCGACCAGCGCTTCGATATCCAAGTTAAACCCATCCTCGGTACAGACCACTTTCTACCTGTTCCTTATCTTATTTACGATCCTGCTGATCGCAGAGATTGGAATCATGGTTAAGGCCATCAAGAAAGGGCCGGAAGCTGCCGCCCACTAATTTTCAATTTTCAAATATCAATTCTTAAATAGAAAGTCCTATGGATAGTACATATATATTGTTACAACATTACTGGTGGTTTCTGGTATCTCTACTCGGAGCGCTATTAGTATTCCTTCTTTTTGTACAAGGAGGCCAATCTCTACTCTTCACTATCGGCAAGACGGAGATACAGCAAAAAATGTTATTGAACTCGACCGGGCGTAAGTGGGAGTTTACTTTCACTACGTTGGTCACTTTCGGAGGTGCTTTCTTCGCCTCTTTCCCTTTATTTTATTCCACAAGCTTCGGCGGAGCCTATTGGGTATGGATGCTGATCTTGCTTTGCTTCGTGATACAAGCTGTATCTTACGAGTATCAAGCGAAAAAAGGCAACCTACTCGGGAAAAAGACGTATCAAGTATTTCTTATGATCAATGGTATAGCAGGTCCGATCTTACTCGGAACCGCTGTAGCGACCTTCTTTAACGGCGCTGAATTTATTGTTAACAAAGAACAGTTGACTGATGTAGCCATGCCCGTCATTTCCACGTGGGCCAATCCTTGGCATGGATTAGAGGCGGCTTTGGTATTTTGGAATTTGTGCCTAGGACTGGCAGTTTTCTTCTTGGCACGAGCTCTGGCCCTACTCTATTTTATCAACAATATCGATGATCCGGAGATTGTCGCTAAAAGCCGGAAACAATTGATACCGGAGACAATCTTGTTCCTCGTCTTTTTCTTGACATTCTTGATCCGTTTATTGTTGGTGGACGGTTTTGCCGTAAATCCGGATACCGGAGAAGTATTTATGCAACCGTATAAGTATTTTATGAACCTGATCGAGATGCCAATCGTGTTAGCCGTATTATTGATTGGCGTGGTTGGCGTGCTATTCGGCATAGGGAAAACGATATTCTCGAAGACTTGGAGAAAAGGCATCTGGTTTGCGGGAGCAGGGACTGTCTTGACCGTATTAGCTTTATTACTTTGCGCAGGATGGAATAATACGGCTTACTACCCATCTTTGGCGGATCTACAAAGTTCATTGACGATCCAGAATAGTTGCTCAAGCCCATTCACGTTGAAAGTAATGAGCTATGTATCTATTCTCGTTCCATTCGTATTAGCCTACATTTTCTATGCTTGGAGAGCGCTTGATCTACATAAGATCAATAGTAAGGAAATGCAAGAAGGAGGTCATACCTATTAAATAATGTGCAAATTAAATAATATGCCAATGTGCCAATATGTCAATGTCAAGTGAGAATACAAGTGATAGTATCTTAATTGACACATTAGCATATTGGCATATTGCTACATTGGCACATTAATCTATTGCCTTTGGAAGTCCGCCTCTTTTGTCCACTTAGGCATCTCATCATTGTTGGCGATAACTAAACCGATACTAAACATTAAGTTCATATCTTCCATAGCCCCATCAAAATCCCACCAAGATTCATCATACTCATCATTCGGTTGGTGATACCGGTAAACTTTCGGTTTAGCCTCATGGCGTGCTTTATCCACGTAATCCTTACCGCCACCAACTAAAATCGTAGGTACGCCTTTTTTCACGAAATTAAAATGATCGGAACGGAAATAACCACCCGCAGGATCTTCGGTAATAACCTTCACGGTCCGTCCTTGTGCCGAGGCCATAGCGATCACCAAGGCATCCGTATCCGTCTTACCCGCAGCCCGGAGAGAAATATCATGGGTACGCTCACGCGGAGCCGTGCCGTCAAAGTTCAAGTTAATAGCCGTTTTAGATAAAGGGAACAAAGGATGCTCACAATAGTACTGAGAACCTAATAAGCCACATTCCTCGGAAGTCACCGCCACGAATACGATGGAACGACGGGAATGAACAGGCAATGATTGATATTTCTTAGCTAATAACATTAAGGTTGCCACGCCCGAAGCATTATCGCTAGCGCCATTATAGATACTGTCCCCATCTATCGGCGTGCCGATCCCAAAATGATCCCAGTGAGCGGTAAAAACCAAGTATTCGTCTTTCAGGTCCGTGCCCGGTAAAACAGCCGCCACGTTATGAGACTCGCCTACAGTCATCTTTACATTTAATATAACCTTACTTTTCGCCTTCATCGTAAAACTCTTGAAACCCGGTTTCTTCGCCGCGGCAATCGTCTCATCAAAATTCAATCCGCTAAGGGCGAACATTTTCTTGCAAGCCTCCTCCGAGAGCCATCCCTTCATGCCCAAAGCTTCCGCATTCATTGTCTCCGAGCAAAGAGCGATATTTGTCTGCACGTGAGAAGCCTGACAGACCTTCCAACCATACGAAGCGGCCGCCTCGTTATGAAGAACCAATAAACCTGCGGCACCTTGGCGTTGCGCCTCCTCGAACTTATAAGTCCAACGGCCATAATAAGTCATGTTCTTTCCACGGAACAAAGACGTATCATAAAAACCGGGATCATTCACCATAGCGATAACGATTTTCCCCTTCACGTCTACATTCGCATAATCGTTCCATCCATATTCCGGCGCATTAATGCCAAACCCACAGAACACATAGTCCGTAGTAGGGATAACTACCTGCTCAGTTCCCCGGTTCGTCCAAACGACAATATCATCCGAGAACTTCAAATCCATAGACCCTTTCGCGCATTTCACCGTGATCTTATCCTTTACCGGACGGGTAAAAGTAGATATTTCCTTCACCGGCTGGAAATAACTATCGCCATTAGCAGGTTGAAGACCTAGTTTCTTAAATTCATCAGCGATGTAATGGATTGTTTTCGTCTCATACTCGGTCAAAGGCTTACGCCCTCCGAACTCATCCGAGCCTAAAGTCTTTACTCGTTCCTTAAAAAAAGCCAAATCTTCCTCATAACTCTGGGCCATAACAGATACGCCCATAGCGAGCATCAGGAAGAAAACAGAGATAAAATTCTTGTTCATAATCGTAGATTGTTAAATGACATAATTTATTAGATATAGGTATTTAGATTTCAAAATAACAATAAAAAAAGGAAACGGCGAAGCTCACGCTTGGCCGTTTCTACATTTAACCGTTTTAAACAAAAAGAAAAAGTTAGTTAAGGCTTAGAAAAAAATATCTTAAGTCTATTTACCGACTGTATATTCGCTTTCCCGAAGGACAGCAAACAAATATATGGAATCCACCTCATCCTGCATACATTACACTTTGTTTTTTTGTTATTTTTCACAGAACAGAAATGCTTTTGTATTATCTTTGCACTCAATTATTCCCATAGACAACAAATGGCTGATTTTGATATAAACATATTGGGATGCGGTTCCGCATTGCCCACGACACGCCATCTGGCGACCTCTCAAATAGTAGATTTACGAGATAAACTATACATGATCGACTGCGGAGAAGGCACGCAAGTGCAAATGCGTCGTATGCGTATAAAATTCAGTCGTTTAAATCATATCTTCATCTCCCACCTACACGGAGATCATTGCTTCGGGCTACCGGGATTGATCTCTACATTAGGTATGTTGGGACGTAATGGAGAACTTGTTATTCATGGGCCGAAAGAGATCGAGAGCTATATGCGTCCGATACTTGATATCTTTTGTAAAGGGTTGCCTTATGAGATCCGTTTTAACTTAATCGACCCGACAACTCATTCGTTGGTTATGGAAGATCGCTCCTTAAGCGTTTATTCCATTCCGTTAAAGCACCGTATACCCTGTTGTGGCTATTTATTCGCCGAGAAAGCCAAAGAAGCGCATATCATCCGGGAGATGACAGATTTCTATCAAGTTCCCGTCCGTATGATGCAAGAGATCAAAAGGGGCGCTGATTTCGTCACCCCGGAAGGAGAAGTAATCCCGAATGCCCGCTTAACCCGCCCTGCCGTCGCTCCCAAACGGTATGCTTATTGCTCGGATACAGCTTTTCACCCATCTATAATCCCCATCATTGAAGGGGTGGATTTATTATACCACGAGGCGACTTTCGCTGAATGTGACGCCGCACGTGCGAAAGAGACCTTCCACTCTACCGCCCGCCAAGCGGCCGAGATTGCTTATAAAGCCCAAGTGAAGCGATTGGTTATCGGTCATTACTCGGCTCGTTACGAGGATATGGCACCGTTAAAGAAAGAAGCAGACAAGATATTTCCCGGCACGATCTTAGGAGAGGAAGGTATGAGGCTTAGCGTATAATCATACATCCGTTTTACGAAATAAAGCTAATTACTTTCTAATATGCGGAAAACTTTCTACATTTGTACGAATTTAGGGACAAGTAAATGAAGCTTATACATATCATCGCTTTGGCACTTGCATTCTCCGCAAGTTATCCGGTTTATGCGCAAGCTAATAAATCGGGAGTCAAGACATTTGCTTCTAGGCAAGAAGATCCCTCTCCTATCGAAATCACGGCCTACGAGAATCGCATCAAGGTAGAGAACGCTCCTGTCGGGAGTATCTTGGAAATCTACAGTGTCGTAGGCATCAAGGTGAAAGAAATCGAAGTCAAGCAGTCCACCGCCGAATATGTCGTAGATATCGCAAAGGGATATTATATCATCCGCATTGGCGATACGGTACGCAAGGTGGCGATACGATAAATAAAAGCCCCATAGGATAAATCCCACGGGGCTTGTTTTTTGATCCGCTCTCTCTTCTCACGAGGATACCTGCGGAAGAACTTTTAATTACTTTAGTATTAATATGCCACGTGTTCACCCGTCACGGGATACTTCTTTATTGCGGCATAGTTATTTAATTATATATTACATAAAGGCGGGGCTCCCCGCCTCTATTCGTTTAGTCCATCGGTTAGTCTTATTTTACGACTACCTTAACAGCCTCTTCACCATCAACAGCTACGGCTACGATACCAGCCGGTACAGCGATTGTAGCGTTGTCAGAAGTAAGAACTGTCTCAGCGACAACCTTACCTAAGATGTTAGTGATAACTACAGACTTGCCAGCAGCACCTTGAACAGTTACTGTACCGTTACCAGCGATTACAGATACTCCTTCAACATTGTTGATGTTATCGTTAGATGTTACCATATCATCATCTTCAGTCTTAGAATATGCGTTGAATACCAATGCTCCATCACCACCAGTCTTAGCGGCACCAAATGTAGAGCTAGCATCTGTCAATACCAAGCAGCCATTGTGCATCTTCAACCATGCGGCAGCTTCATTAGGAGCGATAGCTTTTGCCAAATCACCCTTGATAGTCTGATATTGATTATCACCATCTGTTCCTGTTGCATATACGTTAGACTCGATCAAGAATGAGTTGTTCTCACCCTCTTTACCATCTACATAAGCTAAAGCAGCCTTATCCGGATTTACATAACGGAATGACCAAGTTACGTTCTTATGCTTGTCTCCAGACAATACGTTGATGAATTTCGGATAATCTTTCTTATAAACAGCCATAATAGACTCGATTCCCTCATTCTTCAATTGATCAGCAGTCATAGCTTTGTACTTACCTGTCAAAACGATCAAGGTA
>OHMN01001856.1_pt1 | contig 11597 bp, 10 predicted proteins | sample 1569361 | NCBI WGS metagenome assembly OHMN01 (sample SAMEA3541508, study PRJEB24748) | human gut metagenome | biome: human gut; feature: human-associated habitat; material: faeces | place: China | collected 2012
GCTGGGAGAGCATCTGCCTTACAAGCAGAGGGTCACAGGTTCGAGCCCTGTTGTTTCCACCATAACAAAATCCCTTATGTCAAAAGACATAAGGGATTTTGTTTTTATTTTAATATGAAAGACAAAATAAATATTTAAGAAATTTTTTAAACTCTCTTAAATATTAAATACTATATAAAAAACGGTGTCTATCATATATGACAGATACCGTTTTTCTTATTTCGTTAAAAAGCAAGCTACTTCTCTATTGTCACACACATTCAGTTCAGGAATTTCATGTTTGCATTGGTCACAGGCCTTTGAGCAATATTCATAAAAATGACATCCTCCGGTGTGAGGTTCCCGCAAACTCTTATAATCAGCAATGTCAAACTTCTTGTCTATTTTGGCTGGCAATACACTTTTCAATAACAGTTGTGTATATGGATGTTTCGGATCTGAGATAATTTCTTTTGCATCTCCGTACTCCACAATTTTGCCACAATACATAACGGCTAATCTATCACACATAACTGATGCAAGCGTTAAATCATGAGTAATAAAAAGGCTGGACATACCTTTTTCTTGTTTTAACTTTTTTAATAAGGATATAATTTGTGCTTGTACCGACACATCAAGTGCACTGGTTACTTCATCACAAATTAACAGTTTAGGTTGTCCAATAATTGCACGGGCAATGGCTGCTCGCTGACATTCTCCTCCACTTAATTGATGGATTGGCTTTTTATAATAACTTTCCTTTAATCCCACAAAAGAAATCGCCTCTTGCGCACGACGTTCCAGTTCTCTTTTGTCACATTTTTCTACATATCGCAAACCTTGCTGTACACTGGAAAGCAGATGGTAGCGTGGGTCAAAAGAATCCATAGGATTTTGGAAAATCATTTGAATATTTTTTCGTATACGCCTTGAAGAAGATTTGGTGAGTTCCTCTCCCAAAAATCGGAATGTTCCTTTATCCGGCTTCAATAATCCAGCAATTAAAGAAGCTGTTGTACTTTTTCCACAACCGCTTTCTCCGACAAGTCCTAAACACTCACCTTCACGGATTGAGAAGTGAATATGATCTACCGCTGCAAATTTCACTTTATCTTTATAGAATTCCTTGTAAAGATTTTCTACCTCCAACAGTTCCATACAATATTCACTCCTCCCTGCAATAAGGGCATAAAGCCCAATGCTCATCAGAAAGTACAACCTTTTCCGGTACCATAGATGCACAATTTTCTTTTGCTTTGGTACAGCGGGGAGCAAAATCACAACCGATTTCTTCTTTTGTAAATTCTTTCGGAGAGCCAGGAATCCCGGTTGGGTCTTCACCATTCATCTCAGGTATCGCAGAAATAAGTGCCTGTGTATAAGGATGCTTTGGCTGCTCCAAAATGTCTTCTACACTCCCCCACTCCACGATTCTACCGGCATACAGTACTCCTACTTTATCACAAAGCTGTGCTACTACTCCCATATTATGGGTGACTACTAACATAGCAGTACGATATGCTTCTCTCAATTGACGCATTTGTTTTATGACCTGTGCTTGTACAGTAACATCCAATGCACTGGTAGGTTCATCGGCCAATATTAGTTTGGGATTCATCAAAATTGCTAAAGCCAGAGCCACTCTCTGATTCATACCGCCGGAAAGCTCAAACGGATAGCTATTTAAAATACGTTTTGGTTCTTTAAACTTTAATTTTTTTAGGATATCTTCCGCCTTTGCATAACATTCCTTTTTGGACATTTTCCCTGAATGGCTCGTAATGGTTTCATAAAACTGGTGCCCAATTTTATGGAGAGGATTACTGGCCAAAGCTGCATTCTGAAATATCATTACAATATCTTTCCCACGAAGTAAGCGGAGTTCTTTTTCAGATAACTTTGTCAAATCGGTTTCTTCAAAGAAAACAGAACCTTTATCAATTTGACAGTTTTCCTCCATTAACATCATCAAGGTACGCAGTAAGGTACTTTTTCCGCAGCCACTTTCTCCTACCAAACCAACAATCTCACCCGGTCTGATAGAAAAACTAATATCTTTTACAGTAGGTATATGAGAATAGGAAACGCTTAAAGAGTCAACATTCAATAACTTCATATTATAAGAACCTTTTATGCTTTTGACATAGTAGTTTCAGCTGTAATTAAATAATATTCAGAAGGATTGGTTTCACAACCGCTTACAGACGATTTTAAAACATTGGTGAATTTTGCATGTCCAAATACAATAAATCCTGCATCATCTAAAATTTTCTGCTGAATCTCTTTTGCTAAAGAAACACGCTTTTCTTGGTCAAATTCTTGATCCAATTGGTCAATTAAAGCGTCAACTTCGGCATTGGAATAGTCGCCATAGTTACTGCTTCCATTGGTTTTAAAGGCAAGGTCACAGAAATACTGAGGGTCACCTTCAGGACACATTGTAAAGCTGATTAACATTAAGTCGAAATTACCATTTTCCTGACGGTCTACAATTGCATCATAAGCTTCTATATCAATTTGAATGTCAATACCTATTTGTTTTGCTGCATCTGCCAAAGCTTGGCTAAATACCGGTAATTCTGCTTTTGTGCTATAAGTACAAATACGTAAAGAAAGTGGTTTTCCATCTTTTTCTACAATACCGTCTCCGTCTGTATCTTGATAACCCGCTTCATCCAATAATTTTTTAGCGCCTTCCAAGTCGTATGAATAACCTTTTAAATCTTTGCCTCCAAAGTCAAAAGAATCCGGGAATAAACCATTTGCCGGTTCAGAAGCGCCTTTGTTTAAACCCTTAGCATAACTCTCTTTATCAATGCACATGCTCAAAGCTTTACGAACATTGATATCTTGTAAGAATTCATTTTTAAAATTGATAAACATAACTTGACCGCGAGAACCGGTTGCACCGTCAACTACATAGTTAGAATTATTTTCAAATAAAGATAAACTCGTAGATGGAATCGTTAAAGATACATCACTTTCACCTGATTGTTGTGCCATTGCTAATGCGCTGGGATCTGCAATGATGTTAAATGTAGCGGTTTCCAGCTTAGGAGTACCTCCCCAATAGCCATCATAACGTTTTACATTGCATTGTTTTTTCACATCGTAGTTCACAGCCATATATGGACCTGTACCTACCGGATTGGTTTCCGGATCTGTACCTGAGTTTACATCTGTGATACTTGCAATAGGATCGCATAAATTTGATTCAAATGCAGGAACCGGTTTTGTTGTTTTTACGGTCAGGACCGTTTCGCTATCTGCTGTCATAGAATCAATAAATAATAGTTCGTTCAATCTTGTATTAATTTCCATAGTACGATTCCAAGAGTCAATTACGGATTGTGCTGTCATTTTCTTACCGTTTTGGAATGTCACATCATCTCTTAAAGTGATTTTCCATGTGGTATCATCTACGGCTTCACACGATTTGGCAAGCCAAGGTTTGGATTTCATTTCCTTGTCCAAATTGAATAATGTTTCTGTGATACCATAGCGGGAAGTATCCCAGCCATTCCAACCAACGGCAAAATCTAAATTGGTCGGTGATTGCGTATCTGCAAACACCATACTGGAAACACCCGATGTTTGTGATGTGGATGCAGTTCCGTTATTCTCTTGTGAAGTACCCCCTGAACCACAACCTGCTAAAATACCGGCTGCCAAAACCGCAGCCAAACACAATGAAACTACTTTTTTCATAATGAAATCTCCTCAATGAAATTATTTTAAATCTAAAGCATCTCGCAGCTTTTCTCCAAACAAATTAAAGATTACCACTGCAACAAAAATTGCAATACCCGGAATAAAAACTAACCAAGGATTTGTTTGCAAATATGCTTTTCCCAAATTCATCATATCTCCCCATTCAGCCATTGGTGTTTTTACGCCCAGTCCTAAATAAGAAAGCGCCGATACTTCCATTAACATAGCACCTATATTCAGCATAGATGTAATAATTAATGATGGAAAAATATTGGGAAATACATGTTTTATTAATATGATAAAATGATTTTCGCCACAAACTCTTGCTGCTTTTATGTAAGTCCTTTCTTTTACGGACAGCACCAAACTGCGTGACAATCTGGCATATTCTGTCCAACACATGGCACACAACGCAAATATGGTGTTACCAATTCCAATTCCTAAAACACCTGCTATTGCAATGGCAAAAATCAAACGCGGAAATGCCTGAAAAATAGTAGTGATTTTAGATATAACGATATCAAACACACCACCAAAATACCCTGCAATTACCCCCAGTACAGTTCCTATGATAAATACAATAGCCGTAATTCCTAAACTGGAAAAAATAGAAGTGGTAGCACCATATAGTAGCCGTGATAAAATACAACGTCCTAAATTATCAGTACCAAACGGGTATTGCTCCGACGGTCCTTGCAGTTGATTCATCAAGTCTGTCTTATAAGGGTCATTGGGTGCAATTACCGGCGCTAAAACCGCTACCAGAAATAATGTAATAATACATGCTATCATAATGTACAGAAGTATTTGGGGACGCTTTTTTCTCTCTTTTTTTCTGCGCGATTTTATAAGATAACTCATTTCTTTTCCCCCTTTCCAAGCCGCACACGCGGATCGAGAAGGGAATAAGACAGGTCTACCAAAAAGTTTACAGCTACATATAAAATACCGAGCCATAAAATAATCGCTTGTATTACAGGATAATCTTTCCTACCAACAGCCTCTACTGCAAGTTGTCCAATACCTTGCCATGAAAAAATAGTCTCAACAATGGCTGCGCCACTAAGGAAAATACCAAAATAAATGCCGATTAATGTAATAATTGGGAGCCATGCATTGCGCAAAACATGCGAGAATAGTATTTTAGACTTTGTTACACCTCGCGCAATAGCACCACGTACATATTCCTGATCCATTTGCTCCAGTACAATAGACCTAACCTGACGAATAAATTTTGCAGAACACTGTATCGTTAACACGGTGACCGGTAAAATTAAGCCTTGAAATCCACCTTTACTCACTACCGGAAGCCAATTTAATTGAATGGCAAAAAAGTAAAGCAACAGTAACGATGATAAGAATGAAGGTACCGCAATTCCGATAAAGGAAAACACTCTGCAAATATTATCCAAAAGTCTATCCTTATAAAGTGCACATAGCACTCCCAACGGAATTGAAATTAATAAGGTAACAAATAATGCAGCAACAGATAAAATTAAGGTAGGACCTATTTTGGAACCAATCTCTTCGAGTACAGGCCGATTCGTAGTATAAGATTCTCCAAAATTACCTCTCAAAATATTACCAAGCCAATTAAAATATTGTACAAAAAAAGGTTTGTCCAATCCCCACTTTTCTCTCTGTGCTTGAATGGCCTCTTCCGAAACCGTACCTGCATTTCCGTCGCCGCCGCGTATGTACGTTTCAGCCGGATCACCAGGTGCCAAATACAATAGAGAAAAAGATAAAAAGGTAATACCAATTAATACAATGACAATATTTACAATGCGTAAAATACCTTTTTTAATCATTGATTGTCTTTACGTTCCCTTCTCCTATTTTTCAGCTATCACCAGAAATTCCGGTTTACTTCTGTATTTTAATTGTTCTTCCTCTGTATAAATAACTGAATTCAAATTTTTCAAAGCTTTTACATTGCGGAAACCCAACTGTGGTAATTCTTCTAAATCCCATGTTGGTCTTAACCTTTTGGACATTGGAAGTTCTCTTGCGATTTCTTCCATTACCTTTCCTTTGTCATGAATCGGAAGTCCATTTTGACTTTTTATCTCTTCATTCTCGAGGTGTAATTTCATCCATTCCTCATCAAAAAGATGATAATACCAGTTTGCATCAAAATACAAAATTTGTCCTCCCGGCTTTACTACACGTTTCCATTCCAAAAGTGTCTCCTCCGGTTGTTGAAGCGTCCATGTTACATCTCGTGAAATCACCAAATCAAATGTATCATCTGAAAAAGGTAAATCATTTCCATCCAGTAATCTTAAGTCTGCATGTACCTGATAATAATTTAAATTTTCTTTTGCACGTTCCAGCATGTCAGCACTGACATCCACTGCTGTAACATGATGTCCCTTTTGAGCAAGTAATACCGCAAAAAAACCGGGACCCGTTCCTACATCAAGAATGTTTAATTGTTTTTCCTGGTTAGTGTTAGATAAAATTAAATTCTCCCATACAGTCTTTTTCTCATTTTCTAACTGACTGCGGTTATCTTGGCTATAGGTATGTGAACGCTCTTTCCAGTAACCGACCATATCTTCTGTATAATCTGTTTGTAATTGTTGATTCCGCATAGTTTTTCTCCCCCAAATCACAATAATAAAACACATATAAACGTTATTTGTATTATAACATCGTTCAGATTACCTCCAAAAACACATAATTATAAAATGTCCGAGCATATTGCGCAAATTTTATCAATAACGATAAAATGAAATAAAAAAACCGTTCCCTATTATAACAACAAGGAACAGTCTTTTAAAAAATTATATTATTTTTCAGCTACCACTAAAAACTCAGGTTTACTTGCATATTGTATTTGCTCTTTTTCTGTATATACAATGGAATTAATGTTGGAAACGGTCACAATATTATGGTATCCCAACATAGGTAATATTTTTTTATCCCAATCAGGTCTAAATGTTTGTGATAATGGCAATACCTTTGCTAGATTTTCCATAATTTTCGATTTATTATAAATAAATCCTCCTTTTTCCTGGACCATTTTTTGGTTTTCTAAATGTTTCTTTTTTTCATCTTCATTAAATAAATAGTAATACCAATTGGCATCAAAGTATAGAACTTTTCCACCTTTTTTGGTTACACGATACCATTCTTTTAAAACTTCTTCTGCATCTTGCAGCATCCAAGTAACATCACGTGAAACGACCAAGTCAAATGTATTATCCGGAAAAGGCAGAAATTGATTTTTTAATAATTCAAACTCTATTTTCACTTTATAATAATTTGCGTTTTCTTTTGCTTGCTCCAACATATCTCTTGTTAAATCCACCGCAGTCACTTGATGCCCTTTTTGTGCTAATATAATCGCAAAAAAGCCTGGTCCTGTACCTACATCCAAAATATTTAAGCACTCCTTTTGAGGAGCATATTTTAAAATCATGTTTTCCCATTCATAGCGTTTTTCATTTTCAATCTGTGCTCTATTTTGTTCACTATAACTTTTGGAACGTTCCGTCCAATATTGATTCATTTCAGTTTCTAAACGTTGATCCTTCAAAAAGTCCACCACTATTTCCCAATATTTTCTGGTAAATATTATAACACAAAATGAAAATATAAATATTGCTATTTTATATTTTTTCCCAGATTATTGCCTAATTTTTTTCAAATAATCTTATTTTTCTTTTTAAGAAAATAATTCCACTCATTTCTATGTAAAATAAATGAATAATAGTTACAGAGTGGAGAGATATAAAAAGATGAAACATCAGGATATTCGAGATAAAATTCATCTTACTTATCTTTCTTTGGTTGCTTCTGAGGATGCCTCTACCATAAATGTTCGTAAATTGGCAGAAGCAGCAGGTATTGCACGAAGCACGTTTTATATCTATTTTGACAATATTGAACAATTGGTTATTGATATTGAAAATGAATTCTTGTATCAATTTGAAAAATTATATAAGCAACACATCCGTTGTCCTTTTACTGCACCGGAGCACTTTGAAGCTATTGAACAAATTATCTGCTTTTTAAAAGAAAACTATCATACTTTTTTGATATTATGTGGCTCTCAAGGAAGCAACAGTTTTGTTATGAAATTGGTAAATACACTTAAAGTGTTGTTGGTGAAAAAGCTAACCTATTTACATATTGAATATAGTGAAGTCCAGTTGACTTTTGCCGCTACCGGTTTTATGTCTGTAATTGATTTTTTGGATACAGACAAAACTACAAAAGAAATTGCTCAAGAATACTGTGATTTATTTATTCATTTATTTCATTAAATATGTATGAGATATTATATATAAGGGTATAAATTTTTAATCAAAATCTAACATACATAATCATCACTTTTAAAATTTTTATGTTGAGTATCCTTCTCAAGCAACAAAAACCTAAGTGGTCCATTGAACGGCTCACTTAGGTTTTTTTGCTATAAAATTTTACTCGCTCAATTAGGTTGGATTTATGAGTTGAAAAAATCAGTTCACACTTTCAATCAAGTTACCATTTTCGTCATAATAATCTATTGAGGTATGTTCTCTACTTGACTGACCATATTCTTCATGGATTCTTACAATATTTTTTCTAACAAAAATGTTTTGATAATCATAATAGTTCGTCCAATTGGTAAAAGAAAAATTTGGCTTTTCCTCTACCATTGTAACACCATTTTTGGTTACAATGGATTCTCTATTATTAAATGTATAGAATACTATTATAATACCCAATGCCACTACAACTTCTATGACAAGAAGCAAAACTCCTACTTTAATTCGATAATGATCTGTTTTATATCCCGTAACTATCCACTGAAACGTTCCAGCCATAATGCCTAAACCAATTAACGCATAAGATGCATATTGGAACCATTGCAGATAAACCAATCCTTGAGAATTTAAAATAAATTGTGCTATAAAATAAATTACTATATATGTGATTACATATAGAAAAATTGATTTACTTAACTTTTTTAGTTTTATATTTTTTTGTTTTGAAATTATATCCATATCATTTTAACTCACTATATCTTATCAATATTTTTGTTTGAATTATAATACTAATCATTCCAAAAAGCAAATTCTTGATCTAACATTAATCAGTTCATCAATATCAGAAGAGTATAACTAAATAATTGAATGAAATCATATAAAATTTCGACACTTTTATGTATGCAAAGTAATTAAATAAAATTTTAAAACTCAATAAAATAATTATATTGTACTATTTTCAAGTCATCTGCTGTATTAAAAATATTAGGATAAATCAAATAACAGTTTTTATAATTTAAATGATTTAACTTACTGTTCTTTCCAATAGTATTCCTTAAATTAATTAAATAGTAAAAAATTGTAAAATGTTGTTGTCATCCTTATAATTTATGTTATAATAAAATTAACAATTTTTGTAATTTTTTCATTATTTTGTTTTCTATATTCCTAAATCCTTTCTTAACCATTTTTATAATCTACCATAACTACATATAATAATTTTTTGTATAAAAATAACTCTGCTGAGTAACCAATAAAAACAAAATAAAAGTTTAATTGCTAATAACTATCATATAAAAATAATCCATACAATTTATAAAATCTTGTTATCCATTATTGTTTTACTGTTTATAGAAAGGAAGATAAATTTGAAAAAATTAAATATTACAAATATTATTATGATAATCCTTGCTTTATTTTTAGCTATTGTTTTAGGAATTACAATATATATGAGCATTCCTAAAAAAAATTATGACCCTTATACGCCAAAACGATATTCCAGAGAAGAAGTAATTGAACTATTTGAAAATAATACACCTTCATTTAATCAAGTGGTAGAAATTGTTCTAATGAACAAACCTATGTTAGAAGATAAAACTTCCTATAGTGTCAGATCCGTTTCACTTACTCCTGACATTAACAATAGCAATGAAGATTTAAATCTTTTTTCTCCCGAAGAACAACAAACGATTAAGAACCTCTATTATAATCTTAAAATGTCATCTATTACAGTTGATGAGAACACAATAACATTTTTGTTCCTTGCTAAAGAAGAACATTTTTACTCTACTGTAGAATATTATATGAATGAAACTATCTATAACAGTTGGGTTTCAAAAAACATAAATAATCCTTGGGGATTCAAAGATTTAGGTAATCGTTGGTTTTATGAATACCACAGAGTGAGGGATTAATAAGTGAAGGAGTACCAAATTGGTACCCCTTCTTTATAGAATTTTTATTTTATCCTTTAAAACCCAAGCATAGAACGAATATAGTTTTTAAAAGCCATACAACAAGCATCATTGACTTCTTGCGAAGGTGAACCTCCTTTTAGTGCAAGTAAGCCCACTTTAGGAGCTGTTTCTAATGCACCATTCATATAACTGCTAATCTTTTCGTACAAAGGTGTCGAACCCACTCCGCTGTCTAATTCTTCTACGATCCATTCAAAACGTTTTTTATAATGCTGATTGGAAACATAATACCATTTTAAGGCATCCGTAAATAAATGATCATATTTTATTGACGAATAATTTGCATTTTGCGTAATGTAGGTACTAATTTTATATGCGTCAAAATCACAGCAAAAATCTGTATAATTACAACTGGAATTTTCATCTCCTATTGTCATATCAGCTATTTCCTGCAGCATTTTTCCATAATATACAGATGTAGAATTTTTACTTTCATTATACCTAGCAGTTGTATCAGCCATACCTGTTGCTAGGTCTCCTCCCCAACCTGCCCAATGATGCGGTGGGTTTGGCAAGCCTGGTGTTAAATATGCTTCTAAAGTGGCTGCAAAATGACTTAAATCAATTAACCCAATGTCACTGTCAGATAATAATTTCTTTTGTATGATATAATCATAAAATCTATCATATAAATCTAAATCATATTGATAGCTCTTTACCATATCAACAAAAGTAGTATCAATATTAGCTCCGGTTGTAAAGTACCATTGCCAATCATTATATACTTGACTCCTTAAAAAGTTAGTCACACCTTTTACTACTTGTTCGGCCGATGGTGAACGTCCAGTTATATTATAATAATATACAAATAAATCTTCCAGTTTATAAATGTCATCAAAAAAAGACTGAATTGTTTTTGTTCCATCTGGTACAGCTGGAATAGGCGGTCTTTCATATTCATAAATAATCCGTCTTTGAGTAATTACCACAGCTTGTTTCAACAGACCCGCATAAGCAGTTTCCACAGCAGATTTTCTATAATAAGTTTGCTTGCTTCTCAACGGATCATTAAAGATATAATGTTCATCATCATAACCAACCAATAATAAGCAGTGTTCAGGTGCTATCCATTGTATTGTTTTTCCATTGTAAGTCCATCGATTTCCATTGTATGGAGTAGCCATATTCATAGTAGCCCATAGGATTACCGGAATATTGTTATCTATATACTCTGCACATAGTTGCTGTAGGGATACATTGCTTAACTGTGTAGCAGAATAAGTGGACAACCCTTCTGTAGAAAAACATTTATCCAAAGCATTTTTGATAACAGGAGCATAGCAACCATAGCTGTATACAGATCTTGGGTCACCACCAAATGAAATATTTGGATCAAACGGTATGCCAGTCTTATATAAATAGTTATCGATAAATTTATCTACAGAAATTTCAACTCCTGCATATTGCAATGCCATGACTGTAGAAACACTTTCACATCCGGTTGGATAATTCGGATTTTGAGAAATAAACGGTGCATCTATAATTTTATAGTTTCCTGTTGGTGTCTGAGGAGTATCAGGAATATTTGCATTGTTTTCTTCAAAAATACGCACTTCAATACCACTGATATTTTTCCCTTCTATACCAGCATAATAGGACGAAGTATCCAGTGTACCATCTAAGTTATATTTCGCCTGTACACTTCTCATCCATTCCGGATTTGCGTTAC
>OHMN01001860.1_pt1 | contig 11567 bp, 8 predicted proteins | sample 1569361 | NCBI WGS metagenome assembly OHMN01 (sample SAMEA3541508, study PRJEB24748) | human gut metagenome | biome: human gut; feature: human-associated habitat; material: faeces | place: China | collected 2012
TCCAGACGCTTTAGGCGTCAGACTAAATATCGGCGGATACGCCTGTAACTTAGGTCAGCGCAGTTATGCGCATTTTTCCATGCCAGATATGGCAGGTTCCCACATTGCAGGTAGTCCACTGTATATCTGCCTGCATTTATGCTGCCTTTAAGATTTCCATTTGTAAATGAAGTTCTTTCAGATCTGCATAAACACATGAGGTTCTACGCTTTACCGGAGGGACTTTTGCCTCCAGCAAAGACCTTTCCGTTACCGGAAGGGATTTTAAAAGTTCTCTGATAAAATATCTTGCTCCGATATTATACGATGCCGACAGGTCACAGTTATATCTTTTTCCTGTCTGGAATACACAAAGACTGTGATTTTTCGGGTCACGGGACACACTTCCGGAGCCATCGTATGCAAGCCTGCTCGTATTCCATGCGCAGACTCTGGATACCCGCATTCCTTTTCTGTGTGCCTGATGCTCACAGCGTTTCTGGATATCCCGTTTTCTCCACAGATGCAGTTTCTGTTTTTTCTTTCCGGATATCTTTCCCTGCATTTCCAGATACTCGAATACGATCACATCTGCATGGTTCTCTTCTGCATTTTTTACGATCGCACCTGCAATTTTTCTTCCCAGCTCTATGTTCAGGCGTTTCGTATATGCCCATCTTCCCCGTGACTGCGCAGAGCCGTGTTCCCTCTGGAATCTTCGGATCCGGCCCAGTGTGCGGTACATCCGGTCTTTTTCACTGGGATGATTGATAAATTTTCTCCCCAGGACAGTTCCGTCTGCCCGCATAATGGTACAGACCGCATCGGTATTGATTCCCAAGTCCACACTACAGATGATCTGTTCTTTTACCGGTGTTTTCGTAAGTGTCACTTCTTCCGTATAAGAAAAACGCAGGAAATATTTATGGTGCCTTTTCTCCAGTGTCGGGGCTGATGCCTTTTTCCCCGACCAGTTCTTGCGCAGATATTCCATATCTGTGTGATTTAAATGCACACAAAACCATTTCCAATCATGGCCATCATACAGTTTCAGGTATGCTTCGTCTTTTCCTTCTTTTTCCTCTCTGTACATGACATCACGATAAAAAACAGGCATGGCATGATTCTCATACGCCAGTCTGGGTTTCCCTGCTTTTTCTCCTGACTTTTCCCACAGTTCCATCCGTGTTTCGTAAGAAGATACACTTCCCAATGCATGCTGGATTGCGGCTCGCCTCAGGTAGGACGGCATCTTCGGAAAGCGAAGATCAAAATCAAAGCGTGCAGGATTCTTTTTTGTAGTATGCACCAGATGCTCTGCAGCATTAAACCGCCTTTTGGCATCCGGTATCTCTGCCAGTTCTTCCCACACCTGCTCATATATTTCTGTCAGGTAACTGACCGCAGAACGGTAGATTTCCAGTGTCTGGCGGACCGGGATATTCTGTTTTCGTAATTCTACGCCATAGCTGGATACGGTCTGCATCTCTTTTCCTCCAACAAATCATTTCTTCTGTCAGGCTTTTTTCTTTTCTTTTTCCTTTTGTCCTTCGATGTAGGCAAGCACCTGGTCTCTGCTCCTGTCACTGACCGTTATGGCACAGTAAGACGGATTCCACAGATGCCCACCCCACAGTTCCTTTTTTAACTCCGGATACGCAAGAAACATCTGGCGTGCAAGATTTCCTTTCATGATCTTGATCATATCTGAAATATAAAACTGAGGTTTACAGTCCACAAGCAGATGGATATGATCCGGCATCACCTCCATTGCCAGGATCTGAAATTTATATTCTTCTGCAAGATTCTGTAACATTTCTTCGCATTCTGTATCGATTCCGTTTTTTAAAACCTTTTTTCTGTATTTTGTACACCAGACAAGATGATACTGCAAGGAATAGACATATCCCCTACCATATGAAAGTTTGTTTTTATCTATATTAAATATATCTTTTCCCATATAAATATTATACCATATGTATTGGTTTATGTAAACATTTGTTCTGTTGTTTTGTAAAAAAATTTGCGCGTCTAACTCATCACTGGAAGTAACGAGAATGCGACGCGCAGTTATTCAAAATCATTTTTCCGGAATTATTGCAGAAACTGAAGAAGGGTATATTTTTACTTATGACCAGGATTATCTGGACAGAGAAGATGCAGTGGCAGTAAGCCTGACACTTCCATTACGTCAGGAGCCTTATGAAACAACTATATTGTTTCCTTTTTTTGACGGACTGATTCCAGAAGGATGGCTTCTGGGGGTGGTCAGCCGAAACTGGAAAATCAACCAGAAAGACCGGTTTGGATTACTGTTATCTGCCTGCAGAGACTGCATTGGCGATGTTTGTATCAGGAGAGAAAAGGTATGAAATGCTTGTGTTGTGGAAAGCCAATAACAAATAGTGCAACGAATGTGGAAAAAGAATGGTGCTGGCATAAAAAGTGTGTAAAGAGATTTTTTCAGACAGATGAATTACCAATCTTGGATATTACGAAAGAGCAACTGGAAATCCTGGCAACTGAAACAGTAAATGAGGGACTTACTGTGCCGGGAGTTCAGAAAAAGCTTTCCCTGCATTTATCAACAGATCTTAATGCAAGACTTACAATTGTGGACTATCCGACAGGATATATCCTGAAGCCGCAGACGGAAGAATTTGATAATATGCCGGAATTTGAGGATCTGGCAATGCGTCTCGCAGAAATTATGGGAATCCAGACGGTTCCCCATGCTCTTATAAAAATGAATGATGAATACGCGTATATTACTAAAAGGATAGACCGGGAAATATCAGAAAAAGAGACCAAACTATATGCCATGGAAGATTTCTGCCAGCTGTCTTACAGGCTGACACAGGATAAATATAAAGGTTCTTATGAACAATGCGGAAGAATCATAAAAAAATGTTCTGCAACACCGGGATTAGACCTGTCAGAGCTGTTTCTGCGTGTTGTTGGATCTTTCGTTATGGGAAATTCAGATATGCATTTGAAAAACTTTTCGCTAAAGGAAACGGAGCCTGGTAGCAGAAATTTCCAATTATCAAAAGCATACGATATGCTTCCTGTTAATGTGATCATGCCAGAAGATAAAGAACAGCTGGCACTCACAATAAATGGCAAAAAACGTAATATTCATAAGAAAGAATTTCGGATACTGGCAGAATCCTGTGGGATTCCATTAAATTCTGCGGAACGTATGATGAAAAAAGTATGCTCATTAAAGGCAAAACTTTTTACACAGATAGAAGAATCTTGCCTGTCAGCAGAGCAAAAAGAGCAAATGGAGGAACTTATTTCAAAAAGGCTTGATATTTTGAGTTAGATAAACAGCTTATTGACCATGCTTTAAGATCAGAACAGGAAGGAGGACCGATGAATATGTGTAATGCGTTGGAAGAATTAAGACGCGAAGGGGTGCTTGAGGGTCAGCGTGAGGGACGGCTTGAGGGACGACTTGAGGGAATCCGTGCAACGATAGGAATCTGCAAAAAATTCAGCATTAGTGAGGAGGATATAATCAGAAATATTATGGAAGAATTTTCCTTATCACAGGAAGAAGCCTCTGGTTATGTAAAAAATATTAGTAGATTCTAAAAAGAATGGCTCCAGTTAACTACGCCTTAGTCAAAAAAGACTTCGGCCTCAGTGATCGGAGCCTTCTTTTGTGCTCCTGGCGGCGCACGAAGGAAATAAGCCCGCCAAAAGGCGAGCTTACTTAAAGTGCTTATTTATAGGCTGTCGCTGAACTACGTTTTCAGGACAGCCCCTTATATGATGATCATCAGCCGCTTGATCGAGCAGGATCATTATTTTGACAATACTTCAACTTTACAGAAATGTTCCTTGGTTTCTTTATCATAGCTGATTCCGACACCCAGGACTTCGCCCGTATATTTGCGGGTTTCTCCTGATTTTCCCTGAAAACGCAGCAGATAATCTTTTTCTCTGATCTGTAGCAGGGCATCTTCGGGAGAGTGGTCTACTTTTAATTCGAGGATAATACAGGTGTCCGTAAGATTCCATGGGTAAAAAATAAAATCAACAAATCCTTTTCCTGCTTTATCTTCACGTTCAATACGATACTTATTTCTTGCAGAAAGATATACCAGATTGACAATAGCAGAGAGTTCTACTTCATTATTATATGAGAGAATCGGGGATTCTGTATTATGTGCATACTGCAGGATCTCGGACATTTTCTGCGTGTCACGGGATAAAGTAGCCTTGAGCATCTGGTCTGAAATCTTAGCCAGCTGGTATACATATCCAAGACTTTCCTCATTCTGCAGAAGTTCTTCATATTTGAACATCAATTCTCTGTTAGGAATAAAAACTTTTCCGCCAGAATAAGTAAGCAGCCCATATACAACCATAGCTGAATAGATCTGATCCCGGCTTTTTAATTCCATTGCCGATGCAGCAAATTCATCTATTTTGGCATCAACGCCTTCTCCGGTAATCATCAATGCCAGGTCATTTTTTATATGGTCAATGTCATTGCGGATATAGTAAAAAATCTCATCATAAGGTCCGGAACTGGTCCAGTAATTGGATAACTGGTTAAAACGCAGTGCCATCACTACGGATCTTGGATTATACAGGCGTTTTCCTGAAGCAGTGAAATATCCATCATACCAGTTCTGCAGACCGTTGCGTGGTACCTGAAGTTTTTTGCATAAATGTGTGTACTTTTCATATAGAACATCTACCTCTTCGTCTGTAAAGCCAAAATATTCGCTGAAAGCTTCCATTGAAGTCATTTTAAATTCCATAAACATGTTCAGTTCAGAGCCACTGGAATATTTGGAAATCGGCAGGATACCGGTAATATATGCCAGTGCTGTATAGTCCTGATCTTTCAGCAGAGTTTTGAGAAAAAGTATATACTCTGCTTTTTCCTTTTCAGTAATAAATGGAAGATGAAATACGGCATCCCATTCATCCATGATGAAAACAAACTGTCGGTCTGTCTGCTCTGAAATTTGGGAAAGTATGTCCCAGAGCGCATATATGGAGTCTGTCTGATATTCCGGATATGCTTCCGCCAGATCGTTCTTCAAACCTGTAATGATACGGTCAATATATTGTCTGTAAGATGTGCAGTTTTCCGGAAGTCTGCTGAAATCGATATAAATGATATCATACTGATTTAAATACTGATGGTATTCAGGTGAATCTGCAATTTTTAAATGATCAAATATCTGCGAAGCATCCCAGACCCTTCCAAAGAAGGCTCCCAGCATATTTGCCATGATCGTTTTTCCGAATCTGCGCGGTCTTGTAATGCAGATATACTGTGTTTCTTCTTCCATGCATCCAAATATGTCATTCAGAATAAGGGATTTATCTACAAAATATGTTGTTTCTGAAATCTTCTTATATCTTTTGTACGGAAGAGGAGTATTTAAAAACATTGCCATATCAGTTACCGCCTTTCAGATTTTTTGCTTTAGAGATATTATAGCATTCTTATGAAAGACTTGCCAGATGGAAGAGGCGGAAAGATTATTACAATAAGATGGACAATGACATCCCGGAAAATCAGCAAGATAGAAAAATTGCAGTGTCTGCTATCAAACATCTTGATCAATCAAAAAAGAGAAAAAATATTTTGATTGCAGTTGTTTCTCTTTTTAAAGAAAATTGGCTTTATGAAAAATTTAGCCTTTTTTATTTGGAAATTAGATACATAATATTTAAATATAGGTGGGATTAATATGTGTGATGTAAAAAAATATGAAAAAATATATGAAGAAATAAAGTGTCTGGAACCTGAAGATACATTGCAACTTACATTAGAAGCTGATTCAGAAGAGCAGAGGGAATTTTATCAGATGGTAGGTGATTTTTTACTTCAAAAAAGGCAAAAACAAGTAATTGCGAGGAATTTATTTTAAAAGAAAAAATATATCGTTCTGGGTGGAGTTAATGGAGCTGGTAAATCTAATTAGTGACAAACTGAGAAATCAGCAACACTTATACTTGCCAGATTAAGTTTTAGACAAAGAATATCTTTGTTTTAATAAAACATTTTTTCGCTGTTTTCGATGGTCAGACCCCTCCAGGGCAAAATGCCAATGACACAAAACTTAGCAGATCTGTGACATGGGAGCAAATCTGATTAGTGACAAACTGAGAAATCAGCAACAGTAAATATCCTTGTTTTGAATTACAATAATTATTGTATAAAGTTTTCATCGCAAGTTAATTTTACCACAAAAATAGAACCATTCGCATGAACGAATGGTTCTATTTCTTTTAGGAACTTATTTCACAGACCCTTTCTTTTTAGGAATCTGTGAGTATGTAAATAAATTGTTTATTAACAATACCTGAAAGTTATCGATATGTGTGACTCTTAATAAATTATTTCTTTACATAGATTTCGATTTTTTTAGTTTTGACAGAGCAGGAACCTGTTGTTACCATTTTGTATCCTGCTGGTACCGGAACTTCACTGGCTTTAATAGATGTAGCTTTTTTATCGACAACGATTTCTCCAGTAGCAACAATTTTGTTTGTTTTTGCTAATCTATAAATAACTTTAATTGTTTTTCCTAATTTTTTAACCTCAACAGTTACTGTATTATTTTTGGAAATTTTTAATTTGGAACCAGTTGTTACAATCTGATATCTGTCTGGTGCTGTGATTCTGCTCATATTAACATATTTGGCAGTAGCTACTACAGAAAGTTTCTTACTGCTGACAACTTTACCAGATTCTTTAAAAATAACAGTTACAGATTTTTTATTCTGGTCTACAGTAATATAAACTTTGTTATTTTGGGAAATTTTAATGTCACCAACGATGCCAATTGTATATCCATCTGGTGCTGTTAATTTGCCAGTGTTAATATAAGTAGCATCTTTATCAACAGTCATAGGAGCTGTCTTGATGACATTTCCTTTTCTATCCTGATATACAACAGTAATTCCTTTTGTTGTAACTGCTTTACGAACAGCAGCGTATACATAACCATCATTGATTGCAAGATCACCAGCTAATACCAATTCATAGCCTTCTGGTGCTGTAAGTTTGCTGGTATTTACAGATGTAGCATCTTTATCAACAGTGAGCTCCACTTCTGCAATCTGTTTTTCTTCTTCTTCAGAATAGTAGTTGATTTTTACAGTTTTAGTAGTAGCTACTTTGCGAACAGCAGCGTATACATAACCATCATTGATTGCAAGATCACCAGATAATACCAATTCATAGCCTTTTGGTGCTGTAAGTTTGCTGGTATTTACAGATGTAGCATCTTTATCAACAGTGTAATCTACTTCTGCAATCTGTTTTTTTTCTTCTTCAGAATAGTAGTTGATTTTTACAGTTTTTGTAGCTGCTCCATTAGCACTATCGACATCAGCAGAATCAAAAGCTTCTGGTGAGGCATCAGTTCCATCAGAGAATACGCTGACGTCAGAAGCTGCTACAGGTACAACGCTGGTTCCTGCTACGCAGGCAGCGAGCATTAAAGTCATAATTTTTTTTCTACGTTCTTTTAATCCCATATTCTTTTTCTCCTTCATTATCTGGAAAACATATTTCTTTTGCATTGCAAGAATGGGGCATAATCATGAATTATGCCCCGTCTTGCCTGTTGGAATCTTATATAAAATTACCCAAATGGATTATTTTACAGTGATCTTTTTAAGATTGGACCATGGGCTGAATACTTTCCTGCCGTTTTCGGAAGTTCTGTTGAATGCATGCATTCCTACTGTCCAGCTTCCTTTTGGTACATTCTTAAATGTAGCTGTTACTGTACCTTCTTTGAGGTTCAGGATCTTGTGATCGCCATAGTGGTATGGACGAGTCTCGCCGTTTTCTTTCTTGGAGGATGTTCCAAGTACTACGTCGTATCCTGTTGCATTAGCAGCTGCTTTATATGTTACTTTTACAGTTGTTCCGCTTACATTTACGCTTGTGATGATCGGAGCATCCGGTGTGATTGCAGATACAACGAATGGATATGCATTTGACCAGTCGCTGAATACTTTCTTACCGTTTTCATCACGTTTCCAAGCATGGCAGTATGCATAATATGTTTCCTGCTGTACATACTTAAATGTAGTAGATGTACTAACCTGATTCTTGTTTACAGAAGTATAATTTTTATTTGTGATGCAGTCACGATCTGTAGAGATTACATAATCGTAACCAGCAGCACCTTCAGAATCACCGGAAAGGATGACTGTTGCTTGGTTTCCAGTAACATTTACTTTAGTGATCATCGGAGCATCCGGTTTTTCATCTTCTGCTTTTCCGTCTGCAACTACTGTCTTGGATCCTGTGTAGTTTTTGGATGTGCTGTTTGCTTTTACTGTATATGTTCCGTCAGTGTTCTTTTCAGAAGTATATTCTGTAGCCGGAACTGGGAGATATCCATTTAATACAGTTGTAACGCCATCTTTTACAGTTACAGTACAATCGTTGATGTTCTTCTTATCAACGCCCCATGTTAAGTTTGCTCTGGAATAAGCTGTACTGTCAACATCGTCTGTATCGAATGTTGCAACACCAGACTCTGTGTATCCGTTGATACCTTTGATTTCTACGCCGTAGATGTCTCCAACTGTTACATCGATAGGAGTTACAGTATTGCCATCTTTGTCGATTAATCTAAGTGTATAATCTTTGCCTTCAACTAATGTGCTTCCGCCAATCTGAATCAGTACTTCAGGTTTAACCGGAAGACCAGCTGCGTATGTAGCATTTTTAACACTTACATTCTTAGCAACAAATTCAACAGATTTGATTGTAAACGGGATATAAGCAACAACACCATTGATAATTGTTCCGTCAGAAGTAACAATTGTCTTGGTTCCTGCAAATCCTGTTCCTTCTTTAGCTACTGCATAGATATAACCAATGTTTTCTTTTCCTGCAGTTACTTTCTTACCTGTGATATTATCAGCGTATTTAATCTCGAAATCACTTTCTTTTGCAGTTGTCTTTACGCCATCATCAGTAACTTTTCTGATATTGCTTAATAATGCTTTTGCAAAAGTATGCTCATTTCCATCAAATGTGAATGCAGTCTGGCTGTTATGAACTACGCCGTTTACATTTCCATCAGCATCTTTATCTACATCTGCTGTATAAGCGTCTGTTACGTCAAATCCTTTGCTGTCATAAACGTTAAGAGTAGCTTCTACTTTTTCTTTTACGATATTGAAGCTTGCTGTGATGTTAGAACCTGTGAAGTTCTTGTTTCCATCTAATGGTTTCAGAACAACTGTTCCGACTCCGGCTTCAACGTTTTCGCCATAAGAAACGATTTCAAACTGGTTGGATACATCGTTTCCGTTTAATGTTGCTGTAAATTTACGAGGTCTTACCTGTTTTCCAGTGTAATCCTGATCAGCGATGGATACTTTTACATCTGCTGTGTTTGCAGCTGTGATTGTAAATGTTCCAGTTGCTTTTCCTGAATAGAAGTAGTTGTATCCCTGTACAGTGATTGTTCCAGTACCAACATTTACAGCATTGCTGATGCTTACTTCCTCATATTCAGCATCTTTATCGTTAACTTCACCCTTCTTGTAAAGAGCAATAGCACCGTCAAGCACTGCATAAGTAGGCTGGATCTTTCCACCTGTGTAAGTATAAGTAGAAGGTGTTGCAACAACCATAGCGTCTGTTAATTTCTTAGGTACGATTTCTGTCTTACCGCTTGCTGTAACAGTTCTTGTTTTGCCGTTTGTTGTTTTTAAAATATAGTTTGTGTTTGTAACAGTAACTTCTGTAATGATGTTGTTAAACAAGCCATTAGCGATATCTTTGTTTTCATATTCATATTTAACTGTGAAATCGCTGTCTGTGAGAGTTTTTTCTACTTTTTTGCCTGTTTCGTCTTTTGCTACAACTGTTACAGGAAGTTTATATTCGCCTGCTTCTGTAAGTGCTTTATTAATAGAAACATCATCCGGTACAGTTACATAATCAGCTTCAACTACCAGTGGTTTGATTAAGAACGGAATAGATACTGTCTGATCTTTGTATGTTCCGCTTGTAATCTTGATGTTAACGTAAGCGTTTGCTACTGGATTGTAATTTCCGTCATATACAGTTGTTGCATTTACGTTGTTTGTATATCCTGTGATTTCGTATCCGTCTGTTCCAAGATCTTCTGTCTTAGGAACACCAGTAGCGTTATAATACTGAATAACTAAATCGCCTAAATCGCTCTTGGAAGGTTTGATCTCATCGCCTGTATAAGGTGTTGTATACTGTGTTTTTGCAGATACAGCATTTAATGCAGCTGCAGTAGCAACAACAGTAAATGTCTGCTCACCTGTGCAGTTTCCACCGTCTTTTGCACGTACTGTAACAGTATATGTACTTCCGTTTTTAAATTCTGTAGCGTCTGTACCATCAGCGTTCTTTACGATGAGTGTATATTCTTTGTTGGAGTTTTTAATTGCAGAAAGGTCTGAGCCTTCTACACCTGTAAATGCCAGATAATTAGCTAAATCTTTTACAGCAATGCTTGTTGGAATCTGTCCGCTTAAAGTTTTCACTGAAATTTTTGTTCCTGCTGTAGAGAGATCACGTTTTGCAACGTTAACAGTTTCATTTGTTGTATAATACTCATCTGCATCAGTGAAGTTCTTTAATTTTGTTTTGTCAACATATACAACAACGGGGTAATCACCTACTTTTGTATATTCAACCTGAGCAGTTGTAACTGCAGCAGATAAATCAGCACCGCTTAATTTTCCATCAGCGCCTTTATTACTGGAAGCAGATTCTTTTAATGTAATGTTATCTTTGGAAATCTTAATAGCCTTACCTGTATACTGATAGGACTGTCCTTTTGTTGCTGTTGCAAGGATATCTCCTTTTGCATATGCTTTTGCTGTAACCTTACCGATTACAAGTTCAGCACTGCCTGTGTAAGCAGAGTCTTCTTTTGCTGTTACAGTAAGTTTGAATTCTTCTTTATTATTAGTTGCATTAGTTACAGATGTTTCATAAGCATCAGCAGCTACATTTGCTTTTTCAGAATCCAGAACAGTAAGTGCAACGCCGTCAGCTTCAGTAATAGTCTGAGCAAAACCGTTGTATGCTTTTGTTGTGGTTGCAGGTGTAGCAGTCACAGAATTTAAAGATCTCTTTTCTACAGCTACAGAAATACCTGTGTTAATGTCATAAAGAGTCTGCTGATTGCTGTCTACATCGTAAACATAAAGGGTTAATGTTTTTCCAGCCATGTCAGCTGTTGTATTTAAACTCATATCAGCTGCATCGTCTACTTTTCCGTTAGAAGATGCATATGCAATACCTTTTTCGTCAACCCAACGATACTGCCATCCACCTTCTACTTCTGATCCGTCAGTTTTAGTTACAGTACCACTGATAACAGATGCTCCTCCCCAAACAACTTTTTTGCTGTCTGCAGATAAGTTAAGAGTAATATCAGCTTCATTTACCATTACAGATGCTGGAGCTGCGTCTTCTGTATCGTCAACAACAGGAGCTTCTGCAGCGAACGCATCTGCTTCAGTAGCTACGGAAGCGTCAGTACCATCGCTGAACTCAGCAGCCCATACCGGCACATTAGAAGTAGCAAGCATTG
>OHMN01001862.1_pt1 | contig 11565 bp, 9 predicted proteins | sample 1569361 | NCBI WGS metagenome assembly OHMN01 (sample SAMEA3541508, study PRJEB24748) | human gut metagenome | biome: human gut; feature: human-associated habitat; material: faeces | place: China | collected 2012
ACCTGACCGTCGTGGCGCACCTCGAAAGTCGCTCCGGCAAGCGGCATCTTGGTGTCCTTATCGTACTTGTAGATTTTAATGCCCGGTCGCGGAGCGTCCTTGAACGACAGCTCAATGTCCTTGCTGTTGTCCCACGCAAAGGTCTGAATGTCCGAACCATCGGTAGCGTATCCCTCCGGTGCAGCAACCTCGTACACCTCAAAGGAACCGTTAGGCAGGTCGCGTCCCTGAATGGTGAACTCGCCCAGAGCATCAGTGGTGTAGGTGTGCTTGAAGTTGTTGTCGATACCGCGAACCTCAAAGGTTGCGCCCATCAGGTTGCGACCATCGGCGGACGAAATCTTGTGAACCTTAAAGGTGTGATCGTCCGAGTTGGCGAGCTTCAGCTCGACCGTCTGACCGCCCTTGGTGCCGGTCTGTACGGTTTTAGCCGGGAGCAGGGTGTAACCCTCCGGTGCTGCGGTTTCCTTAACGGTTACGGTGGTGTTCAGCGGCAGGTTCTCAAAGTTTGCTTCACCGTTGCTGTCGGTATCTTTGCTTTTGGTCTGAACTTCTCCAGCATCGGTATAGGTAATCTGGAAAGTACAGCCCTCCAGCGGTGCACCGTCCTTATCGGTTTTCAACACTTTAAGTCTTGCTTTTTCTTGGAAGGTGGCAGTACTGAACGCCAACTTATTGCTGGCCAGCTTGACCGCAGGCTCAACCAAAATGACAGGCTGAATACCAGAGCTGTTGGTCGATGCAATATAGACATTGTAACGGTCAACATTCATGCTGGTTAAGAAAGAAGTGGTCAGCTTCGTGCCTGCTGCGTCCATCTGCTCGGCAGTGGCTTTGGGAATACAGAACAGGAAAGTCTGACCATAAGCCATATCATTACCGTTCTTATACAGCGTTTTATCGCTGTGTACCTTGTTCAGCGTCAGCAGACCGTCACTGCCGTTCTTGTTGCCGTCCTCGTCCATGATAAACGCGCCAGACGGAAGATTCGATGCACGCACAAAGATACGATTGCTGCGAACGAAAGTCGCAGAAGCCGCAGCCATCGGCAGAACGAGATAATCTGTACCATCAATCGACTTTTCGGCAAATACACCGGACTTCGCAATACCGTTCGGCAGATCGACCGAGCCGGTCTTTGCATTGGCTGCATTGTAGGTTGCACTGCCAGGCGTATAATTGATTGTGTTGCCGACCCATGGAGCATGACCCTTGCCGCTGCTGCCCCAAACGCTATCAAATGTATTGCCGTATTTCAGCATTTCAGTAGCAGCATACAGTGTAAGCGCTTCCGAAGTAGTGGACGCACTCAGCGTCTTGCCGGACGAACGGTAGCCGAGCGAGGTGGAACTGGGATAGGTGATACCGAACTTGCTGTTAGCCGCGATCTGTGCATCACCCAACGCACACCAGATAGCAGCCTGCGAAGCAGAAAAATACATATCTGCGGTAAAGTTACCGGCGTTGAGCACCTTAGAACCACTAATAAAAGTGTTCAGCGTGTTGCGGCTGTCCGACTTAACGACAACGCCGTATACGCGCATATCCTTGACCTGTCCGGTTACGGTGTACGGCTTGCCGCCTGTACCGGGATTGCCCTTGGCGTGGTCTGCACAGTATGCGCGGATTTCCGTACCGTCCGATGCTTTGGTGAACATCGGCCAGACATTACGCGGTGCGCCATTCTGCTGAAACCACGCCTTACTGACACCCTTGTCCGCTACATTGTAGTTTTCACCGACCTTGATCTCAATAGCCGATGCCTTGTTATCTTCTTCCGCAGCGAATGCGGTAGGCACACTGACCGCCATGCTGCTGCAAAGCGTTACCGCAGACAACACGCCTGCCAAGGTACGCTTCAAGAAGTTTTTTCTCATTTTTTCATCTCCTTCTGCAAATAAAAAAGAGATTAGGAAAGGAAATCCTAATCTCTTAGTCGTTATGATTCTGTTACTTCATGAACTCCTGTGCGCAATAAACATCGCCATTACCAGATACTGCGAAGCCAATTCCGACACGATTATATTCGGGGTTAAGCATGGTTCTACGATGACCTTCTGAATTATAAAAACCTGTCATGCAAGAAGTGACCGGATCGGAAAAATTCGTTGTGCCAATGTTCTCGCCACTGTCAATATCATCAGCAGAAATTCCGACCAACTTAGCATAGGCTGTATTATCGCTCCATACAGAATGTCTAAATTCGGTAGTAAGATGCTTTGCCCAATACTGTGCCCACTGCATCAAGTTTTTATCTTGCACCAGTGCCGGAGCACCGACTTTAGCGCGTTCCTCGTTGATACGCACAATCATTTCCTGCTCCCACTGACGGAGCATCGCATCGGTAACGGTCGCACCGGTCGAGGTTTGGTTATCAGATACGCTCGTATCGTCCTTGACGGTTTCGCCGTTAGCTTTGCGGAGCTGCTTTGCCCAATACAGGCTGACCGGCTTATCGTCGAACGAGATCGCATCAACCGGCGCGCCGGTCATGCTCTCCAGCGCGGAGATCACATCAGCGGTGGTGGCGTTAGCCTTGCCGGTAATGGTCGTGCCATACTTCGCAGCGATAGCAAGCAGCTTGGCCTTGTCGCTGTGGTTCTGGATCATTTCCTCGTTAAACTCGTCCATGGTGCTGTTCCACTTGGTAATGGCAGCGGCCGTAGGCGTGGAGGGTGTCGGCTTGACTTCCTCAACATAAGTACCGTTCGGGTCAATGATGACCGCCTTGGTAGCCATGTTAAAGGATACACCGAAATTGATGGTCTTGCCAATGTCGCGCAGCTTGACATAGTTGTTGCCCTTGATTTTGTAGGCTGTCATGCTTACATCCTTGCCGTCCACAGTGATACGCTGGTCGGTCGGCTTGGCGGTCGCGCCGGTTACGGCAGTGTCTGCAATTCCGGTCAGCTCCGGTGCAGTGCGCGTAGTGCTGATCTCGACAGTGCGCGTGTCCTCGTTCCAGTCCACGCCAAAGCCTACCAGCTTGCCAACATCGCGCAGCTTGAAATAGTTGTTGTCGTTGATGTTGTAGCCGGTCGGGTACACACGGGTAGAGCCAACATAAACAGCCTGTCCCTTAGTTCGGGTCGGCACAATGGTTAATGCGTTTGCTGCACCTGCGGTCGGCAGCGATGTTGCGATTACCGCCGCAGCAATGGCAGTTGCGAAAATCCTCTTGGTCATGGTCAGAACCTCCTCTTTAATGGTTATCAGTTGTCAAGGCGGCGCTTGATAGCGCGAACCAGCGTTACAATCCACGACACAATCACCAGTCCAACCAGAATGAAAAAGATCGTGTCAGCCAGCGTTTTGTGCGCTTCGCTCCACTCAGGGAATCGAAACACTACGATTGCCGCATACGCCATCGGAATGATAAAGCGTGTTTTGATGAGCAGAAGGATCAAATGCGGGATCAGGAGCAGAAGTCCAAATCCACCGAGCATTATAGTATCTACTGCTTCAACCTCCGGTGCTCTCCATCGTACATACCTCATATAATCCGCCTCCTTCGATTTGTGATATGCTATATTTCTTCAACTATATCATATCATAATTTCCATTATTTGTCAAGTGTTATTGACGAGGTTTTTCATGTTTCTATGGTAGCACAGAGTGTGTACCATAAAACGGACTTTCGCGCTGCCGAGGTTACTTTGTTAGGTAGCCGCTTAAATTGCCATCGCCTGTACGCACCAGCGCTGGCTGGGCACATCGCGCACGCAGGTAATCAGTGTGATGATGTTTGCATCGGATGGGTCAAGTACGCTTGTGTCGGTCTTGGCAATCTTGCGAACGCTGTATACCTTGTAGGTGCGCGTTCCGAAAATGGTGGTATAGGAGATTGTATCACCGTTTTTCAGCGTGTGGATATTGCCGAAGTAGCCGTAGCTGCCCCGATTGTGACCGCACATTGCGACATTGCCGTCCCAGCCGCTTGTACCCTCAAAGTGTGCCGCACCGAGCCGCATATTGGCAATGGTTTCGCCGTCGTATACCTTTTTGTTTACACCGATGGACGGAATAGACAGCTTACCGATACTGCCGTCCGAATACTTCATACCGGAGGTAGAAGTATAACCGGAGCCGTAGGCTGCATCTGCGCCGCCGCCTGTATAGCCGCCGAGAGAGTCGGTTTCCGATACAGCTCCCGTACCGGTGCTGATCTCATAGATCGGCGCGCTGGATACGGTCGTATTCTCCGCATCCGGCGGCATGATGATCTCGCCGCCGCCAGACATTGCACCATTCGAGGTGACAGTCTGACCGAAATTCGCCTGCGTGGAGTGCGGGAACATCGGCTCAACGCCCGAAATATCCGGCGTAAGCAGCTCACCTGTGCCGAGAATATCAGCCTGCGGCGAACCAAATTCCGGCGGGATAAATGCGCTGTTTTTGGAAATATCGCGGTTGACATTATCCGCACCAATCGTCGTTACCGGGTCAATCGAGGTGGACTTGCCAAAGTTACCAGCCGATGCACCCGAAAAATTGTAGGTCAGGTTAGAAGCGAATGCCGGGATACTCGCCATCATCGTCAGCGCCATCGCGCTGGACAGGAGCGTCCTGCTGAGAGAACTCCGGCTCCACATCTTCCAGACCGGCGTAATCCTCGGTTTCGTCCACTGCATCGGCGCTTTCAGCAGCGATTTCATCGGTGTTGCCGAACTGCTGTTCTTCTGTCGGAGCTGCGAGTGCGGGGATACTGTGCTTACCGCCCTTGCGTTTCCTGCGGTTTCGGATCGCGGCTTTGACTTTTTCAAGCGGCCCGAAAATCTGCTGGCGCTCGCGCTCCTTTTCTTCCTCTGCTTGTCTTTCACTTTTTATCCTCTCCGTTTCATTGTTGATTTTTTCGCGGACAGCCTGCGCGCCCTGCTGCATCTGCTGCATCATACGGCGGCACATCGGAGGTCGGAACGCAAACAAGAGCATCAAGATACCAAAGATGGCACACAGCACCCAACTGATAAGCGGCGCTTTGTGTTCATCATTCCGGCTGTTCTGCTGCTCCTGCTCCGGGTCGATCAGTCCGGTTAAGTCCGGCGGATCTTCCTCGTGTCCCTGTTCTTCCTCCGGGATTGCCGGAATTTCTTCAATCGGTGTGCCGCTGTAAACCGCAATGTAGCGCACACCTTCGTTGTTCCGGCGAGATACCTCACCGGCATAGGTAGCTGTAACTGTGTAGCCGGTCGTGCGGCTGGAAGTCGCGGTGCCGGTATAGCTTACAACAGCGGTGTAAGTGGTCTGAACTGTTCCAAAGTTATCCGCTTCATCGTTTGTTTCTTTCCACTCAACATCGGCAAAGCGCAGGGTATGTCCGTTTTCTGTAATGCTCTTTGGGATGCTCTCCATATCCATTTCGGTCATACCGGGGTATTCGCGAGTAGCGCTCAAATCGTTTGATACGCTCTCCGTACCTGCAACCTTAGTGGAGATGCTGGAAATATCGAGATAGGCTGTGCCGGTATAACCGTCTGTTGTGCTGACGGATTTGCTTTTCGGCAGCAACGACAGCACATCATTGGTGTTATTGCTGCTGGAGCTGACCGTCACCGTTTCCGAATGAACCTTGCGATCCATCTCTGGCAGTTCGATTTTCAGAAGATCCTCAAAAGTGTACTTAAAGCCGCCACGCTCAAAATCCGCTTGCGGGATTTTATCCGGCGAGGTGGTTTTGCCCACATCGTAGATCTTCTTCAGCTGCAAGCCGTCCGAGCTTGTCTGCACATCGCTGGGCAGCAGCTCTCCGGTGGCCGCATCGGTGTTGGCTGTCTGGTTGGTCGCTGTAACCGCCGTCCCTACGGTGCTCTGGGTTGCAGTTCCGGTCGCTGCCGGTGCTTCTGCCGCCAGCGCTCCGGCCTGCATTGCGCACGCCGCTGCCAGCAGGGTGGCGGTCGCGCAAAATTTTTTGATCTTCACTTTCTCACTCCTCATTTATTTTGTCAGATCGTTGATGGAATGTTTCGGTTGGTACTGCTTGTCCTTGGTGTGCTGCGGCGTATGTGTGGCACGCGCTTTAATATCCGCAATGCGCTGCCGAATAGATACTTTTCCTTTTCCGCTTGACTTAGGTGCCGCACCCTTTCTTTCTTCAGATCTGTCCTCCGACTTGGACTGCTCCGCTTTGTCCGTTTCCTGCGTCTGTTCTGGCGGCATCAGCAAACGCTTCAATTCATCTGTGACCGCAATAAGTGCTGCCTGGCACTCATGAATATTGCCGCCGTTTGCCAGCACACCTCTCAGAGCGGTAAGCTGCGTCAGCATCATATTTGCCTGATCCTGCGTGATACCATTATTCGTAGTTTGAATAGGATTGATCGTCGGACTGTTCTTCGTCATCGCCGTAGTCATTGTTGATGCCAGTTCGCGCGCCATTGTATTTTCGGATTTCTGCGACACGCTGGCGAACGGACTGGCGTTCTGTTTTTTTTCGTCGATACCCGGCAAAATCTCGATACCTGCGTCCTTGCGAATCTTATTTGCAAGCTCTGCATCTTCGGTCTTGATGACAACATTTGTAGTCGCTGGGTTCTGCGGGTCAGAGATATAGCCGCAGGCTAATTTGTGCTTCTTTGCCAGTTCGGCAAACTTCGTCAAACTGTCTGTGTTAATAGGAAATGCTGTGATCTGTTTGCCTTGCTCCAGCATTTTTGCCACATTGGTTCTTCCACCCATGTGGACTTCATTTCTCACAGCCGCGATCAGCAGCATTGCGAGGTTTACTGCTCCGGTTGCCGCGAGTTTGACTGCGGATTCGGTCAGCATGATCTCCATGCGCAGCACTCGTTCCGCCGCTTCTGCTTCTACCGACATTTGGTTTCACTTCCTTACTATGTTCATCTTCATTTCTTTCAATGCGCTGCCACTCAGTGTTTGCTGTTTCCAGCCGTTCCTCCATGGCGGGCGCGTTTTCTAAAACCGTCTTACAGGTGCGCTGCTTTTTTCGCAGCACACGCAGTTCTTCGGTCAATCCTTTGGTCTGCTCTTTGAGCGTCTGCTTATCAGCATCCGGCTTTCGACATTCGGCATACAGATGTTTTCTTCTGTCTGTCAAAACATAAATTTCATTCGATAGCGCTTGTTCGTACAGGTTCACATCTGCTTTCGTGTTCAGTCGATTATCACGCAAGAAATAATACTGCTGCGAATATCGCTCCAGTTTCTTTAACTCATCGAGCATTACGCCGCGGACTGCGCGCGGTGCTTTGCGCGCGCGCACCTTACTAAGCATATAAACATAGCGCCAGTACAAGGCACGAATGCCGCGCAGCGTAAGCCGCCGATGCGGAATGATTGTCCATGGCAGCGCGTAATATTTCTTTCGGTGTTTTCTCTGCTGATATTTTTGCTGAAAGGCTCTCCGGTTTGCCGCAACTTCGCTTTTGTCGGCGGCTTCCAGCCGCTTCACAAGTTCGCGCGGTGTGTATTCCTCACCGAGCGATTTCATGCGAATAAAACGCTTACCGTTCGGCGGGCGAATGGCAGCGTACTTGCGCTTTTCATTGAACTTGATTTCGTAGCCGCGCAGCCTAAGCAGTTCCCAAAAATTATTGAGCGAATGTGACTGCTTGAGTACGACATCAATGTCACGCCGGATCTCATTTCGGATTGTTGGGCGGTACTCCTGTTCGGCTTTCCATTCCGCATAGTGCTTGGCCTTGCGGGTCTTGGGTTCGTCGATAACCGACAGGTGATGCGCTCGGCAAATCTCATCAGAGATTTCCCTCAGCTTGTAGAAACTTGCCGGTGTGGATTGGAACTTGTGACCGTCCACGAACGACACTGAATTGAGAATTATGTGGTTGTGTATATGCGCATGATCTGTGTGAGTGCCTATCACAACTTCAAAATCTTCTGCGAAGCATCGCTCGATAAATTCGCACCCAACTTGGTGCGCTTCTTCCGGCGTGACTTCACCCGGCTTGAACGACTGAATATAATGGTATCCGAGGACTTTATCCGTTTTCTTTTCGTGCTGCTTGGTTTCCATCATCTGCTGATAGGCTTCATCACACGCGCAAGTGAAACCGGAAGTCAGCGTGTCCTTAATTCCGAAGAAACTGTGAAAACCTTGGCACGCCGTTTTCTCCGGGTTCATTATATACTTGATGCGGTCATTTAATTGGTTTCGTCCACCCGTTGCCCGGATGACATGAATTTGCAAAACCGCCATTAGTTCAACCTCTCCAGCTGCTGCTCGATCTTCTCCTGTGCTGCGGAAATTTGACGCAAAGTTTCAAGCGATACCTTGCCGGAAATGTGTGCAAGGCGCGTGATCTGATTAACATTACGACCAACGCCTTTGACCTGTTTTTGCAGGTCTGCAACAAACGCATTTGGATAGATTTTGATTTCGCCATATACCAGTAATCTGCGAAAATACTCAGCCATCGACAAATTGCTTTCACGCAATTTTCGCCGGAGCAGCATAAGTTCATCATCGTCCAAACGGAACTTTATTTGGTGTACTCGCTTTCTCATTTTAACAATTCCTTGTTCTATGGTCGCTTGGGGGTATTAGGGGGTATCCCCTTAACAAGCCGGGTTTTGGGTACCCAAAACCCTATGCTTGCGGGAACTCTAACCTTTAGCGTGATAAAGTGCTTTCGCGCGTCCCGCGCGAGGGCGAATTTTTTCCGTTTTGCAGTTTAACACAAAGCTGATCATTGAAATCTTTCACTTTGGGAACACAGGTTTGCACTTCAAGATTTTCCGAGAACTGCTGACGCAGCATCGTGAAAATTCTGCGCGCTGCGGTCTGTCCGGCTGCGTCGTTATCGAAACAAAGAACGACCCGCTTAAAAGAAAAAGTATTAAGCGTTCGCTCCAGCGCAGCAGGCAGTTTACTCTCCGATGCCGTCACACCGCCGAGTGCAAGATAGTTGTCTTTCTTCCAATCCAGACCATCAAACTTCCGCAGCGTTGCGATGGAAAGCGCATCAATCGCAGCTTCGCAAACGAACAAGGTTTTGCCGCTGCCGCGCAGAAAAAATCCGTAGCTTTTATCACTGCCGGTTGCTTCCTGCCGAAAGTGTGAAGCGGTGAGCGTACCTCGCAGAAAAGCGTACCTCGCATTGTGGTTTTCGTCCTTGCCAACGAACACAGCATTGTGATGCTGCGCGTCCTCATACAGCAGATCATTCTTGATACAGTGATTGATGATCTCTGCCGCAATGCCGCGCGACCGATGCAGGTATGCAAACACGCGACGGTTGCCGTTATTCTTTGGCGGCAGGGCGAATGCTGTGCGCTCAGGCGGCTTTGCTTTGTGCTCTGCCTGCGTGGCGGGGATCGTCTTAAAATCCTCACCGGCCAGTGTGCGCACTGCATCCTGAAAACTCATGCCATGAACGGCTTGAAGAAAGCCGATTGCATCGCCGCCGCCCTTGTTCTGTGAGAACCAGTTCCATCGACCATCTGCTGAGATACGCATACTGTCATGAGATTTCAGTGTCCATGACTGACCAATGCGTTTCAGCTCTCCGGGCGGCTCATACTGCTGCAAGAACTGCACAAGGTCAATGCTGCGTGCGCGTTCGATCTGCTCGTCAGTCACGCGGCGGTTCGCGTTCGTTGTCATGCGCATTTCCTCCGTCCTTAGTAGCTGCTGACGGGCGCTCTGCTGCTAACAGGTCAAGCAGCGTCTGCGCATCGTCATAGGTTGGTGCAATCTCACTGATCTTTTCGAGCAGTGCGCGTTCCTGCAACTGTTTGCGCTTCTCGGTAAGCTGCGAGAGCTTCTCCTGATACGCTTTGATTTTGGTCTGCACCTTCAAAATATCAGTTTCTATGCGTTTGATCTGTTCACTGGTACTTGCCATATACAATCCCTCCTTTCTTTGTTTTCTCATGCGTCAGTATTAAGCCGCTGACGCTCGCTGTTATCTTCCCTTTATCCTAACGGAGTTCAACTTCCGGCGCTTGCTTCACAGGAGCGCACCCATGCTGTTCGGTTATCAAGGTACAGCAGAGGATTTTGTAAAAGTGCAAAAAAGTTATGAATTTCGGTTATCGGAAATAGCACCTTAAAATAAAAGCCTCTACTATACTCATATAGAGGGGGGGTTGTAACACTTTTTCGATGATTGTTCACAATTTGTTTACAAAATTTCAGACTTACTAAACACGATGTCTGATAAAATCCGACTTGAGAGCATAGAAAAAAGGTCGAATTGCTTCGACCTTTGAAATATTGATTTTGAACTTTTTTGACCACTTAGAGCCGTTTTCGAGAAAATCGTAAAGTTGATTATTGGACTGGGTGAACCGTGGTTGTGTCCGGTTCATCGCTGCGACCGACCAGCATCGGATGCAGCCAGCGCAGAACGACTTTGCGGCTTTCCGGCTTGGACTTACTGCCAGTCCAAAAGTGGTGCCAGTGTCCGCGACGAGTGTGCGTGCGAATGTGGCCGCTGCGCCGACGAGCAGTGCCGCGCTGCTGTGCTTTGGTGTTTTTCTCCTCGGCCTGCGCTCGGCGCAAGGCCGAGCCGATTGCCAGACCGGTATCATATGACTGCACCTCGCGGAACCTGTCGCGGATCGGTGCGGCAGCCGAACGTGGGCGGTATGTCTGCGCCGGTGTCGATGCTATATCCGCATTAGCGGCGCAGATATATAAGTACAAATTCAGGTATCGCAAAATAGTGGTGCGGTCTAAATTTACCTCATAGCCGTCCGGGTGTTTTGCTCGGTTTGCCGCTTTGGTCGTTGCATTGATGCAATCGCCAACCGTCAGGCCATTAAGATATAGCGGCATAGTCAAGGTACTGAAAGTTTTGTACACCACACAAACGTAAAAGACAGGTGTTCCTTTATCCATATCTCGCACGATAAACGGGAAGAAACCGATAATCTCCGGGTCAATAACGCCGGAACAGGAGATAAAAGCACAGCGGTACGGCGGATGCAGCAGTACCTCGATCGGCAGATTATCACTATCGTCCCACTCGTCGGCCTGCTGTACAAGCTCTGCGGCCAGCGTATCATCAAAGGTGTACACGACCTTGTTGCGCCGCCAAAGCGCACAGCAGAAAAGCTCGAACGATGCGTGCGAGATCTCCACGGGCAGAGCACCATTTACAGCGTGTGCCTGTACAATGCTCATAGCTGCATACAGTTCCGCATCCGCAGCCATATTAGAGGGCTGCGTTGCACGGGTTTTATCGGCCAGCTCGTCTAAATCCTCCCAGCAATGCGGAATAAGGTTGCTCCATTGCCGCACCAGCGGCAATGGAGTGTTTTGCTCAGTCAACATATGATTTTCCTCTTTCTTTATGCACGCTGTACGCGCTGCGTGTCGATGGCCTGTACTTCGGCTTCGGTGTAATAATCAGCATCAGCCGGGATCGCAAATTCCAGTACGCCGATGTGATGACTGGTAATCAGCATCGGATACAATTCCTTATCCAGCGCTCGTGCCCACACTTGCGAAACCGGTGCTCCTGCATCTTCGCAAAGCACCTTGCGGCGTACCTCAACAGGCGCACCCGGCAACAGCGGAACGCGGCTGTATACACCGTCTTTCAGCCGCAGCATATTCACACCGGGCACTGACGGGGTTAAAGA
>OHMN01001868.1_pt1 | contig 11543 bp, 12 predicted proteins | sample 1569361 | NCBI WGS metagenome assembly OHMN01 (sample SAMEA3541508, study PRJEB24748) | human gut metagenome | biome: human gut; feature: human-associated habitat; material: faeces | place: China | collected 2012
AAGCAGGAGACCTTTTCAGATTTCCTGCTTAGTAAAGCTGTGAAGATTTAATTGTGGTTGGGTTGCCAGTTATACAAACTAATAATTTATCTTTTACTCCTGCCTTACCAGTTAAAACTTCGTTTCTTACCTCAGTGCTTACTTCCTCTCTTTCAAGTTGTGTACCGATTTCCTGTTGTTCCTTATATTCACGATATTCACCAACGACATAACTGGCAAAAAATATAATAATCACAATAATGCAAAAACGCACGATAATCTTTTTCCAGCTTATTTCCATACTGTACTCCTTTCTTTTTCTTTTAGCAATTCAAAATCACCTATGCAGGCATCCTTTTTCAGCAGTAATTTTTTCCAAGATCCACCAAATGATGATAAAACATCCAACATATACGATTGTTCCAACGGTTGTTGAACGCTGCCCCAATGTAGTTGTAAACTTCCAAATTGCATTATCCAAACCAACTTCTTGAACCATCGAAGAATTTCCATATCTTTCAACAACATAATTTACTTGCTTCATGTAATAGAATAAAGTTCCTGCATAAAGAATAAAAAAAGAACAGAATACTGACACTAAAACAGTTATTCTCTTTTTTTCTTTTTGTATCTTTCTTTTTCCTACTTTTACAAACAAAAGATAGTCCAATCCTATGATATAAAGTATCATAGAAATTTCCATAGCCGCTACAAGTATCAGCATATTAGGCTGATGACCTACCGTCAAATCAATACAAGTGTCAATTCCAGCCTTGATTAACGTTGTAAGAAATCCGAAAATTATACTTTTTGTTATGTACTTCTTATTTCCTCTATCCATACACATCGACTCTGCGACACAAAATAAAATAGAATTATAAACCCACCATAATACACTCGATATAAAAAAGCCGCTTGAAAAGTCTCCAAATACCATATATGGAATTCGTACTAATAACCTGCTCAAAAATCCAAAGGCAACTGTTGCCGCTATTATAATTGCTAATTCACTCTTTCTTTGATCTTCCATACAATTTTCTCCTTTCACACCTCTGAATATCTCATCTTCTTTTACTGCAATTTTTTATAATCCACGTACTCTATCTCTAATTTTCCATTTCACCCAAAATGTCCTCTTAACGTTCTTCATTATTCTGTATAACTTCAACCCTTTTTTCTGATAACCATTTTAAAATTTCCTCCTGTTCTTTATTTTTCGTAATATAATATACTAATTTCAAAGAGGAAATTTTCAATAAAGCTCCTATATTCGCTAAAAACAAACCTGTAAAATCTACAACTTCAAGTTTGTTGCTTACATTATACTTCATCAACCTAAAGAATGGAAGATATTTTCTTGCTCCCTAGCCTACAATCAGAGGGCATATACTAAATGCTACCCAAACATTTTCTTATCAGTCTACATCCATGTGAATACAAAGACAGCTTTTTCTTTTTTCCAATATCCACATACCAGCCTTTTTGTCTTTGCTTATCCACAGCAACCAAGATTACTGTTGTTTGTGTACAAGTTTCAAATATTTCTTCAGAAACAATCATATTCATTCCATGATTCTTAACAAAAATTTTGGTTTCTTCTGATATTTCATCCATGTATGCAAAAATAATCAAACAAGAATTACTTGTTTTTTTCGTATTTATGTGGTCAAGCTGCCTTTTGAGTAAATTTTTTATATCCTTTGCTTCTGAAACACTGACATAATAAGAAATGAAATCCTTTAATGGTGAAAACTTCTTTCTAAAAAGCAAGCCATCCGCCTGTGCTTCAAATTTGTAATTCAAGAATTTTTGTTTAATGCTATTTGCGTCTGATAATGCAATTTCACATAATTCTTGATTTTCATATTTCTTATACATCTTTGTTGCTTCATAATGTATCACATAAACAACATTTTTATAGATTAGTACAACTGCAAGCATTCCAGTTATTATCGGCATTATCATTCCAACTAAAGCAGAAGAATCATAGTCATTTTTGTTGCGCCAGTTTCCCATTGCGGGGAGCTGGCGCTTTTTGCTGTCGATTTTTCGGGAAAGCTCCCGAAGTATGTCGCTGCCGATCCCCGCCTCCTTTCGGTTCACTCGTCAATCGCCCGTGAATCGAAATGGAGGTACATAATGAAGAAAGTCAATCTTAGGGACTTATATCCCGATGTTTACAAAAATGATCACTTTGTAGAAGTAACAGAAGATGTGCTGGAGACGATCCAAGCTGCTGAGCGTGCAGAAGCTGCCTATGACCGGAGGATGTATCGCTATAAGGCGCATTACTCCCTGGACTGTGACAATGGCATTGAAAATGCGATCCTGATGAAGCCCCAGACACCGGAAATGCTTCTGGAGGAAAAGCAGCTGCGGGAGCAGCTCTATGCCGCAGTGATGGCTCTGCCGGAGAAGCAGGCTAAGCGGATATATGCCCGGTATTACCTGGGTATGCGTGTGAGCGAGATCGCCGCAGCGGAAGGTGTAGACCCAAGCCGTGTCCGTGACAGCATCCGGCGCGGTCTGAAACAGCTGGCAAAGTATTTTTAGGATAGAATAACAAAGGGCGCAAGGTCTCAAAGTGCTTCTGGCACAGGGCCTTGCGCCCCATCTACGCACTTGTATTCTTCGAGCAAATGAAATATAATAGAGAGGATTGTCGGAGGTATGGATATGGATTATATGACGCTCAGAGAGGCAAGTGAAAAATGGGGCATTTCCACCCGTCAGATAAACTATTATTGCACGGAGGATCGTATCCCTGGTGCTGTAAAAATGGCTGGTGTCTGGCTGTTGCCAAAAGATGCGGAAAAGCCACAAGACGGAAGATATAAGAAGCGAGAAGGTGATAAGCAATGAGGATTTTAGTCATAGAAGATGATCTGGCCTTAAGCGCCGGATTATGTTTTGAATTGGATAGTAACGGCTATCTGACGGTGGCAGCATATAACTGCCGGAAAGCCAGACAGCTTTTGCAGGAGGATCAATTTGACCTTGCAATCATGGATGTGAATCTTCCGGATGGCAACGGCTTTGATCTTTGCCGGGAAGTGAAAGCAATCAAACCGGAACTTCCCGTGATTTTTTTGACGGCAAATGATTTAGAGCAAGATGTGCTGAACGGATTTGATCTGGGTGCAGAGGACTATATTACAAAGCCGTTCAATATGCAGATTTTTTTGCGGCGGGTAGAGGTCGCCCTCCGGCGAGGAAGCAAGGTTCCAGCGCCCCCTGCGGACCGTTGGACTGACGGTTTTCTTCTGCTTGATTTTGGCGCGCTTACTGCCGTGCGGGGCGGCGAAAAGCTGTCGATCACGCCCAACGAATATAAGCTGCTGAAAGCACTGACAGAGAATGCAGGTAACATCATTACCCGTCAGCTTTTACTGGAACGGCTGTGGGATTGTGATGGGAATTTCATTGATGACCACACACTTACTGTGACGATGAATCGGCTTCGGGCGAAGATTGAGAATGACGATCATACCTATATCAAGACCATCCGGGGGATGGGGTATATCTGGACGGGAGGTAAACAATGAAGAAGCACGCAAAAACTTTGAAGATTTTGATGTTTTTGGCTGCTGCGGTGCTTTTTTCTTTGCTGTGCTGGCTGTTGTGGGCATTTGTTCCCCGTTCCAGTGTTCGTTACAGCCTGTTGGCTGTGACAGGTGGCATTTTTGTATTAGCCGGTCTGTGGATATGGTTTCAGCAGAGACAGATCTTTCACTTTGCAGACGAAATATGTGATACACTGGATGCCTTGATTTCTGGGAGACAGCCGGAAGTGGAGCGGCCTTATGAGGATAGCGTAACAGCCAAGGTACAGGGAAAACTCCTGCAATACTATGACATTATGAACGAGGGCAAAGTACAGAGCCAGCGGGATAAGCAGACCATTCAGGAGCTGGTCAGTGATATTTCGCATCAAGTGAAAACACCGATTGCCAATATTCAGATGTTTACCGGTATCCTCCAGCAACATCAGCTGACGGAGGAAAAGCGGGCGGAGTTTCTGGAAACCATGGCGTCACAGATCAATAAATTGGATTTTCTGATGCAGTCTTTAATTAAAATGTCTCGGCTGGAAACCGGAACTTTTGTCCTGCACATGGAAGAAGCGCCTCTGGATAAGACTATTGCGCAGGCAATCAGCAGCGTATGGGCGAAAGCAGATCGAAAAAATATCCAGTTGTCGGTGGACTGCGCACCATCGGTCACTGTGCAGCATGACCCCAAGTGGACAGCGGAGGCCCTGGGCAATATCCTGGACAACGGGGTAAAATACACCCCGGAAGGCGGTAGCATTTCTGTATCTGTTCGCCCGTGGCAATTCTATACGCGAATTGATATTTCCGATACCGGTATTGGTATCCATGAGGAGCATTATCACGATGTTTTTCAGCGGTTTTATCGGGCGCAGGAAACAGCTGCTGAGGAAGGTGTTGGACTTGGGCTGTATCTTGCCAACGGAATCATTACGCGGCAGAAAGGCTATATCAGCGTAAAATCAAATTACGGAGAAGGAACTACCTTCTCTGTCTATTTGCTGAGTTGAGCAAATAGCGTATATGAAAAAGGGAGAAAGGAAGTATGAAACTATGGAAATTGTAACTGTACATCAAGTCAAGAAATACTTTGGAAAGGGAGAGGCACAAGTCAAAGCCTTGGATGGGATCGACCTTTCCATTGAGAAAGGCAAGTTTACCGCCATTATCGGTGCATCCGGCTCCGGCAAAACCACTTTGTTGAACATGATCGGCGGGCTGGATACCCCTGATGCGGGGGAAGTGATCGTAGATGGTGTAAATCTGTCCGGCTTGAAGGAAAAAGAGCTGGCTGTGTTTCGCCGCAATAAAGTGGGTTTTGTGTATCAGAATTTTAATCTGATTCCAACACTGACCGTAAAAGAAAACATTCTGTTTCCCCTTAGTCTGGCTGGCAGTACACCGGATCAGCGTTTCTTTGTGGATGTGGTGCAACAGCTTCGGCTGGAGGAACGGCTGAATGCCTATCCCCATGAGCTTTCCGGTGGCGGGCAGCAGCGGGTAGCGATTGCCAGGGCGCTAATTGCTAAGCCAGCCATTATTCTTGCCGACGAACCTACTGGAAACCTGGATGTAAAAAGTGGACAAAATGTGTTAGGACTGTTGAAAATGTCCGTAGAGACCTATCACCAGACACTTATTATGATCACCCACAACCTTGAGATCGCACAGATGGCTGACCGTGTGCTTCGCATGGAAGATGGCCGCCTGAAGGCGTAAGGAGGTTGTCATGCTTGCAAATAATAATCTAAAAATATGTCACACGCTTGCGTGGCGAGATTTCAAATTTCACAAAGCAAAAAATTTACTGTTGGCTTTTGCTGTGGTTTTGATTACAGGACTGTATGCCTTCACTTTTCTTCTGGGAAGCTCAGTAGAAAATGCGTTTCTGCTCAATTATGAGTACCGATATGGCTCAACCAGTCACATCCTCTACCATGGCTTGACTGCACATCAGGCAGATAAATTAGCGCAGCATCCTAATGTGAAAAGTACGGTCCGGATCAGCGCTTTGGGGCAGCTCTCTGATGAGATGATGGGTGTTCGCAGTGTTAAGCTGGCGGTGACCGATCAGAACTATGCCGAGAGCATCCTCTCTGTTCCGACAACGGGGCGTTTGCCGGAGAAACCGGAAGAAATCGCTCTGGATGAGTTTACTATGGACTCTCTGGGGGTTCTTCACGAGCTAGGTGCCCCGGTGTCTATTCAATGGACCGATAGCAAGGGAGAACAGCACAATACTGACTTTACCCTCTGCGGATGGTGGGCAAGTCCCACAAACTTCACAGAAGCTTGTGCCTGGGTGACAGCGGAATGTGCTGCCGGACTTCTGCCCGGATACCCGGATACGGCATCTGTCACGATGGGCGTCGATCTCCATCAGCCAAAGGAATTGGAACAGCAGGCGCAGCAGATCATGGCCGATCAGGGCGTAAATCAGGTTGCCTACACCACCAATCTGGCGTATAACGAAGCCAGGATGGAAATGGCTAGTAAACAGGCAACACCATTCTACATCCCTGCATTGGTTGTGCTTTTGTGCGGCTTTTTGATGATTTATAGTATTATTCATGTGGCCATGGATCAGGATACCCACTTTTTTGCGGGTCTGAAAACTTTGGGAATGACACCGCGGCAGATCAGATGGGTTCTGTTGGAAAAAGCCGCGCTGCTCTCTATTTTTGGTCTGCTCCCTGGCTGGTTGATGGGATTTGGTATCCACTATCTCGTTACACCGCGAATTGTAACCGGTATGGAGCAAAATCCGGCAATTTACTTCCTATCCTGGGAGCCGTTTGCTTTGGCAGCAATCAGTACCTTCGGAACAGTTTTACTGGCGTACTTTTTGCCTGCTGCTCGGACAGGTGGAATGATGCCAACACAGATGTTGCGAGATTTGGATAAACATATGCCGAAGGGACGGGGGCGCAGCAATACAGGGCAAGTCAGCATTTTTCGTCTGGCCCTTCGTTCCCTGCGGAGAAATAAAGGGCGTACAATTCTTTCATTGCTATCTTTACTGTTCTCCTTGCTGTTGCTCTGTTCTACCTGGATTCGTTACACCAGCTACGACGAGGGACTGTACTTAAACGAGATGTCTCCGTGGGACTACACCATTGAGGACGGCTCTGCGGCTACCACCGTACAGCGGTATAACCCCAATAACCGGGCCATCACGGACCAGATCGTCAATGATCTTCGTGAACGCAGTGAAGTTTTGGAGGTAAGCGTCCTGAAATCCAAGGAAGTGGAGCTGACGGCCTCTGACGAGCTGCGCCAGAGGATCGTGGACTTTTACAACGAACCTTATGACGAGACTATGACCCGCAGAGAAAGTCAGGCTGCTTATCCCGATTGGTGTGCCGGTTTGGACCGTCTGGAACAGACGGGTAACTATTATGGCATCGTTATTGCGCTGGAGGACGCCTACCTGCGGTATGTGCTGGATAACTATCCGGCCACCAGCGGTGATTTTGATGCTGAACAGTTTGCTACTGGACAGTATGTTGTGGCCGGAGGTGCTTATGCGGAGGGTGTGTCCTCCCCTGCTGCCGGAGAAACGGTGGAGCTTGGTGGAGAGCAGCTTCCTGTGCTGGCTTCGGTTATGGGGGACACTTCGTTTTTAAGCGGAAGTAACAGTTCGGAGTCCATCTTTCATCTGATCTATTTTGTGCCACTGTCCTTATTTGACCGGCTGTTCCCTGATGAGGGTATCCGTCAGCTGGCAGTTAATATTGACCATAGTGGGCAGGAGGAATTTGAACACTATCTCAGCAAGTATAAGCAGGGGCTGAACCGCGGGATCAATGTTTGGATGCGTAGCGACTATCAGGAAGCGTTTCAAAACGCCAGGTTGAATGAATGCCTGCCGAGGCTGATCGTAGGGATTGTGTTGATGATCATTGGTCTGCTGAATTTTGCCAATATGTTGGTGACAAAGACGATGGTTCGGAAAAAAGAATTTGCGGTTTATCAGAGTCTTGGGATGACAAACAGACAGTTACAATGGCTCTTGTTGACAGAGGGCTTGCTTCATGCGGCTCTTTTGACAGTGATCTTGCTGCCAGTAACCTTCCTGGTGACCTGGTTTGGGATGCCGGTAGTTTTTTCACAGCTTAACACTTGGTGTATGACCTATCACTATGCGCTGGCTCCTCTATGGTTAGCCCTGCCTCTTATGCTGTTGTTGGCAGTGGCAGTCCCCCTGATGTGCTGCCGTTTTATCGAAAAAGGAAGCATTACAGAGCGTTTGCGGATTGTTGAGTGAGTTATTGAAACTATATAGTAAGGCGGCTTCGCTTGCAAAGGCGGAGCCGCCTTTTTTCAAAAGGTACAAAACTGTACCTTTGTTGTACCTTTCCTGTGACATTAAACTGGTAGAATATAGTCAGAAAAGGGAAACGGATTCCCGGTCACAAGGAGGAAATACTTATGGAAGCAATTTTGAAGGCTACCGGCCTTAAAAAATATTACGGTAAGGGTGAAGCTTTGGTCAAGGCACTAGATGGTATAGATCTGGAGATTGAGCGTGGTAAGTTTACTGCGATCATTGGAACCTCTGGATCGGGAAAATCTACGCTGCTGAATATGCTTGGTGGACTGGATACTCCCAGCAAGGGCAGTATTCAAATTGGAAATACGGAACTGGCAAAGCTGAATAGCGAACAGGCTACCATTTTCCGGCGCAATCATATCGGTTTCATTTTTCAGAATTACAACCTGGTGCCGGTACTCAGTGTTTGGGAAAACATTGTTTTCCCTATCTCTCTGGATGGTCGTAAGCCTGATAAGAAGTTTATCATGGAAATCGTTCGGTTGCTTGGCTTGGAGAAGAAACTGGACAGTCTGCCGAATAATCTTTCCGGTGGGCAGCAGCAGAGAGTTGCGATTGCCCGTGCGCTGGCTTCTAAGCCTGCGATTATCCTGGCTGACGAACCCACCGGTAATCTGGACTCAAAAACCAGCGACGATGTGATTGGTTTGCTGAAGATGACCAGCAAAGAATTTAACCAGACAATCGTGATGATTACCCATAACCCGGAAATTGCACAGATGGCGGATCGTATTGTCCGAATTGAGGACGGCCGCATTGTGTCTCAATAAGGGAGGGATGCACGATGAAAACAGAATTCAAACCAATTCAAACGCTGAATCAGCGTACTTTCAAGAAAAACAGAGGCCGGAATCTGGTGGCGATCATTGCTATCTTAATGACGACGATCATGTTCACCACCCTGTTTACTCTGGCACAGAGTATGAGCAAAAACATGGTGGAAATGACTTTCCGGCAGACTGGTTATGATGGCCAGGCATCCTTTAAGAGCATCACCGCAGAGCAGTTTTCTCTGATCGCTGATCACCCTGATGTTGCAGAAGCTGGAGAAAGCCTTGTTCTCGGTCTTGCACAAAACAAAAAGTTGGGTGGCAAACAGGTTGAGATCCGTTGGAGCAGTGACATCAATGCTGAGCATTCCTTCGCTATGCCTACCACCGGAACAATGCCAACGGCAGCAGATGAGATCGCACTGGACACCCTGATTCTCGACCGCCTGGGTATTCCACATCAGCTGGGAGAGACCGTAAAATTGGAATGGCGCAAGGATCTTGCAAAGGATGAGGTGACTACCTCTACTTTTACCCTCTGTGGTTTCTGGGAGGGCAACGAATCTGTCTATGCCAGCATGGCTTGGGTAAGCCGGGAATTTGCGGATGAGATGATCGGTGACCATGTTGCTGATGGAAAAACAAGCATTTTAGGCCTGCATACCGCACAAGTGATCCTGCATAGTGACCGTAATATTGAGGCTACTATGGAGAATATTTTGGCAGACACCGGACTAACAGGCTTGAAATTTGGCGTGAATCTGGCATATTCACCGGAGATGAACGCTACCGCAGCGCAGGAAAGCCTTCCCATGTATTTGGGTATGGTGCTGGTGTTCCTTGCCGGCTATCTGATTATTTATAATATCTTTCAGATCAGCGTTACTGCCGACATCCAGTTCTATGGTAAGTTGAAAACACTGGGCACTACCACAAAGCAGATCAAGAAACTCATTTACGGTCAGGCAAACCGGTTGTGCGTGATCGGTATCCCACTGGGGCTTCTTCTGGGCTGGCTGCTGGGCATGGTTCTGGTTCCTGTGCTGATGGGACGGCTGGAGGGCGATCCTGTGGTTTCTGCCAATCCCTTGATTTTCCTTGGGTCCGCTCTTTTTGCATGGCTGACGGTTACCATCTCCTGCCTGCGTCCGGCAAGACTGGCTGGCAAGGTTTCTCCCATTGAAGCTCTGCGGATGAGTGATGCCGCCACCACAAGCAAAAAGAAAAGCAAAAGCACCCGGAATGGTGCATCCATCACTGGTATGGCCTGGGCAAATCTGGGGCGGAACAAAAAGCGGACAGTGACGGTCATCTGCTCCCTGACTTTGGGATTGGTTCTACTCAGCTGCTTCTACGCCAAAAATGCAGCTTTTGATATGGAGAAATACCTGTCTGAGCTGACAATCAGTGACTTCAAGCTGGATGATAGCAGCAGTGCAAACCAGATTGGCGGATATGACCCTCATGGTTCCACATTGAATGCTGAACTGGTGGAGTCCGTGGAAGGATTGGCTGGTCTGGAAGCGATTGGTCATCAGTATTCTCATCAATTTGAACTGACCCTGGATGATGAGACCGTGCAAAATATCGACGCCTTCTATACCCAGGAAATGCTGGATGATTGGGCAACTTACGATCCGGCTGGTCCTGCTCAGATAGAAAACGCCAAGGAAACCCATAAAGCAATCGGTGTACTGTACGGAATGGATGGTATCCCTCTGGATGCGATCACGCAGGAGCGGTATTTGCTCTCCGGCAGCTATGATGCAGAGAAATTTGCCAGCGGCGATTATGTGTTGGTCATCGGTCCTGCCATAGATTCCATAGAGAAAAATGCTGTATTGCCTGTTCCTACCGTTGGAAGCAGCATTGAACTTGAAAATCGTACCTACACGGTAATGGCTGTTGTATATCCGTTACAGTCTGTGGATGAAGGCGCTTATGAGGGCGGTGTACAGGATCAGCTTTGTATGAGCTTTATTATTCCTACTGTAACATTCCAGCAGCAGTGGCCGGAGAATACACTGCGGAGACTGTTCTTCAATGTGGACGATGAGCATATTCCCGCAGCACAAGAGATGATTGATGCGTATACCAAAACTGTTGATACCAGCCTGCCTGTGACATCCCGCAAGACTATGGCGGAGCAGTATGAGGCAGAAACACGGGCGTCGGCAGTTATGGGAAATACCATCAGCGTTATCATAGCCCTTGTGGGTGTGCTTAACTTTATCAATTCTATGGTCACAGCCATTGTTTCCCGCAAAAAAGAGTTTGCCATGATTCAGTCTGTGGGCATGACTAAGCGCCAGTTGCGGAAGATGCTGATTTGTGAGGGGCTGGATTATGCGGCGATCACGCTGATTGTTTCTTATCTTGTCAGCACTTTGGCTGTTGGAATCGGTGTTCGTGCTATAACAGCCAATGAGTTCAGCACTTTCCATTTTACGCTGATGCCACTGATGATTTGTACCCCTATTCTCTTGGCTTTTGCGGTGCTTATCCCATTTCTCTGTTTCAAGAATTTAGAAAAGCAGAGCATTGTTGAGAGATTGAGAACAGAATAAATAATCTGCCGGACGACGGCAAAAGAAAAAAAGCCGTCGTACAGCAGACACATTTCCACGCGCCTACGGAGCGGCGGCTTTGAGACAGTCAGAGCCGCCGTTTCTTTTTGCTTTTCGGACCGATGCTCATGCGACCAGGAGGGCGGTATTTGGGAGGATACCGCCATGTCAATTTTCGTCATTCATAGTACCCATGAGCTGCACCAATTAAAAAAAGCCTTGCCCCTCCTCCGGGGAGGTATGACTACCTATCGGCATTATCATTCCAACTAAAACAGAAGAATCATAGTCATTTTTGTTGTGCCAGTTTCCCATTGCGGGGAGCTGGCGCTTTTTATTGTCG
>OHMN01001876.1_pt1 | contig 11472 bp, 10 predicted proteins | sample 1569361 | NCBI WGS metagenome assembly OHMN01 (sample SAMEA3541508, study PRJEB24748) | human gut metagenome | biome: human gut; feature: human-associated habitat; material: faeces | place: China | collected 2012
GTAATCATTTCGATTCCAAAGTATTCTGTAATTTTAAAGTGACGGTCATATCCTGGTGCAGGACATAAGAATTTTACTTTGTCTAACTTACACCATGGAGTATTTCCACAGACACCATGTGTCATAGAACGGGAAATGGTATCAAACATCACATTCAGACTGGAGTTTCCAAAAATAATAATTTTATCAGGAGTTACCTCTGTCATTGCTCCAAGAAGTCTTCTTGCTTCCGGAATACCTTCTAACAAACCATAGTTACGACAGTCAATTCCTGCTTCACATTTCAGCTTATCTGTGCTCTTTAATTCTTCAAGCATATCCATAGCAAGTTCAAGCTGTTTCTTTGACGGTTTTCCTCTGGACATATCGAGGTTTAAACCTTTTGCTTTTACTTCTTCAAATTCTTTTTCTAACTGGGCTTTCAGCACCTGCAGCTGTTCTTTGTTGAGTTCTCTGTACGGTGTCATGGCTCTCCTCCTGATTTTTTCAATTTGCCATCCAATTCATTTTTCTTCGGCTTACTAAGCAGTATTGTATGCTACTTTATGACTGATTGTCAAGTCTTTCTTGCATTTTCATCGTTTTTTATCTCTTATACACGAATTTTTGTGTTTTAAATGCAATTTTTTATATAAAATCTTGCATATTTACACCGTCACCCTTTTTTTAATCGTTTTATGAGCACCACTATTTCATGTACCGCAAGCGGAACCGCCGAAATTCCCAACAGCCACAGCCATTCTCCCATCAAAAGGCGACGGGTCTGAAATGCTTCCACCAGCCACGGAATCTCTGTCACTGCCACTTGAAGTGCAAGCCCTGTAAAAAAAGAAAAAATCATAACCGGATTTTCCAGATGATTCATCTGAAAAATAGATTTCTCACAATCCCTCATTCCGATTGCATGAAATAACTGCGAAATTCCAAGCACCGTAAATGCATAAGTCTGTCCGCCTGTCAGAAACGCATACAAAGTAATCGCACCAATCAAAAGCCCATACCCAATCGTAAGCAGCCATCCTCCATGCGCAAACAGGCTTTCCTTCTCATCTCTTGGCTTCTTTGCCATCAACAATCCGGTATCATTTTTATCTACACCAAGCGCCAGTGCCGGAAGGGAATCTGTAATCAGATTCACCCATAAAATATGGCTTGCTTTTAATGGCGATGGCATCGAAAATGCAATCGACACAAACATCGTCATAATTTCTCCAAAGTTTGAGGACAATAAAAATAAAATCGACTTTTTAATATTGACATAAATACTGCGCCCCTCTTCCACTGCTTTTTCAATCGTGGAAAAATTGTCATCTGCCAAAATCAAATCTGCCGCATTTTTAGCCACATCTGTTCCATTTGCGCCCATCGCAATTCCGATATCTGCTGCATGAAGGGACGGTGCATCGTTTACTCCATCTCCTGTCATTGCCACAATTTTTTCATTTTTCTTAAATTCTTTTACAATTTTTACTTTATGTGCCGGTGTTACCCTTGCAAACACACGGATGTCATTCATTTTAGAAGAAAATTCTGCATCACTCATTGCATCTAATTCTTCTCCGGTCACACACTGCTCTCTTTTTCTTGCAATACCGGTCATTTTTGCTATTGAAAATGCCGTTTCCTGATAGTCACCGGTAATCATTACGACTTGAACTCCTGCACGTTTTAATTGATAAACTGACTGATTTACTTGTTTTCTTGGCGCATCCATCATTCCGGCAAGTCCTGCAAATACCAGATTTTTCATAATACTGCTTTCATTCCAGTCTGATACATGTTCTTTAAAAGCCAGTGCCAGCACCCGAAGTCCCTCTTCTGCCATCCCTTCCATTACTCGTCTGATTTTCATTTTCTGAATCTGTCCAAGCGGTTCTATCTTTCCTCCTATCCACCAGAAACTACAGACTTCCAACAGATAATCACAGGCACCTTTTATATAAGCGCATACTTGACTCTGATCTTTATGCAGCGTAACCATGTATTTTTTATCTGAATCAAACGGAATTTCTTCCAATCTCGGATAACGTTCTTCCAACCGCTCTCTCGATATCCCCATCTGTTCTCCCATAGAAAGAAGTGCAAGTTCTGTGGAATCCCCCAGTTCCGTCTTTCCGATTACTGCATTATTACAAAGCAAAAATCCCTGCATCAAACGGGAAAATTCTCTTGGTCGAACCTGAGAAACCGATAAGGTTTTATCCTCCGCATAAAGTTTCAACACTTTCATTTTATTTTCCGTCAACGTTCCGGTCTTATCAGAACAAACCACACTGACCGCTCCAAGTGTTTCTACAGCTGGTAATTTACGGATAATCGTATTGGCTTTTGCCATCCTTGCCACACCAAGTGCCAGTACAATCGTTACAACCGCAGGAAGTCCTTCCGGAATTGCTGCAACTGCCAGAGAAATGGATAACAACAGCATCTGTAACAGATTTCTATGTTGAAGCACTCCCATCAAAAAAAGTAACAGACATAAAAAAACAGCCGCCTTACTCAAGATTTTCCCCAGATCTCCCAATCTCTTTTGAAGCGGTGTCATTTCATTTTCCTGTTCATTTATCATCTTGGCTATTTTTCCAAGCTCTGTCTCCATCCCCGTTGCAACTACAATTCCTTCTCCATTTCCCTTCACAATTTCCGTAGATAGAAACAGCATATTTTTTTGTTCAGAGGCTGTAACCTCCTGCTTCATCGTCTCGCAGGCTTTCCTTACTGCCGTGGATTCTCCGGTCAATGCCGACTCATTTACTTCAATTCCCTTACACAAAAACAAACGAATGTCTGCCGGAACCTGGTCTCCGGCTTTCACTTTTACAACATCGCCTTTTACAAGTTCTTCTGCCGGAATTTTTCGGTAAGTCCCATTTCTTTTTACGGTGGCTTCCGGTGCTGTCATTTTCTTTAAGGCATCCATCGCCTTTTTCGCTTTTCCCTCCTGTACTACACCTATCATCGTATTTAAACCAATCACAAATAAAATAATTGCCGTATCACTAAATTCTCTAAGCAGAATAGAAACAGACGCTGCCATAAAAAGGACAAAAATCATCGGGTCATTTAACTGTTTTTGAATCCGGTCTATCGTTGTCTCTTCCCTGACTTTTTTTAATCGGTTTTTCCCATCTGCCTTTAACCTTTTCTCTGCTTCCTGTTGCGTCAGTCCAGCTTTCTCATCTGTATGAAATCTTTTACACACTTCGTCACATTCCATTTGTTCGTACATAAGCCCTCCTGATTTTTCATACTGACCTGTCGGTAGTTTCTTCCCTTTTGCAGGTTCGTATCTTAACAATGATATATTCTATCTCAATGTATGCAGATATTTTTTCAAGAATAACTCATTTCTGTTTGATTTGCGCATTGCCTCGACTTTGCGCTTCTGCTATACTAATTAACGAATATGAAGAAAATTGATACCTTTTGACACTCATATTATATTTTTAGTTAACTAATAAATAGAAAGGATTTCACTATGTGGATTGCAGACCAATGGAAAGATTATGAAGTCATTGATACTTCAAATGGAGAAAAATTAGAGCGATGGGGCGATTATCTTCTGGTTCGTCCAGACCCTCAGGTCATCTGGGATACTCCAAAAACTCACAAAGGATGGAAAAAAATGAATGCACATTACCACCGCAGTAAAAAAGGCGGCGGAGAATGGGAATTTTTCGACCTGCCAAAGCAGTGGACCATTCAGTATAAAAATTTAACCTTCAACTTAAAGCCATTCAGTTTTAAACATACCGGACTGTTTCCGGAGCAGGCAGCAAACTGGGACTGGTTTTCTGAAAAAATCAAAAATGTCGGTCGTCCGATTAAAGTATTAAATCTCTTTGCCTACACGGGCGGGGCAACTCTTGCCGCTGCTGCTGCCGGTGCTCATGTTACCCATGTGGATGCTTCAAAGGGTATGGTTACCTGGGCAAAAGAAAATGCCATTTCTTCCGGACTCGGTGATGCACCAATCCGCTGGCTGGTTGATGACTGTGTCAAATTTGTAGAACGTGAAATCAGACGTGGAAATCACTATGATGCCATTATCATGGACCCGCCATCTTATGGACGAGGACCAAAAGGAGAAATCTGGAAAATTGAAGAGGCAATTCACCCATTAGTAAAGCTCTGTGCTAAACTTTTAAGTGACAATCCTCTGTTTTTCCTGATTAACTCCTATACAACCGGACTTGCTCCTGCTGTTTTAACTTATATGATTTCAACCGAATTAAAACAGTTTAACGGAAAAGTAGATTCACAGGAAATCGGTCTTCCGGTTACCGAAAGTGGACTGGTGCTTCCATGTGGAGCTTCCGGACGTTGGGAATCCATCGACAAGTAAGACGAAAGAAAAAGAGGTGTAAACTATGTTTGGTTCAACATTTGGAAATCTGTTTAAAGTTACAACCTGGGGAGAATCTCATGGAAAAGGCATCGGTGTTGTGATAGACGGATGCCCTGCCGGACTTCCGCTTTGTGAAGAGGATATTCAAACTTATCTTGACCGCAGGAAACCAGGACAGTCCCGTTTTACCACCATGAGAAAGGAGGCAGACCGCGTGAAAATTCTTTCCGGTGTCTTTGAAGGAAAGACTACCGGTACTCCGATTTCCCTTATGGTAAAAAATACCGACCAGCGTTCTCATGATTACAGTGAAATCGCCAATTATTATCGCCCGGGACATGCAGATCGTAATTACGATATCAAATACGGATTCCGCGATTACCGTGGGGGCGGACGTTCTTCCGGACGTGAAACCATCGGTCGTGTTGCTGCCGGTGCAGTTGCGGCGAAAATGTTAAAATCTCTTGGAATTCAGATTTCTGCCTATACTTTGTCCATCGGACCTGTTGCTATTAATAAAGAAAAATTTGATTTATCGGAAGCTGAAAATAATCCGCTTTATATGCCCGATGCAGAAGCTGCAAAAAAAGCTTCCGACTATCTTGAAACCTGCATTCAAGAACAAAATTCTGCCGGTGGAATGGTGGAATGTATGATTACCGGCGTGCCTGCCGGAATTGGCGAACCTGCCTTTGAGAAATTAAATGCCAACCTTGGAAAAGCCATTCTTTCTATCGGAGCTGTAAAAGCTTTTGAAATCGGAGATGGAATTGCAGTTGCACAATCCGACGGACTTCATAATAATGATGCTTACTGTGCAGATGAAGCTGGCCACATTACGAAAAAGACCAACCATTCCGGTGGTATCACAGGCGGAATCAGCGACGGATGTGAAATTTTATTCCGAGCAGCATTTAAACCGACTCCATCTATTTCTGCCACTCAGGAAAGTGTTACAAGAACCGGCGAAAATCTGGATATCTCAATCAAAGGACGTCATGACCCGATTATCGTTCCAAGAGCGGTTGTTGTAGTAGAATGTATGGCTGCCCTGGTTATCTTAGATGCCATGCTTGCCGGAATGACAAGCCGATTTGATTTGGTTCAGAAATTTTTCCGGGAATTGTATTAAAACAAGGGAGAGAGTATTTTAACCAACTATACTCTCTCCCTTGTTTTAAAGTCCAAATCCATCTCTGACAATCTTTGCCAGAATTTCATGACCTTTTGCGGTCAAATGAATACAATCTGTGGTGATGGCATCATGTCCCAATCTTTCAATCTCGCGATTAAGAGGTTCTTGAACCGAAATAAATCTTGCGTGGTAATTACGCGCCAGTTTTCTAATATTCTTTGACATCTTTTTCTGCCAAGGCACCCAATTTTCATATTTTCCATCTTTTGGGAAAATAAACGGCTCCAGTGTGATGATTTCTGCCTGCGTCTCTCGGGATAAATCAAATAACATTTCGTGATAAGCACGAATACTATCTTCCAACATATACAATTTTTCATGCTCTGTTGTGTCGGCTTCTGCTATCAGTCCTACATCGTTAATTCCTACAAGGATACTTACATAATTCGGATGAAACGCAATACAGTCCTTATGCAGGTCTTCTGCAATTCGTTCCGTAATGTAACCATCAACTCCCTGATTTAAAACATTCCAATTCTGACTGACGGAGTCTGCAAATCCCTTTACATACCCATTCCCAAGCGGCGGACAAGAGGTGGTTCTCCCCGCATCTGTAATACTGTCACCTAAAAATACAATTACACCCATGGCTATTCTCCTTCAGCAATGGACTTTTTGTCCACCTAATTGTATAACATCTATTTTAACTGAAAATGACACTTATTGCAAATAGTAATTTTGTGAAGTCTTAACAAAAATCTTTTTTTATGTCATTTTAACTGGACATTGGGCGAAATAAAGTATATAATCATTCACATCTTAAATTCTTAGTTCACTTCGTCGAAGTCATTTTTATTCCTTATTTTCATGATTTTTCCATTATTTTTACCAATTTTCTCAGAAAGGACTGGTATATTTATGCCTTTACAGGCTCAATTTCTGCTTTTTTTATCTGCCGGAGCTCTCTGCTGTGATTTATTCTTGCAAAAAGTTCCAAATCTCTGGATTTTTCTTGGTATTCTTCTGGGTTTCTCCTATCAGATATTTCAAAACGGCTTTTTTGGTCTGCTTTTCTCCCTGAAAAATTTTTTTCTTCCCATCCTGATTTTATTTCCACTGTTTATTTTTCACGCAATGGGGGCTGGAGATTTAAAGCTTTTTGGTACGCTTGGCATTTTTCTCAATTTTTCCGACATTTTTTCCTTGATTGCTTTTTCATTCTTCATCGGCGCATTGATTTCCTGCCTGCTGTTTTTAAGCTCTGCCTATTTCTTAGAACGAATTTCTTATTTCTTTTCTTATGTCTCCGATATTTTTTCCAAAAAACAAATTCATCCCTATATGAAATCCGGAAATCGTCCTGAACATTTTCATTTTACAGTTCCCATTTTTCTTGCCACCCTGCTCTTAATTGGAGGATTTTGTTTATGACCAAAAAAATCATTGCACTTTACGATTCTAACGAAGATTTTATCTGTCGTCTCTGTTCTGGCTTTCAACAAAACTGCACTCTTTCTTTAGAGTTTCTCCCCTTTACTTCTCTCGAAAAACTTCTTACGTTTCATTCTGACCATTCAATTTCCATGCTTCTTACCACAGAAGCCATGCTGACACCACAGCTTATTTCTCTATTTTCTGAAACTTTGATTCTACTTTCTGAAGAAAATCTCTCTTATAAGAAAAATCTGCCCTGTCTTTTTAAGTATCAACCATGCAGTCAGCTTTTTCAGGACTTAATGAAACTTTGTTCCAATCAGATTTTCTTAACAATGGAACATTCAACAAATTCTGACACTCAAAACCTGACGCTCATCGGCATCTATTCTCCGGTTGCACGCTGTGGAAAAACTGCATTTGCACTTGCAGCTTCCCAGTTTCTTTCCGAAAAAAATCCAACTCTTTTTATCAGCTTTGAATCCTGTTCCGGTCTGTCTTATTTTCTTTCTAATAACACCACTTACACCATCGGCGACCTTTTTTATCTGCTGCGCCACAAAAAAGAAAATCCTTTTGCGTTTCTTGCTTCACTAATTCAAAAAAATGGATCGCTTCATTATCTCCCTCCTGTCTATGTTCCGCAGGATATCTGGAATCTTACTTCTGCCGACTGTGAAGCGCTCTTCGCTCTTTTTGCTATGGAAGAAAATCCCTATCAGACTCTGGTTCTCGATTTTGGTCCAAATCTTTCTGCTGTCTTTCCTGTTTTTTCTGAATGTAATACCTTGTTTCTGCCTAATTTAAAAGAACCTGTTTCTATGGCAAAATCAGAACAGTATAAAGCCTATTTAACGAACACAAAACAGGAACTCATTTTAGAAAAAACTCATTCTTGTTTTCTTCCCCCTCCTGATAGTTCTCATTTTCCAGATTCTTTTTTATCCGGTGTATTTGGTGATGCCGTAAAATACGAACTTTCCAAAGCCGGATACCTTTAATTTTCTCTTTTAATTTCAATCAGCTTTTTATCTTTTATAGCTTATCTTTTCTTTTTTTAATTTTTTAAGTTTTCAAAGGAGACATAGTTATGGATTGTTTTTTAACCTTACAAAATCAGCTTTTTGAGCAGTTAAATTCTTTATGGGAATCCGATGATGAAGAAATTCTCGAAAAAATTGACGAACTGCTTTTGCAGGAGGGCTCAAACTACGGTCTGAGCCTCAATGAAAAAGCCAATCTTAGAAAAGAATTATTTCGCTCCATCCGAAAACTCGATGTGCTTCAAGAACTTCTCGAAGATACCAGCATTACCGAAATTATGGTAAACGGATGGGACAAAATTTTTATTGAACGGGAAGGACACTTGATTACATGGAATAAGACTTTTACTTCAAGCGGAAAACTTGAAGATGTAATTCAACAGATTGTTGCCCGCTGTAACCGTGTCATTAATACCCTGCATCCGATTGTGGATGCAAGACTGGAAAACGGTGCCCGTGTCAATGCAGTCATTCCGCCGATTTCTGTGGATGGTCCGATTTTAACCATTCGACAATTTCCTAAAGAAGCCATCACAATGAAAACTCTGCTCGAAAAGCAAAGTATTACCAAACAGGTATTATCTTTTTTGCTCCCTCTGGTAAAAGCACGTTATACCATTTTAATCGGCGGTGGAACCGGAGCCGGAAAAACGACTTTTTTAAATGCACTTTCCGCTTATATTCCAAAAGATGAACGCATTATCACCATTGAAGATAATGCTGAGCTTCAAATCCAGGGAATCCCAAACCTTGTCCGTCTTGAATGTCGAATGGCAAATATCGAGGATTCACAGGAAATCACAACTGCTGACTTATTAAAAACGGCACTTAGAATGAGACCCGACCGGATTATTGTCGGTGAAGTCAGAAGCGAAGCAAGCGAACTGCTTCAGGCAGTCAATGTTGGTTCAGAAGGCAGCCTTTCTACCATTCATGCAAACAGCTGTGCCGATATGGTCAGCAGACTTGAAACCCTTGTGCTGGTTCACTTGAATATGCCGATTACTGCCATCCGCCGTCAGATTGTCTCAGGCTTTGACCTTTTTATTCATCTGGGACGTCTGCGTGACAAAAGCCGTAAAGTGTTAGAAATCTCTGAACTGGATGGACTAAAAAACGGAGAAGTACAGTTAAATCCTATTTTCTGTTATGAAGAAGAACAGGGGCTTGTCTTTAAAAATCATCTGAAACACACTGAAAAATTAGAAAGGGCAGGAATTTCTTATGAAACCCTCTTATGTGAAACTATCTTATGACCATTATACCTTTTCTCTTCGAGAACGGATTCAGTATTCGGTCTTCTCTCTGATTTTGTGCTTCCTTGTCAATGACTTATGCTACCGAAACGTGATTTCTTTTTTTCTTCTTCTGCCCTTTTGTTTTCTGTATCTTCCTTTTAAGAAAAAACAGCTTCTTTATGAGAAGCGAAAACGGCTTTATCATCAGTTTCGGGATGCATTAAATTCTATTGATGCCGCTGTTTCTGCCGGCTATTCTCTTGAAAATGCAGTTTCGGAAGCAAAAAAAGATTTAATGCGTATTTACGGAACTTACAGCGAAATGGTTCTTGAATTATCTTACATGGAATCTCAGATGCTTCTCAGTGTTCCGGTAGAAAAATTATTTTATGAACTTGGTAAAAAAAGTCAGGTAGAAGATATCCGTAACTTTTCTGAGATTATTGCACAGGCAAAACGAACGGGTGGAAATCTTCGGGAAACTTTGGAAAAAAGTGCACGCATCATCGAAGAAAAAATTGACGTCAAAAAAGAAATTGACTCTCTGCTTTCTGCAAAAAAAATGGAACATACCTTTATGAGTCTTATGCCCGCCGGAATTATTCTTTATATGCGTCTTACCTCTCCAGGCTTTCTTGATGTTCTCTATCACAATATAGCCGGAGTCTGTATCATGACAATCTGCCTGATCTTGTACCTGACAGCATTTTTCTTTGGCAGGAGGATGGTTCAAATTGAAATCTAAAACAAAACTAAACTCTAAAACAAACTTAAACTCTAAAGCAAAATTAAAACCTAAAGCAAACTTGAAACCTAAAGCAAACTTGAAACCAAGCCTAAAAGATGCAAAGGAACAAACCCTGCTGCGAGTCAGTATTTTTCTGATTCTCTTTGGAAATCTTCTGGGAATTTCTCTTGGATTATGGCAGAGCCGACATCCCGATATTGTTACTGATTTAAAACGTAGCGAATACAATGAAAGCATTCACGAAGAATCCCTGAAATTTCAGACAGACGATGGAAAAACACACCATATTACACTGAAAGTTCCATCCAAAACCTACAGCAAAGAGGAATCACAGACTCTTTTAGATGAAGCCTCAAAAAAACTGGATTCTTCCATTCTTGGAAAAAATAAGAGTTTTTCTTCCATTCATACACCGCTTTCTCTTCCCGAATCTCTTCCTGATTGTCCTGTTCAGCTTTTTTGGACAACCTCTGACCCTAAAATACTCGACTATACCGGTGCTATCGGAGAAGATGTCCCTTCTAAGGGTGCTTCCGTTACGCTTCGCTGTCAGCTTTCGCTTGAAGAAGAGACGCTTTCATGGCAGAAAGAGCTTTATGTTTATCCTGAAAAATTAAGCAAAGAAAAATCATTAAATGCCTCCATTCAAAAAGCAGTTACAAATGATTCTTCAAGCAATCCAACCCTTGCTCTTCCTGATTCAATTGACGGGCAGCATCTATTCTTTTATAAAGAACCCGCAAAGACTGGTCTTTTTGTCTGTATCTTCTTCAGCTTGCTCGGTTTCTTACTTCTTCCATTGAAACGGCAAAAAGAACAAGAAAAAATAGAAAAGCAAAAAGTACTGATGCAAAGAGATTATCCCGATCTTGTCAGTAAACTGCTGTTGTTTTTGCATGCCGGTCTTACGATACGTGCAAGTCTTGAAAAAATTGCAGACGATTATCAGAAAAATTACCGGAGTCAAAATCTGCCCAAACGTCCTGCTTACGAAGCACTTTTAGAGACCTGTCATGAATTAAAAGGTGGACTGTCACAGCCTCGTGCTTATGAAAATTTTGGCAGCCGCTGTCCCTGTCCGGAATACAAAATTTTATCTGTACTTTTAATTCAAAACTTAAAAAAAGGAAATCAAAATACTCTCCTGCTCTTAGAGAAAGAGGTCACGGACGCCCTTGAAAATCGCAAACGAAAAGCACGGATTCTCGGAGAAGAAGCACAGACAAAACTTCTCTTTCCCATGCTTTTACAGCTTGTAATCGTTCTGGCACTTCTAATGCTTCCCGCATTTCTAAGTTTTACCTAATCGATTTATCTATATTTTTAGATTTTACCTGATTTATTTAGCCATTAAAGTCAAACACACATTTTCCTTAGAAAGGAGGTGAGACTTATGAAACAGAATTTACTAAAACTTTTTCTGGAAGATGAATCAGGCGTAACTGTTATTGAAATTGTACTGATTTTGGTTGGAATATTAACCCCCTATTATGGGGTGAGTATAAAGTGTATAACGTAAGAATATG
>OHMN01001885.1_pt1 | contig 11396 bp, 7 predicted proteins | sample 1569361 | NCBI WGS metagenome assembly OHMN01 (sample SAMEA3541508, study PRJEB24748) | human gut metagenome | biome: human gut; feature: human-associated habitat; material: faeces | place: China | collected 2012
AGGCGGGGCAGGGGCCCTGCTTCAGAAATCGCTCCACCCGCTTCATGCCCTTTTCGTCCGTTACCTTGGCAAGAGCGTTCTCTACGGTATAAACGGCGTTGAAGTAGGTGAAATCCATTTCACCCGCCGCGCCGGTCTTGCTGTTCTGGTAGAGCAGGTGCACCTTTTTGGCGGGGCCGTGGAACACCATATCGCGCTCTTCCGGGGTCAGCTCCCGGAAGGGGACGTTGGTGCGCACGCCCATCTTTTCGGCGATCTCCTTCATCAGTGACCACATCAGGGTCTGCCAGGGCAGCACTGCGCCCTCGTTGATGGAAAGGCTCTCGTCCGGCACCAGAGTGGATTCGTCCACCACCCGCACGATGCCGGTGCCCTCGCAGTCTGGGCAGGCTCCGGTGCTGTTAAAGGCGAACTGCTCCGCGCCCAGCACCGGCACCTGCGCGCCGCACCGGGGGCAGTAGAGCGGGATCTCGGCCGCAATGTTCAGGCTGGGCGGCACCATGCAGCCGCAGGCGGGGCAGGGGTAGTGGGAGAGCCGGGAGAACATCAAGCGCAGGCTGTTCAAAAGCTCGGTCATGGTGCCAAAGGTGGAGCGCATCCCGGGCACGCCGGGCCGCTGGTGGAGGGCCAGTGCGGCGGGAACATAGCGGATCTCGTCCACCTGCGCCTTTTCGGCCTGGGTCATCCGGCGGCGGGTATAGGTGGAAAGGGCCTCCAGATAGCGGCGGGAGCCCTCGGCGTAGAGGACACCCAGCGCCAGCGAGGACTTGCCGGAACCGGACACGCCCGCAATGCCGACGATCTTGTGGAGCGGCACATCTACGTCGATGTTCTTCAGGTTGTGCACCCGCGCGCCCCGCACCCGGATGGCGGCGGGGAGAGCGGAACTGGATTCGTGGTTCATCGTGTCTCCTTTCTCTGAATGGGGTCACAAAAGGCTCCCCCACAGGGGAGCCGGAAAGATCATAAACCAAGAGGATCAAACCGCTGGTGTTCGAGCTGGTCGATCACCGCCTGCGCTGCCGGTGCAATGGGGGCGGGCACTGCGGCGGGGCGGCTGAGGTAGTAGCCCTGCAGCAGATCCACGCCCAGACCGATGACGGTGCGCAGCTGGGCCTCGGTCTCAATGCCCTCGGCGATGAGCTGCATACTGCGGGCGTGGGCGTAAGCCACAATGTTGGAGACGATCTGCTGCTTATCACGGTCGGTGTCGATCCCGCGCACAATGGAAATGTCGATCTTGATGTACCGGGGCGATAGCTCCAGCAGGTTCAGCTCGTTGCTGTAGCCGCTGCCGTAGTCATCCAGCGCAAAGGAGCCGGAGAAGCCCGGAACGTTCCGCTTCCGTTCCAGACATGCGCGGTCCAGATCCTCCTGTTCGGTGATCTCTACCACCAGCCGCTTGAGCAGCTCGGGGTAGCGCTGAGCATATTCCTCCACATCCTCATTCGTCAGGCTGACATTGGCGATGGAGTTGATGAAGAGCAGGGCATCGCTTTGGAACAGGCCCTGTGCCTGCATGCGCTGGAAGATCTTGCTGGAATGGAACACAGTGATCCGTTCGATCTCATACAGGCGGCCCGTCTCATGGGCCAGCTGCATGACCTGAGCGGGGGAGTGCAGGGTGGGCAGATCCACCCGCATGAGGGCCTCGTAGGCTGCGATCCGGCCGGTACGGGCAGAGCAGATGGGCTGGAAGTGGTAGGTCACCAGTTCCTCCCGCAGCAGGAGCTCAAAGTCTTGCTGGGTCTGGGCGGCGTATGCCTCCTGATGGTAGCTGCCGATATCAAAATCACACATGCGGCCCTTGTGGGAATGCTTGACCTGATACATGGCAAAGTCGGCATATTTTTTCAGGGTGAGCAGGTCGTGGCCGTCCGTGGGGTACCAGGCAATGCCGCCCGAGATGCTGATGTGCAGCTGCTTGCCGTTGGGCAGGATGGATACGCTGCGCTGCAGGGCGGCACTCAGCAGCTCCAGCTGGGCGCGGAGCTGTGCCTGATCCTGATAGCCATAGAAGAAGATCAGGAATTCATCGCCCGAAAGGCGGGAGCAGATGGTGTTGGCGGGCGTATTGGCCGCAAAGCACTGGCCGGTCTGGCGGATGTACTGGTCGCCCCAGTCGTGGCCGTAGGTGTCGTTGATCTGCTTGAGGTTGTCCAGATCCATCATCAGCAGGGCGGCACAGCCCAGCTTTTCGGGCTGCTGGAACAGCGCTTCACAGGCGCGGTCAAAGGCACGGCGGCGGTACAGGCCGGTCAGGGTGTCGTAATCGCGCTCGTGCTCAATGCGCTGCTGCTCCAGCACCGTGGTGGTCATATCCTCAGCCAGACCCACCTCGGAGGCGCTTTCGCCCAGGATATGGGTGATGCGCAGGGTGATGTAGTGGGTGCTGCCGTCGGGCTGGGGGATGGCAAAGACCTTGTTGTTGGCCGGGGACAGGCGGTAGAACCACCGCTGCTCCAGTGTGCCCATCAGGGCGCGGAAAGCCTTTGGCGTGAGCGGATCTGGCTGCTCCTGTGCAAGGCCCAGCATGGAGAAGAAGTTATCAGTCACATAAACACTGTCATCGCGCAGCTCATAGCCGCCCAGCTCCGCACTGGCCAATTTCATAATGCGCAAAAAGCGGGTGGAGGAGTCCAGCACGTCTTTGCTCAGCTGGGTAAAGGCAGAGGAGAACTGATCCAGCTCCCTGATGCCGGTGGTGGAAAGATGCGGGATGGCGGAGGAATCCGCTTCGGCAGCGGCTACCTCAGCCGAGAGCTTGGCAACGGGCCGGGCCAGCCGCCTGCTGATCAGCCAGCTGCAAACAAAGCCAACGGCCAGCGTGATCAGAATGATGAAGGAGAACAGCTGCTGCAGCCGCTGGGCGAAAGCAAGGAGCTGCACTGCGGGAACGGAGCCCACGAGAAGCCAGTGCTTGCCCGAGAAAGGGGCGTTCCGGCTGTAGAGGTTCAAGGGGGAGACCGAAGCAATGTAGAGGGCATTGCTGAAGAGGTAGCGGTGGGTATGGGCACTGTGGAGGCGCAGCGTAAGGCTTTCGTCCGCAGAACCCGGCTGCCCGTCGCAGTGGGAACGGAGCACCGGACGCAGCTGCAGTTCAGAGGCAGAGAGCTCCTCTGTATCGGTCACGGCAAGAAAATAGGTGCCGTTGTTCTGCAGCTCAGAGCAGGGCAGGTTCTCCCACAGGTAGTCGGCCAGCAGCTCCACGCCGATCACGCCGTAAACGGTGCCGTCCGGCAGGATCAGGGGCTGGCTGTAGGCAATGGCCTCGTGGGTGTCCCCGGGCACCAGATAGGATTGTGAGGTCCAGTGGCCATAATCGGAGGCGGCAAGGCTGGCTCCGTCTTTATAGGCGGCCTGGAAAGGGGGATAAAGGAAGCCGCGGTTTCCCAGTGCCCGGTAACGGATGGTGGGGGACCAGCTGTTATCCGTGGCAATGGAGAGGGACTGCACCAGCTGGGCCGGTGCCCGCACAAAGGTCAGGTCGGCGTTGCGCTGGGAGGGAGCGGCATCCGGGTCAAGATCCCGCAGGTAGATGGCGGGCATGAGGCTGTCCTGCTTCCGCTTATCCAGATCATGGGTGTTCAGGATGAGGAACACGCCGGTCACCGACTTGATGCGCAGGGTGCTGATGAGCTCCGGCGCGGCGGCTTCCAGCAGGGGATAGGCCGCGTCGCTGCTGCTGTCCAGCGTGCTCAGGCTGATCTCTCCCTCGTCCAGAAGCTGCTGGGTCAGGCCATTGATGGCATCGGAAAGGCTGGTCAGCTCCTGCGCATTATGGAGGATGGACTGAAGATACCGGCTGCGGTTGTCCACCTGCATGGCAAGGATATCCTCGGCGTTCTGGTTCAGCTGGGGGCCAAGCCGGGTGGCGTGGACGGTAAAGGTCAGCAGCAGGATCTCCACCGCCAGCACAGCCAGCAGGGAGAAAAGGATGGTGCCGAAGATAGAATGGCCCGTCTGAGGGGCCTTCTGACTGTGCGGCTTGCGGTTCTGCATCTGAGGGTCTCTCCTTTTGTGGTTGTTCCAAGGGCATCTCAGCCCGCAAAGGCGCTGAGAGCGGCCAGCGTCTGGTCGTACCAGGCATCAAAATAGGCATCGGTCAGGAACTCGGCTTCGGCTTCCTCGGGGGTCTGCCCGGCAGCCAGCCGCTCCAGCACCGTGGCACGGTCGGCAGTGACAAGGTCCTCCAGCGCGTACTGCAGGGTATTGCGGGCGCTCAGGGCAGCCGGGAAGGCATGGGTGGTGTAGAGCTTGCTGCGATCGATGGCATCAATGGACAGGCTCAGCACCTTGTGGATGCGCTCGGAGACCGTCAGGCCGCTGTTCTCAAGGGCGGACATGCTGTTGGCGGCATAGGTCACGGGCATATAGCCGGACTGCACCGAGAACTGCAGGTTGTTTTCCGGCTGGGTGAACCATTTCAGGAAGGCAACGCAGGCACTGATCTCGTCCTCGGTGCCCGGGATGACTACCATGCCGGCCCCCTGCTGGACGGCCACCGGCTCACAGCCTGCAAAGCTGGGGCAGGGCAACGCGGCCATCTGGATGCCGTGGCTCTCGGTGTCGCTGGTCAGCACCTGGGTGGGGAAGAAGGAAGCGCTGGAGGAGGAACCGACATAGGCCAGCAGGCTGCCGATCTTGATATCGTCGCTGCGGAACTTGCCGCTGGCACTGCACCAGCCCTTGATGTAGGGGACATAGTAGTTATCCCACAGCCTGCGGAGGGTCGGCTTGTCAAAGTGCAGGGTCATCACGCCGTTCTCGGCATCAAAGATGGTCGTACCCAGTTCCTGTGCGCCGCAGAGCAGGTAATTGGTCAGCGCGTCGCGGCCATACAGGGCCTTGCCGTCGTTGGGCGCAGCCGTCTGGGCATCGGTCCAGTCGTAGTATTTGTGTGCGGCTACGTTCAGCCCCTCCACAGTGGAAAGATCCGCATAGGTCACGCCCGTGGCCTCGGCAAAGGGGGCAAAGTCGGTGGTGTTCAGGTAGAGCAGCTCAGTGGATTTTGCTATGGGAAAGACCTTGAGCTCCCCGTTGTTCATCAGGTCACCCTCTTCGAGAAACCCGGCGATATAGGCAGACTTCTCTTTTTCGGTCAGGTAGGGGCTCAGGTCAACGGCAAGGCCCATCTGATCCAGCGTAAAGGCGGTGTCCGCGTAAGAGGAGACGATGTTGGGCAGTTTTTCGGCACCCACCTTGCCCTCGGCGGCGGCCAGCACGCTGGTCTCCAGGTCGTTCACGCTGCCCTGACTGGAGCTTTCGACCCGGATGTTCTTCTCTTTGCCCACGGTGGAGTTGAACTGCTCCACCAGCTGGTTGAAGCATTCCAGCTGATCGCCGTTGTAATAGGTCCAGATCGTGATGGTGGTGGGCAGCTTGCTTCGGCCGCAGGCAGTGCCGCCCAGCGCCACGGCGGCGCACAGCAGCAGACTGACGGCAGAACGAAGGATTCGTTTCATTACCTTATCTCTCCCATTCCGACAAAACGGCTCACGGAAAAACGGCGCGTCCTGTCGTTTCTGAAATGATACCAGACGAAAATATTGTAACACTTTTTCGGGGCGGGGGCTACTGATTTTTGAAAAAACACCCGAAAGCAGACGAAAAAAGAAAGAATCTCTGGCCAGCGCTTCCATTTTTCGTAAAGTCCGGATATAATACAAGCATAAAACATAAACGAAAAGAACGGGAGAGCTTATGGCGCAGAAGAAGGACGAGGGCCTGAACGGCAACGAGAAGATCGAACAGGCGGTCTGCCAGTTACAGCAGGAGCCTACGCAGGAGCAGCTGGCGCATACCCTGACCGTGATCCGTCGGCGGATGCGGGAAAACGGACAGGTCGTGGTGGCGGTGGAGCCGAACCCGGCCAGTGAACAGATGCAGCTGCGGGCCCTCCGCACGGCCGATGGGGCCAGCTGGTGGTATGCCTTTACCAGCTTTGAAGAGGAGATGAAGGGTGCGGAAGCGGTGCAGTCCACCTTTCTGGTGGAGCTTGAAAAGCTGCTGGATGCCGCACTGCAGGTGCCGGAGATCCAGGGCATCATCCTGAACCCCTGGAACCGCACCATCCAGCTGGACAAGACCCTGCTCCGGATCATCAAGGGATAAACACGAAAGGGCCCGCCTGCCGCATTTTGGTGCGCGCAGACGGGCCCTTTTTATATGGTAAAGGAAGAAGGAGAATGGAAGATCAGGCAGCGTCGGTGCGGTTTTTCTTGAGCAGGCTCAGGATCACGGCACCCACCACGCTGCCAGCGGCCAGAGCCACGCAGTAGAGCAGGGCATGATCGACCACAGGGAACACGAAGATGCCGCCGTGGGGAGCGCGCAGGGCGCAGCCAAAGGTCATGGAGAGGGCACCGGCCAGCGCGGCACCGGCCACACAGCTGGGCAGGACGCGCAGCGGGTCGGCGGCGGCGTAGGGGATGGCACCCTCGGTGACGAAACACAGGCCCATGACGTAGTTCACGATGCCGTTGCGGCGCTCGTCAGGGGTCCACTTCTTGGGGCAGAAGGTGGTGGAGAGGGCGATCGCGATGGGAGGAACCATGCCGCCCACCATGACAGCAGCCATGACCTCGTAGTTGCCGGAGGCCAGTGCGGCAGTGCCAAAGACGTAGGCAGCCTTGTTGAAGGGGCCGCCCATATCAATGCTCATCATACCGGCAACGATGGCACCCAGCAGGACTTTGGAGGTGCCGCCCATGGCGTTGAGGCAGTTGGTCATGGCGGTGTTGATCATGCCCATGACTGGGTTGATGCCGCACATCACGGCACCGATGATGAGGATGCCGCCCAGCGGGTAGATCAGCATGGGGCGGATGCCGTTCAGGCTGGCGGGGAGCTTTTCGGTGATCTTCTTCAGGAACTCGACCACATAACCGGCCGCGAAACCGGCCAGCAGAGCGGCCAGGAAGCCGCCGGAGATGCCGGTGGTCTCACCATTGGCAAGGCCTGCAAAGTTGGTGCCGTTCATGGCCAGCACGCCGCCCGCAAAGCCCACGGCCAGGCCGGGACGGTCGGCGATGGACATGGCGATGAAGCCTGCCAGAATGGGAAGCATGTAGCCAAAAGCGGCGCTGCCCACCGTCTTGAAGAAGGCGGCGATGGGGGTGTTCATGCCGAAGTTGGAGGGATCGATGGTGTAATCGTCCAGCAGGAAGGCCAGCGCGATCATAATGCCGCCGCCCACCACAAAGGGCAGCATGTGAGACACGCCGTTCATCAGGTCTTTGTACACCTTGCGGCCAAAACTGTCGCCGGAGGTCTCCTCCTCGGCAGCGGAAGCACCGCCCTTGGCGTGGTAAACAGGAACTTCACCGTGGGCCACCTTTTTCAGCAGCTCTTCGGGCTTGTGGATGCCGTCATCCACCCGGGCAAACAGCACGGGCTTGCCGTCAAAGCGGGCGGTCTCCACATTCTTGTCTGCAGCCACGATGATGCCGTCACAGGCTGCGATCTCGGCGCGGGTCAGCACGTTCTTGGCACCATCGGAGCCGTTGGTCTCCACCTTGGTGGGCAGGTCCAGCTTGTCACCGGCCTTGGCCAGCGCCTCGGCGGCCATGTAGGTGTGGGCAATGCCGTTGGGGCAGGCGGTCACGGCCAGAATGCGGTAGCCGCTCTGGGGGATGGCCTGCTGGGTGAAGCTCTCCTCACCGAACTGGGCCTCCTCCTGTGCGTCGATGAGGGCAAGGAATTCGGCGGGGGTCCTGGCGGCCTTCAGCTTTTCCACAAAGTCCTCGTTCATCAGCATCTGCATCATGCGGGCCAGCATATCTACATGCAGGCTGCCGTTTTCGGGGGCTGCAATGGCAAAGAGCAGGTCGGTCTTGCCGTCATCCTCGGCGTTGTACTGCACTGGGGTGCTCAGACGCAGGGCGGCCAGGCTGGGCCGGGTGACCACATTCGTCTTGGCGTGGGGAACGGTGATGCCGTTGTCCACGTAGGTGGAGGCCTCATCCTCCCGGGCGTAGAGAGCCTTCTTGTAGGCTTCTGTGTCGGTGATGTTGCCGTGGGTGGCCTGCAGTTCTACCAGCCGGGAGAGGATCTCGTCCCGGTTGGAGGCCGCAGAATCCAGCTCGATGGACTTTGCGGTGAATAATTCCGTAATGCGCATAAGGGTTCTCCTTTCTCTCTCTGTGCAACCCTCTCAACTGCGGTCTGCGCCGCAGACCGCAAAGAGGGCTCTGCTTCAAATTTCCTGCATCAGTTCGGCAATCTTTTCTTTCGTTGCCAGCCCAAGGCTGAACGCGGTGGCACTGCCGCAGGCGGTGCCCAGCCGGAGGGCCTGCTCATAGCTGCCGCTTTGCAGATAACCTGCCACAAAACCGGCCACCATGCTGTCGCCTGCGCCTACGCTGTTCACGACCTTGCCCTTGGGGCAGCCGATGCGGTGCACCTCGCCGTGCTCATCCACCAGCAGAGCACCGTTCCCGGCCATGCTCACCAGCACGTTCCGGGCACCCTTTTCCTGCAGGACGCGGGCGGCGGCGGTGATCTCTGTGTCCGTTTTCAGCTCCCGGCCCACGATCTCGCCCAGCTCGTGATCGTTGGGCTTGATCAGGAAGGGGTGATAGGGGAGGACGTTGACCAGCAGATCCTGGGTGGCATCCACCACGGCCCGCACGCCGTGGCCCTCCAGCCCTGCCAGCAGCCGCTCGTAGGTGCTCTGGGAAAGGCTCTTGGGGATGCTGCCCGCCAGAATGAGGATGTCGTCAGGCTGCAGGGTGTCCAGCTGGGCTTCCAGCTGCTGCATGGCGCTTTCCGGGATGCTGGGGCCTGCGCCGTTCAGCTCAGTCTCGGTGCCCGCCTTGATCTTGACGTTGATGCGGGTCATGCCCTCGGCCAGATGGATGAAATCGGTCCGGAGCCCCTGCGCGGCCAGACCACGCTCCAGCCAGACACCGGTCTCACCGGCCACAAAGCCCAGAGCCACGCTCTCACAGCCCAGCTCCCGGAGCACGCCGGAAACATTGATGCCCTTGCCGCCCAGCACGCAGTCCTCCCCGGCGGCGCGGTTCACCTCGCCCACCTCAAGAGGTCTGTCGAGACGGACCACATAATCAATGGCAGGATTGAACGTTACAGTGTAGATCATACCTCGGTCTCCTTTATCAGAGTGTATTGCCGGTATTTGGGGTTGGGGCACCGGTTCGTCAGGATGGCACCGCTGTGCAGATCACAGATGGCGGCGGGGTAGACCTGCGCGAATTTGGTGTCGTCCACCAGAAACCACGTCTCCCGCGCCCGGCGGATGACCGCAGCCTTGACGGCGGCCTCCTCGGGGTCTGGGGTGGTAAAGCCGGAACCCAGCGCCACGCCGTTGGCCCCCATGAAGGCTTTGGTGAAATTGTACTGCTGGATGGCAGTCAGCGCAGCCGCCCCGATGATGGCCTCGGTCTGGGGCCGCAGCAGCCCGCCGGGCAGGAACACCCGGCAGCCTTTCTGGGCCAGCAGGCGGGCGTGGGCCACGCCGTTGGTCACATAGCTGGCGTTCAGGGCCGGGCCGCTCAGCGCCCGTGCCAGAGCCAGTGTGCTGGAGCCTGCATCCAGATAGATGAAATCTTCCGGCAGGATCAGTTCTGCCGCCGCCTGGGCGATGCTCTGCTTCTGACTGACGGCCAGCTCTTCCTTGGCGGCCATGGTGGGCTCGTCGGTGCGGAAGGGGCTGTCCGGCAGGGTGGCCCCGCCGTGCACCTTGTTCAGTTTGCCCTGCTTGTCCAGCTCGTTCAGGTCGCGCCGGATGGTGGATTCGCTTGCGTTCAACGCCTCGCACAACTCCTGCACGGTGGCGGTGCGCTGCCGCGCCAGCAGATCCAGAATCAGGCTGAATCGTTCTTCTGCCAGCATCGGGAACATTCCCCCTTGTTCGATTTATATGATTGATTTTGATTGACATTGGCGGGTTGTGACCGCCTTGCCCCCTTATTATAGCAAAATATCAGTCAAAATCAATCAGATTCCGCCAGGTTTGAGTGACAAAATATTGCTCTGTTTTTTGGGCAGGATGCATAAAGAGTGGGATACATTTGAAAAAACGCCCCCTTCGTGCTATAATTTTCCCATAAAACAGCTGGGAATCCATAGGATAAGCCCTGGCTGTCCGGCAACCGGAGGGAAGGCATATGAATAAACCGAAGATCATCTTTTTTGATGTGGATGGAACACTGGTGCCGCTGAAGGGTGCTGCCCGGCCCCGCACGCTGGAAGCCTTACGGCGGCTGCACCAGAACGGCATCCGACTCTGCATCGCCACCGGGCGGGCTCCTATGGAGGTGCCGAAGTTTGAGGGGGTGTCCTTTGATGCTTTCCTGACCTACAACGGCTCCTATTGCTTCACTCCAGAGCAGGATATTTTCAAGAACACCATCCCTACGGAGGAGGTTGCTACCCTCATCCGGAACGCAGCGGCGTTGGGACGGCCCGTTGCCCTGGCCAACACGACCCGGCTGGCGGCCAACGGCTCCGAACCGGATCTGGAAGAGTATTTTGCCATCGGCGGCGTGGAGTTGAAGATCGCTGAGGATTTTGAGGAGATGGCAAAGGGAGAAATTTTCCAGGTGCTCATGGGTGGCCGGGAAGAGGAGTACCCAGCTATTTTGAAGGACGTAACCCATGCAAAGATCGCGGCGTGGTGGAATCGGGCTGTGGATATCATTCCGGCCAGCGGCGGCAAGGGGATTGCCGTGGAAAAGGTGTTGGAGTTCTATGGCATCTCCAAAGCCGATAGCATGGCGTTCGGAGATGGCAACAACGATTTGGAGATGTTTGGGGCTGTGGGCACCGGTGTGGCTATGGGCAATGCCTCTGAGAAGTTGAAGGCGGCTGCTGCCGCACACTGCCGTACCGTGATGGAGGATGGCATCTATTGGTACTGTCTGGAACAGGGCCTCATAACGACTTAAAAATATAGTGATGCACAAAAAACAGGTGCACCGTTCAGGTGCACCTGTTTTTTTATGGAGAAGGGAAGTGTTCCTTACTTATTCTGGATGTACTCGTCCATGGCCTTGGCGGCTGCCTTACCGGCGCCCATAGCCTTGATGACGGTGGCGGCACCGGTCACGGCATCGCCGCCGGCGTACACGCCCTCACGGCTGGTCTTGCCCTCGTCGCCCTCGGTGACGATGCAGCCGTGCTTGTTGGTCTCCAGACCAGGGGTGGTGGAGCGGATCAGGGGGTTGGGGCTGGTGCCCAGGCTCATGATCACGGTATCCACGTCCAGCTCAAACTCGCTGCCCTTCTTTTCAATGGGACGGCGGCGGCCGGAAGCATCGGGCTCACCCAGCTCCATCTCAATGCAGGTGATGGACTTGACGAAGCCTTCGTCGTTGGCGTGGATCTCCACGGGGTTGCACAGGGTCTTGAAGATGATGCCCTCTTCCTCGGCG
>OHMN01001889.1_pt1 | contig 11342 bp, 7 predicted proteins | sample 1569361 | NCBI WGS metagenome assembly OHMN01 (sample SAMEA3541508, study PRJEB24748) | human gut metagenome | biome: human gut; feature: human-associated habitat; material: faeces | place: China | collected 2012
TTTTGCCTATCTGGAAGATATTGATGTGGGCTATAGAGCCCGGATTGCGGGTTATGACAATATATATTGCCCGGCGGCGCTGGTATGGCACGTCGGAAGCGGAACCAGCGGTTCCAAGTACAATTCATTCAAGGTTAAGCTGGCGGCACGCAACAATGTGTATCTGAATTATAAAAATATGCCGTGCTTACAGCTTATCATAAATGCGATTCCGATCGCAGCGGGGATTTTCGTGAAATATTCATTTTTCAGGAAACTCGGGTTTGGAAAAGATTATCTGGAAGGTCTGAAAGAAGGCATACGGACGGCAAAGAAGTGTAAAAAAGTGGCGTACCGCCCGGAACGGCTTAAAAATTATCTGGCGATAGAGCTGGAACTTTTGGCTGGGACATTTCTCTATGTCTATGAATTTGCTGTGAGACAGATCGAGAAAAAAGCAGCATCTGATAAATCGTGAGGAAAAGGTTAGAGTTGTTACTGGGCGCGTATGTGTGGACAGTAACTTAGAGTTTGCGCGATGTGTGAACGGTCATGGTTTAGCAGATGCAACACGGAGAAAGGCTGCTTATCAGACAATGTCTGAGCGGCAGCAAGCAAGTGAAAGATGAGGTAGCTTATGAATTATGAGGATGATGAGCTGGAGCGCATGAGGGCGCGCCGCGAGGGCAGAAGCAGCCGTGCCAGTCAGGCAGGGTATTCTTCGCGCGGCAGTTCTGCTTCCGGCACCAGCCGCAGAAGAGTCAGCAGTACAGTCGAAAATAGCCAGAGAAAAGGTGAGGCGGGCAGCAGTTCAGTACGTTCCGGCTACAGCGGTCCTAAGAGCGCTGGAAGTGGAAAAAAGAGTTCGGGACGCCGCGGCAGCCATTACCGTAAATCGGCGCGCCACAGAAAGCATATGATCATTGCGGCGGAGATTGTCGTGATTATATTGATGATTCTGGGCGGTGCGTTCTGGTATATGTATCACAGAACCTTCGGTTCTATGCAGAAGATTGATTTCAACGAGGACCAGGTTAAGAACGTCAATCTGTCCCAGGAACAGATCGATGATATGAAGGGCTACATGACCGTGGCGTGCTTCGGTGTCGATTCGCGAAGTGAGCACGGGCAGATGAATGTCGGAAAAGGTACGAACGCGGATGTCAACATGATTGCCAATATCAATCTGGAGACGGGTGAGATCCGCCTTGTATCGGTATTCCGGGACAGTTATCTGAATATCAACGATAAAAACTCTTATAATAAGATCAACGCCGCTTACGCACAGGGCGGTCCGGAGCAGGCAGTTAAGGCGCTGAATAAGAACCTGGGTCTTAACATTACCCAGTATGCGACGTTCAACTGGAAAGCGGTTGCGGATGCCATCAACATTCTGGGCGGTGTAGATGTCGAGCTGAGTGATGCAGAGTTCTCCTGGATCAATGCCTTCATCACGGAGACCGTAAAGGAGACTGGTATCGGTTCTCATCAGCTGACCCATGCGGGCAATGTACATCTGGATGGTATCCAGGCAGTTGCATACGGACGTATCCGTTATTCAGATACGGACTATGCGCGTACCGAGCGTCAGAGAATTATTCTTCAGAAAGCCTTTGATAAGGCAAAAAATGCAGACTGGGCGACACTCAACTGTCTGATTCAGACGATCATGCCGCAGCTTGCAACCAATGTTGATATTACGGATTTGATTCCGCTGGCACGCAATATCGCGAAGTTCCATATTGGTGAGACCGCGGGATTCCCGGCAGCCAGAGGTGAGCAGGATGTTGGAAAGATCGGTGACTGCGTTATCCCGCAGACACTGGAGTACAACGTAAAAGAGCTTCATAAGTTCCTGTTTGATGAGGAAGATTATCAGGTTCCGTCTAATGTTAAGGAGTACAGCAGCCATATCGCGCAGGTAACGGGGCTTACGACGAATGCGAAGCTGATTGGTCATGTTCCGGTCGATCAGGGTGTCAGCGCCCAGACGTTTATCAAGAAACGGGCGAGCCGTATTGCCGCGCAGGCAGCGGCGAAGGATGCCGCTAAGAAGTCATCGACGAGTGCTTCGGACGAGTCGGATGACGAGAGCGGGGATGAGACCAAGAAGGGCGAGAGCGAGAGCTCGATCGGATTGGACGAGATCTTTGATCCGGATGAAGACTGGATTGACTGGGAGGAAGAAGAGTCGAAGAGCAACAGCAGTAAGGGACCAGGAACAACGACGACTCCCGGCAAGAAAAATCATACGGATAAGACAACCGAGGCGGATGATTCTTTATCCGGACCAGGCAGCACATCGGAGACGAAGTCTTCCGTTGCAAAACCGGGATCTACAACCACGACAGCGGCAGAGACAGCGGCATCCAGTGAAAAGACTTCTCCGGGTGCATCAGATAATTCCGGTGTGAAAAGCCCGGTCACAGAGATTCAGGATCCGGGGAATTCCGGAAACAGCGATGCAGCAGGCCCCGGCGGTCCGGCAGGTCCGGGAGCTTAATCTGAATTCAGGTGATATACTATGATAAAAGATAACCAGAAACGGCTGAACCATTTCCACGTAGTGCTGGACGCATGTGTCATTGCATGCGCCTACGCACTTGCGTGGTTTATCGTCAATGGAACGTCGTGGTTTAATGTAACAGGGCATAATAAGAGCGCAATGGCAGTCGTCTATCTGGCGGCTGGCGTTCTTATTGTACCGTTTTATTTGATTTTATACGCATTTTTTCATCTTTACACGCCCAAACGGGTTCAGGGAAGACGGGTGGAGTTAGCCAATATTTTTAAGGCGAACATCATCGGTCTTTTGGTGATCTCACTGATGCTTTACCTGGGCGGTAAAAATGAGTATTTCCACAACTTCTCCCGTCCGATGGTATTTTTGTTTTTTGGCATCAATCTCTTTGCTGAGATTCTGATGCGGAATATCCTGCGGATAGCGCTTCGGTCGATGCGGTCGAAGGGATATAACCAGAAGCATCTGCTTCTGGTCGGTTACAGCCGGGCAGCGGAAGGATTTATTGACCGTGTGAATGTCAACCCGGAGTGGGGCTATAAAATCCGCGGTATTCTGGATGACCATGAGGAGTGGGGCAAAGAATATAAGGGAGTGCGCGTGATCGGCAAAATTGACGATCTGGATACGATTCTGGCGCTCAATACGCTGGATGAGATCGCGATCACCCTGAGCATCCAGGAGTATGGAAAACTGGAAAAAATCGTGGCAGGCTGTGAAAAATCGGGTGTGCATACGAAATTTATCCCGGATTATTATAACTTTATCCCGACCCGTCCGTTTATGGAGGATCTGCAGGGACTTCCGGTGATCCACATCCGCCATGTGCCGCTCACGAATCTGCTCAACGCAACGATGAAGCGGACGATGGATCTGGTCGGCGGCATGATGGCGCTCATCCTGTTTTCACCGGTGATGCTGGTGACGGCGATTCTTATAAAGGCGACTTCGCCGGGACCGGTCATTTTCTGTCAGGAGCGGGTGGGACTTCACAATAAGCCGTTTAAGATGTATAAGTTCCGCTCGATGGCGGTACAGTCGGCGGCAAAGGAGAAAAGCCAGTGGACGACGCCGGGAGACCCGCGTGTGACTCCGATTGGAAGATTTATCCGGAAGACGAGCATTGACGAGCTTCCGCAGCTGTTTAATGTTCTGAAGGGCGATATGAGCCTGGTTGGACCGCGCCCGGAACGCCCGTTTTTCGTTGAAAAATTCAAGGAAGAGATTCCGCGTTATATGATCAAACACCAGGTGCGTCCGGGAATGACCGGATGGGCACAGGTCAATGGTTACCGGGGCGATACCTCGATCACGAAGCGGATTGAGCATGATCTGTATTACATCGAGAACTGGACGCTGGGATTTGATTTTAAAATCATGTTTTTGACGGTTTTTAAGGGCTTTATAAATAAAAACGCGTATTGATGAGGAAAACCACATGGGATATGAAGAAGAAAGAGATAGGTCAGGACACCGCCGGAGCCGACGGGCAAAACCGTCGGAGATGGAAGACGATGGTCTGACACTGATCACGGATTCATTTACGGAACGCCGGGAGGACGGATCCCACCGGAGCGGAGATAGAAGCCGAAGTGGTCAGAAAGCGGCAAAGAGGGGACAGACGCAGCCTGGCAGCAGCCGGGAGAGCCGGAATCAGGAGAAAACCCGGACCATGAACAGGTCGGATATTTACGCCGACCCGGTTAAATTGAAAGCGCGCCGGAAAAAGAAGCGGAAGATATGGTTTATTCTTCTGGAGAGCGTGATGCTGATCGGGATTCTCTGCTTTGCGGGATATTCGTATATCAGCAGCCGTCTGGATCTGATGCAGCGGCTTCCGTGGAACCCGGATGAGATCAAAAACGTCGAGATTTCGGAGGAGAAGCAGGAGCAGATGAGCGGTTATTGGACGATCGCGGTTTTCGGCGTGGATAGCCGTAACTCATCGGTCGGAAAGGGCAACAACTCGGATGTCAATATTCTCTGCAACATCGATCAGGGAACCGGTGAGATACGTCTGGTTTCGGTGTACCGGGATTCATATTTAAATATCAGCGACAAGAATACCTACAACAAAATCAACGCTGCTTATATGCAGGGCGGACCGGAGCAGGTTGTCAAGGCGCTCAATAGGAACCTGGATATCGATATTGACGATTATGCGACCTTTAACTGGAAAGCCGTTGCAGATGCGATCAACATTCTGGGCGGCATTGACGTGGAGATCACGAAATCAGAGTTTTATTATATCAATGCGTTCATTTCTGAGACGGTCAAGGCGACCGGCGTCGCTTCGACCCAGCTTAAATCAGCGGGCATGAACCATCTGGACGGTGTGCAGGCGGTTGCATATGGGCGTCTCCGTCTGATGGATACGGACTATGCCCGTACCGAACGACAGAGAAAGGTTATTTCCCTCGCGTTTGAGAAGATGAAAAAAGCAGATTGGGCGACGATCAACAATATTGTGCAGACGGTATTTCCACAGGTGGCGACCAGCATCGAGATCAATGATCTGTTGAAGATAGGACGAAATATTACGCGTTACCATCTGACCGAGACGACCGGTTTTCCGTCGGAGCTGAGGGAAAAGAAGATGGGACGCAAGGGCGCCTGCGTCATCCCGCAGACGCTGGAGAGCAATGTCATCGAGCTGCATCATTTCCTGTTTGGCGATGAGGAATACACGCCGACTGAGACGGTCCGGACGATCAGTCAGAAAATTGTATCAGATACAGGCGTTCATGGCACGAAACAGGCAGAAACGAAGGCATTGCCGAAGACGACCGAGGCGACGACAATTTCCATCCTGGATCCGACGCAGGAGAGCGGCGCGGACGAAAGCCAGAAAGCCGGGAGCGGCAGCGACGAGTCGGAGAAAGAGACCGGTAATGCTTCGGAAACACAGGAGAATGACGTTTCTGAGCAGGAAAGCCGTCCGGACGGTACGCATGCATCAAAGGAAAATGCGCGGGAGAGCAGTGAGGCAGAGTCTGGCGGTTCTTCGCCGGCATTTCCGGGCGGAAATTCTGGCACCGGCACGGAGAATGGCAGAGAAAAACCTTCCGGCAGCGGTTCCCCGAATGGAAGCAGTGCACCGGGAAGTAAGACGGATGCGGGAATCATCATTGAGTGATGAGAGAGTGTGAAACGGAGGAAATGCTTTGAATTTAGATGGTTTGTACCGGATGCAGGGAATGTTATTTTCCCTGATGATTCTGGGTGCATTCTTAAAGAAGAAGGGAATTATCACGGATGAGGGAAAAAGGGTCATTGCGGATCTGGTCATCTTTGTGACACTTCCCTGCAGTATCATCGAGTCATTTGAAGTAGAACTGAGCATGGATATCTTAAAGAGCAGCGCACAGGCGCTGCTCGTCTCGTGTATGGTTCAGGTGACTTGTTATATCTTAAATATGGTACTGTACCCGGGTGTGGGAGAGGAAAAGAAGAAGGTCCTCAAATACGCGACGATGGCGTCCAATGCCGGGATTCTGGGAAATCCGGTGGCGGAGGGCATCTTCGGCTCGATGGGCCTCTTTTTACCTGATTCCGCAGAGAACTGCGATGTGGTCGCTGGGAATGACGTATTTTACGAAGGCGCCGGATCGGAAGACTCTGATTAAAAAGATATGCACGCATCCGTGTATTGTCTCCGTATTCATCGGCTTTGTGCTGATGCTTTTACAGATGCAGATTCCGGGATTCCTGGGAGATACGGTACATAGCTTAAACAAGGCAAACACGGCAGTCTCCATGATTTTTGTCGGAACCGTTCTGGCGGAGGCAGATATGAAGACGATGATCACGCCACTCAGCTGCTACTATGCCGCCGTGCGCCTGATCCTGCTTCCGGCGCTTGTGTGGATCGGCTGCCTCCTGTTCCATATCGACACACTGGTGATGGGGATTTCTGTGGTGCTGGCAGCGATGCCGGCAGCAAGCACGACGGCGATTCTTGCCGCGAAATATGGCGGGGATGAAGTCTTTGCGACGAAGTGCGTGGTATTTACGACGCTGCTTTCGATGGTGTCGGCACCGGTTTGGTGTATGGTGCTGCAGCGGTAATCCCTTATGAGTTCGTATTTCTATAAAGGGGGTTTCGCTTGCATTGGATGAAAAGATATGTTATATTAGGGATAGAAAAAAGGAAAAGCCAGAGGAGCGGCTTACCTGAATAAATTAAACAACTGTTTTATTAACAGCCGTCATTATTGCAGTAATGGCGGCTATTTTCGTTTTCCCTTGAAAATTGTATAACACAATCCAACAAGGGCGCAAATGAATATTCCAATCTGAATCAAATCAGAGTATGTAACATACATTGGCAATGCCCTCCTTTCTTTCGTCTGGAGGGTTAGATTTGTGCCTCGTTCCAGTCTTTGATAAACAAGCTTTGCTGAAATCTAGCAACCCTCCGATAACAGAGGGTAAGCCGCCTGGCTCTCTGGTTTTTCCCATGTACGAAGTATATCATATTTTATCAGAACAGACAATGATAAAACGAAACAAATCCCCTCAGATTGCTCTGAGAGGATTTGCATATTCATGATTTATAATAGCAGTTCATATTGCTTGGTTATAGTCTTACAAACATTCTGTAATTTTACTTCTCATCCACAACCTGGAAAATGTAGAACTTCAGATAATAGGACGTCTCATCCCCCGCCCACAGAATCGGATGGTCGGCTGCCTGGGTGCGGTATTCGATCTGGCGCAGGCGGCGGTGGGCGCTGCGGGCTGCCTCCTGAATCGCCTTTGTGAAGAGTTCCGGCGTCATGAAATGGGAGCAGGAGCAGGTGGCGAAGTAGCCGCCGTCCTTTACCAGACGCAGACCGCGAATATTGATCTCGCGGTAGCCCTTGATGGCATTTTTGACCGAGCTGCGGGATTTTGTGAAGGCAGGCGGATCGAGAATCACGACGTCAAATTGCTCACCTTTTGCCTCTAATTCCGGAAGCAGGTCAAAGACATCCGCGCACTGAAAGGTGGTAGTGCCGGAAACACCGTTTAACTCTGCATTTTCACGCGCCTGTGCGACGGCAAGTTCGGACGCATCCACGCCGATGACCTCTTTGGCGCCAGAGACGGCTGCATTTAAGGCAAAGGAGCCGGTGTGGGTAAAACAGTCCAGAACGCGTTTGCCCGGGCAGAGACGCTGGATTGCCAGACGGTTGTATTTCTGGTCGAGGAAAAAGCCAGTTTTCTGCCCGTCCTTGACATCTACCAGATAGCGGACACCATTTTCAACGATCTCTACTTTTGTATCAAATGGTTCCCCGATAAAGCCCTTATAGCGCTCCATGTCCTCCTGTAAGCGGACCTTAGCGTCGCTGCGCTCGTAAATACCGCGGATATGAATGCCGTCTTCCTCAAGCACCTTGACGAGTTTTTCCAGAATCAGCGGTTTCAGACGGTCGATACCGAGCGCCAGGGATTCAACGACCAGCACATCGGAAAATTTGTCGATCACGATGCCCGGAAGGAAATCTGCTTCGCCGAAAATCAGGCGGCAGCTGCTGGTATCAACTGTCTGACGGCGGTATTCCCAGGCATTGCGGACGCGCATTTCGATAAAAGCATCGTCGATGACAGTATCCTTTTTGCGGGAAAGCATCCGCACGGTAAGCTTGGAGCGGGTGTTGATAAAACCACATCCGAGCGGATAACCGTCAAAATCTTCGACACGAAGGATATCGCCATTTTCAAATTCGCCCTCAATTCGTTCAATTTCATTATCATAGATCCACATACCGCCGGCTTTCAGGGAACGAGCCTCGCCTTTGCGGATATGGACAACTGCCTGTGTATTCATCATGGATGTAACAGTCCTTTCATATAAAATGTAAAATTCGTTTCATTCATTAAGTATACAAGAGGAGAGAAAGACTGACAAGTGAAAACCGAGAGATGTTTTTAAGCTTCACAGATTTATGATTTTATTTTCACAATTACATCACAAATAACTGATAGACTATCTCATGTAAACAGAGAGAGGGCAGAAAGCCTGAGACAGAATATAAGAGTATGAACAATCCGCTGCGGGAAGGTTCGCAAAATGGACAGTACGCGGCTGTGATTCCTGAGAACAGGAGGTATGAATATATGTATGACGAGAATGAAAGAAATGAGAGACACGATCAGGATGTAGATTATACGGAGGGCGCTTATTCGGACAGCGCTTATGAGGAAAAGAATAACGATACTGCTAAAAAAGAAGAAACTTCCGATTATGGCGGTTATCATGATTCCCGTTACCGGGGCAGTCTCGATGGAGAACCGGAGGCAGCAGCCGGAGCAGACCCGAAAGAGAATGCAGAGAAGCAGCCGGAACGCAGCTATATTCCGGAAGAACGGAGTGGCCGGGGACATGGCTCTAAGAATACTGGTAAGAAAATTGCGGCACTTGTGATGTCGGGCATTTTGTTTGGCTGTGTGGCAGGCGGAACCATGGTTGGCGTGAATGCACTTTCAAACCGGCTTCTTCCGGGTGAGACCGCACAGGAAACGATCGGTCAGGTTTCCCAGGAGACACAGGCAGATGCGGGCACTAAAACGCAGGCCTCCATTGGCAACGATGTTTCTTCGATTGTAGAGAAAGCGATGCCGTCCGTTGTAGCGATCAACAACAAGATGATTTATACACAGAACAACTGGCTGTTTGGTCAGCAGCAGTACGAGGTGCCGAGCAGCGGTTCAGGAATCATTGCCGGACAGAATGACACGGAACTTCTGATTATTACCAATAACCATGTCGTTGAAGATTCCGAGGAACTTTCGGTTACCTTTATTGATAACCAGAGCGTTAAGGCAGCGGTCAAAGGTACTGATTCCGATTCGGATCTGGCAGTCATTGCCGTACAGCTTTCAGATATACCGGAAGAAACGAGAAAACAGATTAAGGCAGCCGATCTGGGCGATTCTGATTCCCTGAAGCTGGGACAGGGTGTTGTGGCAATCGGTAACGCACTGGGACAGGGGCAGTCGGTTACCGTCGGTTATGTCAGCGCTTTAAATAAAAAGATAACCATCAACGACGTAGAGCGGACACTTCTGCAGGTCGATGCGGCGATCAACCCAGGCAACAGCGGCGGCGCACTTTTAAATATGAACGGTGAAGTTATCGGCATCAATGCGGCGAAGTATTCGGACACCAGTGTTGAGGGCATCGGCTATGCGATCCCGATTTCACAGGCAAAGGATATTATCAGCGACCTGATGACGAAGACGACGAAGGTAGCTGTCGATGAGAATGAGCAGGGCTATCTGGGAATCCAGCCTCAGAATATCGACAGCCAGATGGCGCAGGCGTATGGCATGCCGGAAGGTATCTATGTATACAAGATTGTTGCGGGCGGCGCGGCATCCAGGTCGGATCTGCGGGAGCGCGATATTATCACCAAGTTTGACGGTGAGAAGGTAAAGAATGGTGATGATCTCAAGAAAATGCTGACTTACTATAAGGCAGGTTCCACCGTTACCATGACGGTACAGAGTCTGGAAAATGGCAAATATGTCGAGAGAAACGTACAGATTACACTGGGCTCCAAGAGCGATATGCCGCAGAGCCAGGATAGCCAGAACGAGAGCCGGAGTGAATCACAGGCAAGTCCGCAGAGAAAACTGGGAAGATAGAAAATATCCCATCAGCGAAGTGGACTGGAATGGATATTTGCCCGTAACGGTGAAGATACGGAACTGTTGCGAAGCGGAAATGAATAAAATCAGGAAGATATAGAAAAGAAGGCAGGTGAACCGCCGGTAGATCCTCTTGTAATCAGAGAGGGCGGTGATTCATCTGTCTTTTTGTTTCATAGGAGATTTTTTTATTTTTAAAATGAAATGACGGCTGCTGTTATGATTTACGTTTTTCGCAAGCTATGATAAAATGAAAAGGTGCTTTCAGATTGGAGGAAATATAAAAATATGAGTGATAACCAGAATATAGATACGACAACCAATATAAACGAAACAGATACAAATAAAACCAGTACAGATCATTCGGATGATTACGAGAAAATCTGCTACGTCTGCCGCCGCCCGGAGAGCAAGGCGGGAGAGATGATCACGATGCCGGGCGGGATGAATTTCTGCCATGAGTGTATGCAGAAAGCATTTGACTCGATTTCCAAGTCGGGCATGGACTTTTCCAAGCTTCAAAATATGCCGTTTATGAACATGAATCTCAATGATTTTGCGGGCATGCAGATGCCGAATACAGAAATTCCAGAGAAGAATAAGATCAAGAAAAAGAGCAAGGCAAAAGACGCGGAGAAACTTCTGACGATGAAGGATGTTCCGGCACCGCACCAGATCAAGGCGCAGCTGGATGCGTATGTGATCGGGCAGGAGCGGGCGAAACGGGCAGTTTCAGTGGCAGTCTACAACCATTATAAGCGCGTGATTCTCCGGCAGCAGGACGAGCTCCGGGCAAATGAAAATACGGAAGAAAAGGCGGAAAACGCGGCGGCACAGGGAATGCAGATGCAGGGCGGCGAGCCGGAGATTGAGAAATCCAACATCCTGATGCTGGGACCGACCGGAAGCGGAAAAACGTACCTGGTCAAGACGCTGGCGAAGCTTTTGGATGTGCCGCTGGCGATCGCGGATGCGACGGCGCTCACGGAAGCTGGATATATCGGAGATGATATAGAAAGCGTAGTCTCCAAGCTTCTGGCAGCGGCTGGAAATGATGTGGAGAAAGCTGAGCAAGGCATCATTTTCATCGATGAGATCGATAAAATTGCGAAAAAGAAAAATACGATGAGCCGCGATGTCAGCGGTGAGTCGGTACAGCAGGAGCTTTTAAAACTTCTGGAAGGCAGCCAGGTAGAGGTGCCGG
>OHMN01001893.1_pt1 | contig 11286 bp, 10 predicted proteins | sample 1569361 | NCBI WGS metagenome assembly OHMN01 (sample SAMEA3541508, study PRJEB24748) | human gut metagenome | biome: human gut; feature: human-associated habitat; material: faeces | place: China | collected 2012
ATATTTATATATATTTTTTTACTCTAAAATTATCACTAATTATATAAATTTTCATACTATAAATTAAGAATTGTAAATTATTAATGCAATTTTTAAGCAATACATTAATATAATTAATAATTTTGGAGGTATTAAATTGAGTAAAATAAAAATAAAAAACAAGAAAATAATAGCTTAGAGTATCTTAATGAATTAGTTCAAAAACTTTCAAATAAAGAAATTGAAATATCTCAAAATCATGAACAAATAGCAGCTTTAGAAAAGCAAGCTATTGCTGTACATGAAAAAGGGGAAGTATTACGTAAAGAGGCTAAAGAATTAGTATCTCAAGTACAATCATGGCTAAAAGAATATGGAGAAGGATATAATTTAAACTATAAAGGGGAGAAGTGTGTAGAAATAGAAAAACAAGTTAAAGATATACAAAGATCTATAGAAAGGGCAGAAGAACGTTCATTAGATGCAAGTGACAAAGCTCTTAAAAAAGTAGAAAAGGCAAAAAGGTTAACTAATGAATATAATGGACTAAAAGGAGAATATATGAAGTATATACATGAAAAGGATGTAGAACCAGAGCCTGAGAATGTTGAAGATAAAGAAGACGTAGTTGAAGAAGAGGAAAAAGAAGAAAAAGAAGAAGCGTAATTAAATAATTATAAGTTAAAGCTAGTTTATTAAACTAGCTTTAACTTTTTATAAAGTTGCAAAAACATTTAAGAACACAATTAATTAATGCTTTAATGAAATAGTAATTAAATTTTAGGCTATAATGTCATATAATCTTGGTGTATAATATATAAAATCTTAAATATTATGAAAAGGAAAACTTTAATATGATAATTGATATAACACAAACAACTAAAATAGGAAGAGTTTATAGAGCGGGATCAGAGCCATTAAAAGTAGAAAAGGTAACTAGATACTCAAAAAGTGGAAGTGAATACACTACAACATCATTTTCTTGTGATGTTCATAATATGGGGACACATATAGATGTAATGAATCCAGATGTGGTAATAGAAAATGAAAGACTAATAGGTGAGGGGATAAAGTTTGATGTTTCACATATACCAAACAAAGTAATAAAATTAAAAGACTTAGATCTTTCTCTTATAAAAGAAGGGGTATATGTATTTTTTCAAACAAACTGGGATCAATACTTTGAAGATGAAGAAAAATACAACAATCATCCAGAAATATCCATAGAGGTTATAAAATACCCAGTAGATAAAAATGTTAATATAATAGGAATAGATACTTTAGGTCTAGGAGTTAGCAAAAATCACGGAATTATAGATAAATACCTTGGTGATCATAAAATGTATGCCATAGAAAACTTATGTAATTTAAAGGATATTCCAAATAAAAACTTTAAGGGATATTGCTTACCTATGAAAATAGAAGGATTAGATGGGTATTCAACTAGAATACTAGTAGAGTTTTAATTATGATAAAAGAACGCAGACGTATAATTATAGATTTTGAAGTACTATCAAAAGTAAACTTCTGGATATGTTGTATGAAAGACTATAAAACTCAAAAAGAACATACCATAATTAATGATAGAGAAGAATTACTAAGAGTTTTTAATAAAAATAAAGATTCAGTATGGGTAGGTTATAACATAAGAGGATATGATCAATGGATACTAAAAGCAATAGTTGCAGGAATTGATCCATGTAAAGTATCTGATATGCTTATAGAATATAAGGTATCAGGTTGGAAGATAGATAGAAAACTACACAAGATACCACTATATATTTTTGAAATAAGTGATACATATAGAAGCTTAAAAGAATTAGAATTATTTATGGGGGAGGATATAAGGGAAAGTACTGTAGACTTTAATTTAAATAGATATCCAAATAACAAAGAAATAGATGAACTCGTATCATATTGTATGCATGATGTTAAAATGACATTTAAAGTGTTTGAGCAAGTATATTATAGATATGAAGCACAAATAGGACTTATTGAATATTTTAATTTAGATAGTTCTATGATAAATAAAACAGAAGCTCAACTAAGCTCATACATATTACAAGCGAAAAAGCCAAACTATGAAAGAAATGATACAAAAGATTTTAGAATAATAGACACTTTAAATCTTAATAAGTACAAATATATAAAGAATTGGTATGAAAATTATAATAATAGAGATTTTAAAAAATATTTAAGAGTAAATGTGTATGGAATAGAAACTGACTTTGGTTGGGGAGGACTACATTCAGCTAGGAAAAAATATGAAGCACATGACTTTATAGTAAACTCAGATGTTAGTTCTTTCTATCCATCTATAATGATAGAATATGGACTATTAAGTAGAAATGTAAAAAAGCCGGATAAATACAAAGAGATAAGAGATACTCGAATTAAGTTTAAAAAAGAAAATAATCCAATAGAAAAATCTTTAAAAATAGTATTAAATAGTGCATATGGAGCATGCCTAGATGTAAATAATGAGCTATATGACCCACAACAAGGTACAGCAATCTGTGTAAATGGACAATTATTGTTACTAGATTTAATAGAAAAAGTAGAGCTTGAGTTTGGAGATAAGGCTATATTTATACAAGGTAATACTGATGGTGTTATGTTTAAGTTTAATTCTAAAGAAGATGTAGATAGATATTTAGAGATTTGTAGTAATTGGTGTAAAAGAACGGGTATGGAGTTAGAGCACGATTTTATTAAGAAAATAATTCAAAAAGATGTAAACAACTATATTTATATAAAAGAAGATGGTCAAATAAAAAGTAAGGGAGCTTATGTTAAAAAACTAAGCATAATAGATAACGATTTACCTATAGTTAATAAAGCTATTAAAGAAAAATTAATAAATAATATAGATATAGAGACAACAATAAACAATGCTACAGATCTTATAGATTTTCAAAAGTGTGTAAAAGTAACCGGTAAATATAGCCACGTTGTATATGGTAAAGATAATATAGACTTAAAAGTACTTAGAGTATTTGCAAGTAAATCTATACTTGATAGTGCTATTATGAAAGTAAAACCAGATGGAAAGTTAGAAAAGATTAGTTATACACCAGATAGAGCTTTTATTGATAATGGAAATATTATAGGTAAAAAAGTACCTGATTATTTAGATAGAAATTGGTATATAAATTTAGCTAAAGAAAGACTTGATAGTTTTATACCTGAAGATACTTTTACATTATTTGATTATTTAGATATTTTATAATTCATAAATAATAAAAAACTGAGAAGGATATTAAATTAATAGTTTTCTAATAGTATAAGAAATCTTATATATGAATAAGCTATAAAATAGAATAAGTGCAATAAAAAAAGCAATGAAATTTACAATAATTATATTTCTCATAAAGCATAAATTTACCTCATAATATATGCATAGGGTGAATTTATATGAAATATTATATAAAGGTTGAAAAAGATGTAAAAATATTAGTAGAAGATATAAATTTTGATTTAGGAAATCCTATAATGTTTGTTCATGGATGGCCATTAAATCACAATATGTATGAATATATAATAGAATATTTTGCAAGTAGAGGACATAGATGTATAGCAATAGATCTTAGAGGTTATGGTAATTCAGATAAACCCTACACAGGGTATGATTATGATAGAATGGCAATGGATATAAAACTTGTAATTGATGCACTTAAATTAAGTGATATTACTTTAGTAGGCCACTCTATGGGTGGTGCAATTTGCTTAAGATATATGTCTAAATTTAATGAAGATAAAGTATCAAGGCTTTGCTTACTCAGTGCTGTAGCACCAAAGTGGGTTCAATCATCCAATTGGCTATATGGATATACTGTAGATGAAGTAAATAAACTTATAGATAGTTTTAAGAGTGATAAACCTAAAGCAATAATAGACACATCAGAATCATTTTTTATAAATTTACTAGTCAAGGTATATTAGATTGGTTCTTTAATATGTGTTTAATGGCACCCTTATGGTCAACTGTTAACTCTTTACGTGCACTTAGAGATGAGGATGTATTTAATGATTTAACTAATATAAAAATACCTACATTAATATTACATGGTGTACATGATACTATATGTCCTTATCCCTTTGCTGAATATATGAATAGAACAATAAAAAATTCTGTTTTAACCCCTTTAACAGATGGAGGACATGGTGCATTCTATGAATGTAAAGATGAAATAAATAAATCACTTGAAGCGTTTATATATAATTACTTACAGTAAATATAATTACAACCAATGATAAGTTTAAATTTTTGATTATATATAAGTTTTAATTAAAATACTTCATTAATTAAAACTACTAAGTTGTATTTTCTAAAAGTACCATAGATAATACAACGCATTTTATAATGTAGAATTATTATTAGAACATATATATTATAAACCAATTAATAGAAAGAAATTAAATATATCGCACAAGAGATATAGCTATTTTTATTTCAAATTTATCGCATAACTATATAATATAGCATTTTACAAAATAAATAAAAATACAAACGTAGACTAAAAATAATTGTGCTATACTTATTAGTAAGTAGTTATTAGACTCAAAACAAGAATTAAATGGGGGTATCATATGAACAATCAAGGGGAAAAACAACAAAATTCAAAAGACACATCTAGTGTAGTGGTAGAAAAACTATTAAGCTCTAGATCACTAATCATTTCGGGAGAGATAAATCAAGAGTTAGCTGAAAAAGTAGCAACACAACTATTAATCTTACAAGAAATGGGAGATGAACCAATAAAACTATTTATCAATAGTCAAGGTGGTCATGTAGAAGCAGGAGATACTATACATGATATGATTAAATTTATAAAACCTCGTGTTATTATAATAGGTACTGGATGGGTTGCAAGTGCAGGAATAACTATATATCTTGCTGCTGATAAAGAAGATAGATATTCATTGCCAAATACTAGATACATGATACATCAGCCACTAGGTGGATGTAGAGGGCAAGCAACAGATATAAATATAGAGGCAAAAGAAATAGTAAGAGTTCGTAAAAGAATTAATAATATAATAAGTAATGCTACAGGTCAGCCACTAGAGAAGGTTGAAAAAGATACAGATAGAAACTACTGGTTAAATGCAGAGGAAGCAGTTGATTACGGTATAGTAAACAAAATTATAACAAGCTATGATGAATTACCTAATTTATAATATCAATGTAGTATTGAAAAATACTTTAAATAAAGATTATAATTAAAATTTATATAAATAAGATAAAGCCTTGCAATCATTTAGTTTTTAATGATTTAAGGCTTTTTATTATAAAATTATTTACTATATTAAAGTAAAATTAATAACTATGTAACAATTTTTAGTTAGCTTGTATTTTATGTTAACATATAGTCTTTTTACAAGTGGATAAGAATAATTTCATAAAGTATATGTATTAATTATTATGGTATAATACTAAAAGCGAAAAAAATAAAACAACTAAGGAGAATTTATGGACAAAAATAAAATGAAAAAGATATTGTTTATAAACTTTATAACAATGGCAACCTTTAATATGGCACATCCAGTAACGCCATCGCTTATAAATGCACTAAGTATGCCAACATACATGTTTGGTGTATTATATTCAACAATGTCAATAGCTCACTTTGTAATGTCTCCTATATGGGGGTCAATGTCTGACCAAAAAGGGAGAAAAAGATTTTTAGTTATTGGTGTAATTGGTTACGGTCTTAGCCAACTAGGTTTTGGATTTATAGAAAGCACACCTTTAATACTTTTATTTAGAATAACAGGTGGTGCTATGTCAGTAGCATTTATAACTACATGTATAGCATATGTAAGTGACATATCTTCAAAAGAAGAAAGAACAAAGTATATGTCGTACCATACAGCTACAACATCTATAGCTAGTTCTGCAGGAGCTTTAATAGGTGGATTTTGTGGCGGATATGGATATAAAGTTGCATTTTTAACTCAGTTTATACTATGTTTAGTAGTTGCAGGTATTATCTACTTTATAGTAGATGAAACTGTAGAGAAAAAACAAGGTAAGATAGAAGTTTATACAAAACACCTTAAAAAAGGAAATAAAACTACTAAATTAAATCCTATACTAAGTACAATGATGATAGTTATGACTTTAGTAACTATAGCAACGACTTCTTATAATTCTACAATAAACTATTACTTAGAATCAGTTCTTAATATGCCAACAATGGTAAATGGTATAGTTATGGCTGTTGCAGGGTTTATAGCATTAATTATGAATCTATGGATAAACCCTTATTTAAGTAAAAAGTTTAATGAAAAATATACATTAGTAGTTGCTTGTGTAGTATCAGGTGTAAGTATGTTAGTAGCTTCATTATTTAACAACATAATGCTTAGCTTTATATTTATAATGGTATTTGTTGGAAGTAGTGCTTTAGTTACTCCAATACAACAAAGTATAGTATCAAAACTTGCTAAGGATAATTATGGAGAAATAATGGGAATACAAGGGTCTTACAAGGCTATCGGTATGATAGTAGGATCATTAGCTTCTGGATTTATATTTGATATAGGAAATAAATTACCATTTATATTAAGTGGAATATGTTGCTTAATAGTATGTATCTTGGTATCTAGAATTTCTTTAAAGGAAAAAGCTGAAACGATTAATGTATAAGTACAAGGGACTGTCTCAAAATAGAGATCAGTCTCTTTTATTTTAACCATAAGTATAAATTCACGACGTAAGGGTTAATTATAATAACTTAGATGTACCTATATAGTAAATATAATGACTATTTTGTAACATTTTTGAAACAAATACCATGTATAATAGAATTATAGCAAACATCATAGGAGGAAGGCAGAATATGAAAATTAAAACCTTTATAATCAGCGCTATAACCCTATTTATATCACTGTACTTAATAATTGGATATCACTCTTTAAAACATATAGATAAAAATAGAATAGATGTAAGTAAGTATATAACACTTGTTGATGAAGTAAGTGAAAATAAAGTACAGGTAAATTGGAAATATGTAGTTTCAATTATAGCAGTGGAAAATAAAAATAAAATAAAGAATATATCAGATGATAAAATAAAGAATACAGCTAATTTATTTATAGAAAAATCAGATAATGGTTATAAGTTAAATAGTTTAGATAATGTATTAAATAAATTAAATTTTACTGACAAAGAAAAAGAAAGAGTAAATGATTATATAGACCAATTAAAATACTTTGGATTAACCCCTTATAGATTAAAAGAAGATAGTAAATACACTAAATTTATAGAAGAAATAAAAGATGAAGCCATTAAAAATTATAAAGAATATAAAATATTACCATCAATAACAATAGCTCAAGCAATTTTAGAATCGAGCTGGGGAGAATCAGATTTGGCTCAAATATACAATAACCTATTTGGAATTAAAGCAGATTCAAGTTGGAAAGGTGAGTATGTTACATTAGAAACATTTGAATTTTATGATACTAAAATAGAAGATAAATTTAGAGTATATAGTAATAAAAATCAATCTATAAAAGACCATGCAAAATTTTTAGTAGATAATCAAAGATATAAAAAATATGGGGTATTTGAAGCAAAGACATATATAGAACAAGCATATGCTTTACAAAATGCAGGTTATAGTACAGCAGAAGATAACAGTGGACAAAAACGATATGCAAAAGATTTAATAGAGCTAATACGCCAATACAATCTTCAATTAATTGATAGTGAAATAAAGATAAGTGATTAATATATAATGACTTAATAAAATATTAATACATATAAAGTTATAACATTTATTAAATCATTGTTTAATAAACTTTATAAAAGGTATTTATAATACTAAATAAGTTAATATTACATGTAGCTGAAGGAGAAAGTAATGATGAGATATTTTATTGTACAAGGAAAAATAAAAAATCAAGATAAAATGAACGATAGTATAATGAAAGAACATATGGCTTATTCTCAAAAAGCAATGGATAATGGGTTAATATTAATGTCTGGACTTAAATCTGATATAAGTGGTGGAGTATTTATTATGAAAGCAGAGTCTATTGAAAAAGTAGAAATCTACCTATCTAATGAACCACTTAAAGTTAATGATATACAAGACTATAGTATATTAGAGTTTTCACCACATTATTTTAACCAATCACCAAATGAATGGTTTAACAAATAATTTAAAAGAGTGATTTATATTTCTAAAATTAATTATTTTTATATTAGTCTATTATGTACAAAAGAGGCTATATCAAAATGGATAAGCCTCTTTTTTGTGAAAAAATATATTTAAAAAGAGTTGCAATGTTGTAACAAAAGTTGTACTATATGAGTATAAATAATATATGAACGATTATTCATATATATAAATATTCATATATTTATATAGGAGGAACTTATGAAAGATATAGAAGTATGTTGCAGTAATGAATTACATGAAGATATAGTTGATTCTGTAAGAGCTAAAATGCCAGATACAGAAATGTTATATGAATTAGCGGAACTATTTAAAGTATTTGGAGACACAACAAGAGTAAGAATATTATACGCACTATCAGCACAAGAGATGTGTGTATGTGATATAGCAGATTTACTAGATATGACTCATTCGTCAATATCACATCAGCTTAGAGTTCTAAAACAAGCTAGATTAGTAAAATTTAGAAAAGAAGGAAAAACTGTATTTTACTCTCTAGATGATTGCCATATAAGTCAAATATTTAGTTGTGGGCTTGAACATATAGAAGAAAGATATAAAAGATAGGAGATGAGTTTGTGGGAGCGTGTAGTATGAGTAAAAAAGAGATAATACTAGGAGGCTTAGACTGTGCTCATTGTGCAGAAGTAATTAATGACAAGGTATCTAAATTAGAAGAAATAGAATCTTGTAACTTAAACTTCATAAATAAAAAACTGACTATAGAAATAGCTTGTGATTTAGAAATAGATAAAGATGATGTTGTATCAGAAGTTATAGATATAATAAATGATACAGAGCCAGGACTTGATATAAAAGTATTGGGAAATGAAAACACAAATAATAAAAAAGTTGAAATCACATTAGGTGGGTTAAATTGTGCTCATTGTTCAGAAGAAATAGGAAATAAAGTATCGAAATTAGACAATGTAGTACAGTCTAACTTAAATTTTATAAGTAAAAAGCTTACCGTTGAAGTAGCTAAAAACGTAGATGAAAAATTAGTTATAGAAGAAATTATAGATATAATAAATGATACAGAACCAGGACTTGATATAAAAGTTAATTTTTTAGATACAAAGAAAGAAAACAAAGTAGAAGCTATTGAAGAAGTTGAACCTTCAAACAAACGTGATTTAATAAAATTAATTATAGGTAGTATAATGTATATCTTTGGAATTTTCCAAACTGCAACTGGATTTGAAAGTAAGTTTGTTAATATACTATTTTTAATAGTTTATTTAATAGTAGGTTATGATGTATTATTAAAAGCCTTAAAAAATGCATCAAAAGGTAGAGTATTTGATGAAAACTTCTTAATGTCTATAGCAACAGTAGGAGCTGTTATAATAGGAGAAGTACCAGAAGCAGTAGGAGTTATGCTTTTTTATAAAATAGGTGAATATTTACAAAGTATAGCAGTAGGAAAATCTAGAAAATCAATAACTTCACTTATGCAAATAAGACCAGATTCTGCTAACTTAAAAGTTGGATCAGAAATAAAAGTAGTTTCTCCAGAAGAAGTAAGTATTGGAGATATAATAGTTGTAAAGCCAGGTGAAAAAATACCTCTAGATGGAGTAGTAGTAGATGGTTTTTCAATGGTTGATACATCAGCACTTACAGGAGAATCGGTTCTTAGAGAAATAGGTGTAGGAGAGTCTGCATTATCAGGATTTATAAATAAAAATGCACTATTAACAATTGAAGTAACTAAAGAATTTGGAGAATCAACAGTTTCAAAAATACTTGATTTAGTTGAAAATGCAAGTAGCAAAAAATCTAAAACAGAAAACTTTATAAGTAAGTTTGCAAAATACTATACACCATTTGTATTATTTTCTGCTATGGCAATAGCATTTATACCACCACTAGTAGTACCTAATGCTGAATTTTTAGATTGGTTTTATAGAGGACTAGTATTTTTAGTTGTTTCTTGTCCTTGTGCTTTAGTTTTATCAATACCATTATCATTCTTTAGTGGAATTGGTAACTCATCTAAACATGGGATATTAATAAAGGGAAGTAACTATTTAGAAGCACTTAAAAATGTAGATACAGTAGTATTTGATAAAACTGGTACACTTACAAAAGGTGTATTTAAAGTAACAAAAGTATCGCCTGTTGGAATAAGTGAAAAAGAGTTAATAGAATATGCTGCATATGCAGAAGTAAATTCAAACCATCCAATAGCAAAATCTATAGTAAATTACTATAAAGAAAGTATAGACTTAGAAAAAATAACATACTTTGAAGAAATAGCAGCACATGGTATAAAAGTAAAATATAATGATTTACACATATTAGCTGGTAATGATAAGTTAATGAGCAGTGAAAATATATTATATTTCAAAACTGATGATATAGGAACAGTAGTTTATATAGCAGTTAATGGAGCTTATAGAGGATATATAGTAATATCTGATGAAATAAAAAAAGATAGTAAAGAAGCTATAAAAAAACTAAAATTAAGTGGTGTTAAAGAAGTTGTAATGTTAACAGGAGACAATGAAAATGTAGCAAATAAAATTGCTAAGGAGCTAGGAATAGATAAAGTTTATTCAAACTTATTACCTAATGAAAAAGTTGATAGATTAGAAGAAATATTTAAAAATAAATTATCAAAAGAAAAAGTTGCATTTGTTGGAGATGGTATAAATGATGCTCCAGTACTTGCAAGAGCTGATGTTGGTATAGCAATGGGAGCATTAGGGTCAGATGCAGCAATAGAGGCAGCCGATGTAGTTTTAATGACTGATGAGCCAAGTAAAATTGCTAAAGCAATAGAAATAGCAAGAAAGACAAATAAAATAGTATGGCAAAATATTGTATTTGCATTAGGGGTTAAGGCGATAGTATTAATACTAAGTGCAGGTGGAGTAGCTACTATGTGGGAAGCAATATTTGCAGATGTAGGAGTTGCTTTAATAGCAGTATTAAATGCAATGAGAGTTATGAAATAAATAAAAGCTATGTAAAATAAAGTGTGTATTTTCTAAAAAAATTATGATAATTAGTATATATAATATCATAGTATAAAAGGAAAATGCACACTTTTTATGTCCTGAATTGTATAATTAAATCAGACAAATATATAAACAAAAAAGACACTTATGAT
>OHMN01001894.1_pt1 | contig 11286 bp, 9 predicted proteins | sample 1569361 | NCBI WGS metagenome assembly OHMN01 (sample SAMEA3541508, study PRJEB24748) | human gut metagenome | biome: human gut; feature: human-associated habitat; material: faeces | place: China | collected 2012
GAAGGGCAGTGTAAGAGACTACCGCCCGTCTGGTAACAGACGGGGCACATGTAAACCCCACTCGAAGCAAGACCGAACAGAAAGCATAAGGCGGCCCGCCTGCTTTCGGGTAGGTTGCTTGAACCAGGTGGTGACATCTGGTCTAGATAGATGACCATTCAACGACATAACCCGGCTTATCGTCTTGCTCATAATCTGATCTCGAATGGGGGTGACGCTGTAAAAAGCGCACCTCCTTTTTGTTTATAAGAAATAACGCGTTGCTGCATATGGAGAAAGGATGGGATCGCGATGAACCATAGGTTTCGGAAGGGCGCACTATGCCTGGTGTCTGTTTTGGCGCTTTCGGCCGGTGCCCTGTTTCCTTCCCGGGCAATGGATGCCCCGGGAAGCGGGGGGAAAAACTGGAGCTATGGAAAGGACCACCACTGGACCTACCGGGATGAAGACGGCACATTGCACACAGGCTGGCTCTTTTATGAGGGAGAATGGTACTGGTTCGATGAACGCGGCTGGCTGCAGACCGGTGGCCAGAGGGACATTGACGGGGAACGCTATTTCTTTTTCAGCAATGGCCATATGGCAAGAAACCAGTATGTGGAATTAAAGTTTCTTGGGGAGAACGGACAGGAGGAAAAGAACCATGAGATCCGTGTGATCGGGACAGAGCGGCCCGATGCAGAGGATAAGGACTTGATCACGGACTATCTGTATGAGGTTCCGCGCGGCTGGCTTTCCCAGTTTGTGGAGGATGGCTGGCAGTTCTTGTTTTATAAGAAAAAAAGCTATTTTGAAGCACCATCCACCTCTTCCGGTATCTATTATGTACATCATGATACCGACCGGCGCTATAAAAAGGCAAAATTCTGTGATGCAGACGCGATCCTGCAGGCTTTTGGGGAGTACGCAGGGTATAAGGCGGGCTGTTACCGGGAAGACAGCACCATGATGCAGAAATTCTGGAATGCAGGTCCGGTCCTTGAGGATGTTCTGGAAATCCCGGATTATTATGCGTCGGATGCAGCATTCTGCTTTGGAAAATTATTTTCCGATTATGTGGGTGGCGAGAAAAAAGAAGACCTGCAGCGCGGTTTCCCGGAGGTGTGTGAGGAGTTGGAGAAAATCCTGCATCAGAAAGATGAGAAGTGAGTATTGACAAAAACCATACAATCGGGGATAATAAACCTACTAAAACGATAGGTGATGCAAAAGAGAATATGGAAAGAGAGATAGAAGAGAGATAGAAAAAGGAGCTGGCAGATCATTCTGCCAGCTCTTCCCAGGTCTCATAGAGTTCCTCAAGCTTTTGCTTAAGGGACTCTTTTTCGTTATTCAGTTCCACAAGGCGGGCAACATCGGTGTAAACCTCCTCCTGAGAGAGAAGCGCATCGATCTCGCCGTCGCGTGTCTCAAGACGGTGGATCTCATCCTCGACCTTTTTCAGATCATTCTGGCGCTTGCGGATGCGGGCCTGTTCTTCCTTTTGTGCCTTCCAGTCCAGCTTGACCTCGCTTTCAGCAGTGCCTTTTTGTGCCTCCGGGACACCGGTGGCTTTTAATTTTCCATTTGCGGCAGCAGTGCCGATAGCGCGGTCCCTTTGCACAAGATGCTGGGAGTCTGCCAGCGATGCGTCAGCAGCTCCTGCATGCACCGGAGCAACATATAATTCCTTCATCAGATCCTTCTTTTCCAGATAGTAATCGTAATTGCCAATGTAATTCAAGAAGGTTTGTCCGGTCAGCTCCAGGATCCGGGTAGCGGTCTGGTTGATGAAGTAACGGTCGTGGGAAACGTAAAGCACGGTTCCGGTATAGTTTTTCAATGCGTTTTCCAGAATTTCCTTGGAGGTAATGTCCAGATGGTTGGTCGGCTCATCGAGGATGAGAAAATTGGCTTCGGAAAGCATGAGCTTTGCGAGGGAAACGCGTCCGCGTTCTCCACCGCTTAGATCGGAGATACGCTTAAATACATCGTCACCGGTAAATAAAAATGCGGCAAGAATGTTGCGGATCTGGGTGTTGGTCAGATTTGGGTAAGCGTCTGAAACCTCCTCAAATACAGTCTTTTCCATATGAAGGACATGGTGTTCCTGGTCATAATAGCCGATATGTACCTTCGAGCCGAGGGTAATCGTGCCGGAATCGGCCGGAAGCAGGCCGTTAATGATCTTTAAAATAGTGGTTTTTCCGGTTCCGTTATTTCCGATAATGGCAACCCGCTCCCCACGCTTGATATCCATATCGACATGGGAGAACAGGTGAGTGCTGCCGAAGGATTTGCCCAGATCGCGAACGGTAAGGACATCGTTTCCGCTGACGATATTCGGCTCCAGGCTGATGCGCATCTCGTCCTGGATCTCTGCAGGCTTGTCCAGAACCTGGATCTTAGAGAGCATCTTTTCGCGGCTTTCAGCACGCTTGATGGACTTTTCGCGGTTGAAGGATTTTAACTTGGTAATGACCTCCTCCTGATGCCTGATCTCCTGCTGCTGGTTTAACCAGGCCTTCATCTGGGCAGCGCGGATCATGGCCTTTTTCTCGCTGTAGGCGGTGTAGTTGCCAAGGTAAACCGATGCATGCCCCATCTCGAGCTCCACGACCTTTGTGACTACGCGGTTTAAGAAATACCGGTCATGGGCAACGATGATGACTGCCCCGTTATAGTTTAAAAGATAGGTCTCCAGCCAAGCGATGGATTCCATATCCAGGTGGTTGGTCGGCTCATCGAGCAGGATGATGTCCGGGCGGGAGAGTAAGAGCTTACCAAGGGAAACACGGGTTTTCTGTCCGCCGGAAAGCGTGGAGACAGATTTGTTAAATTCATCCTCGGTAAAGCCCAGGCCCTTTAAGACGCCGGTTAACTCGCTCTGCCATGCATAGCCGTTTTCCAGCTCAAAGGTATGGCTTAAACGGCTGTATGCAGAAAGCATCTGTTCTAATTCCTCGCCGGTGGCATGCTGCATGCGGATCTCCAGATCGCGGATATCGAGCTCCATGTCGATGATGGGCTGTTTGACCTCTTTTAATTCTTCATAGATGGTACGGCTGCTGTCCAGATCCTGATGCTGGGCCAGATAACCGAGCGTTTTTCCCTTTGCCAGTACAACCTCGCCGGAATCGGCGGCAAGCTCGCCTACGATGATCTTTAGCAGGGTGGATTTCCCGGCCCCGTTGATCCCGACAATGGAGGCCTTTTCCTGGTCTTCTATATGGAAGGAAACCTCGGACAGAATCTCATCTGTACCGAATGCTTTGCTGATGTGATTACATGATAAAATCATAAATAACTCCATTTCGTTACATTTTCTACTATAAGACTTATCAAGTATAATATAGGTTTTTGGCACTTGTAAAGGGCTTTCTGTGTATTTTTTGTTCAGGAATTGTTTGAACATTGACATAGATTTCGCAAACGGTTATAATAGAATCCAATAGTTTACGTATAGGAGATGTGCAGCATGGAAAACAGAGAGATATCCAAAGCAGTTATTACAAGGCTTCCGCGGTATTACCGTTACCTCGGAGAGCTTTTGGAATCAGGTGTCGAGCGTATCTCATCCAACGAACTGAGTACCCGGATGAAGGTTACCGCTTCCCAGATCCGCCAGGACTTAAATAATTTCGGTGGGTTTGGACAGCAGGGATACGGCTACAACGTGAAATACCTGTATACAGAGATCGGAAAGATTCTTGGGATCGACCGTCAGCATAACCTGATCATCATTGGTGCCGGTAACTTGGGGCAGGCAATCGCAAATTACGCAAATTTCGAGAAGCGTGGATTTATCATCAAAGGAATGTTCGATATCAATCCAAGACTGATCGGTCTTGTGGTGCGCGGTATTGAGATCCGCGGTGTCGATGATCTGGAGCAGTTCATCAAGGATAACGATGTCCAGATGGCGGCACTGACGATCCCAAAGACAAAGGCACCGGAAATCGCAGACCGTCTGGTAAATGCCGGGATCAAGGCAATCTGGAATTTTGCCCATGTAGACTTAAATGTACCGGAAGACGTCGTTGTTGAGAACGTCCACCTTTCAGAAAGTCTCATGCGCCTGTCTTACCGGGTGTGCAGCATGCAGGACCGCAAGCTGGAAGAGGAAAAGAAAAAGGCACAGAGCGAAGCGTAACGGCAGGATCTCGTTGCTGGGCACGCACGCGTGAGCAGCAATGAAAAAGAGCCGGCAGGCAGGGATAAGGAAAGTTATCGTGCCTGCCGGCTTTTGCTGTTGCTGTTTTGGCAGCACAAAAACAGCAGTTTGGCGTGCTGCGGGCAGGTTCTGTGGCTGTTGCAAGGAGGCAGAAATAGTGGATTATGCAGTAACGGCACAGCAGATGAAGGCTGTTGACCAAAATACCATACAGGGAATCGGAATCCCGTCCATGGTCCTTATGGAGCGTGCTGCGCTTGCAGTTGCAGAGGCAGCAGTGTGCATGGCAGATGAGCGGGGGCTGGGAAAGCGTGCGCGGATCCTGGTGGCCTGCGGAACCGGGAACAATGGTGCAGACGGGGTTGCAGCAGGGCGTATCCTGCAGGGGCGCGGCTATGAAGTCCGCCTGTTCTTTGCGGGAAACCCGGAGCACGATTCGGAAGAGATGAAAGCACAAAAGCGGATCGCGCAAAAGCTGCAGCTTGTGCAGGTTACAGAGGAAACATATGAAAGTGAGCCATATGATATCATTCTGGATGCCTTGTTTGGAATCGGGCTTGGCAGGGAGATTACTGGGGCATACAGACAGGTTTTAGAAACGCTGGAGAGACTGAGGCAGAAATGGAATGCTTCCGTGATCGCGGTAGACACGCCCTCCGGGATTCATGGAAGTACCGGTGAGGTGATGGGCATTGCCTTCAGGGCCGATGTGACGGTAACCTTTGGCTACGCAAAAACCGGCCTGCTCCTTTATCCGGGAAAGCAGTATGCAGGCAGACTGACCGTTGCCGATATTGGTTTTCCGGAAATCAGCCTTCAAAAAGCGGGATGGGATGCAAAGATCCTGACCCCGGAGGATCTTAATCAGCTGCCTGTGCGCAGGCCGGATGGAAATAAGGGAACCTTTGGCAAGGTGCTGATCCTTGCAGGAAGCCGTGGAATGAGCGGGGCAGCTTATTTTTCGGCATTAGGCGCTTACCGCACAGGTGCGGGACTTGTGAAAGTCCTGACAGTGCCAGAAAACCGCCAGATCCTGCAGACACAGCTTCCAGAGGCGATCGTTTCCTGTTATGATCCTGACAATGAGGAAACCATGCAGAAAATCCTGGAGGATGCCTGTGCCTGGGCGGATGTGATCGTGGCGGGACCGGGCCTGGGGCAGGAACCATACACGGAATATCTTCTGGAGACGGTGCTTTCCGATGCCTATGTGCCGATCGTGCTCGATGCAGACGGCTTAAACTGTGTGGCATCCCATCCGTACCTGACACGTTATTTTACAGAGAATATCATCATAACGCCCCACATCGGGGAAATGAGCCGTCTGGTATCGGTTTCGGCAGCCGGTATCAAGAAGGAACCGTTAGAGCAGGCAAGAGCCTACAGCGCGCGGTATGGAACCATCTGTGTGCTGAAGGATGCGGTAACTGTCATAACCGATAAGGATGGAAATGCCTGGATCAACCAGAGTGGCTGCAGTGCCATGGCAAAGGGCGGTTCCGGTGACGTGCTTACCGGGGTGATCGCCGGCCTTTTAGCCCGCGGCATGGAATGTGCAGAGGCGGCTGCCTTTGGAGTCTATCTGCATGGCCGGGCCGGGGAATATGCGGCAGCCATGCTGGGAGACAACGGAGTATTGGCAACAGACCTTGCAAACAGCATTGGAAAAGGACCAGATCATCAGAATAGCCGGAAATAATGGAAAAACAGATAGAAATGAGGAACAAAAGGATATTATGAATCACAAGCAGTACACCCGGGTTTATGCGCCGGTAGATTTAGATGCCATTGTTTTTAATATGGAGTCCATGAGACAGAATATTGACCAGAAAACAGGGATGATCGGAGTCATCAAGACAGATGCATACGGTCACGGCTCCGTGCCGGTGGCAGAGGCCATTGAGCATTATGTGGACGGCTATGCAGTCGCAACAGCAGATGAGGCGATGCTGCTGCGCCGCAACGGGATCCGCAAAATGATCTTGATTTTGGGAGTAACCCATCCATCCCGCTACCAGGAGCTGATCGAGGAGGAGATCCGCCCGGCCATTTTTACCATGGAGCAGGCAAAGCCGCTGTCCGAGATGGCAGTCCGTCTGCATAAGACGGCAAAGGTTCACCTTGCACTCGATACCGGCATGCGCCGGATCGGTATGGAGGCTGATGAAGCCGGAGCAGACCTGGCGGCAGCGATCGGCAGGCTTCCCGGAATTGAGCTGGAGGGCTTATTTACCCATTTTTCCAGAGCCGATGAAAAAGAGAAGACCTCTGCAAAAAAGCAGCTGGAGCGGTACCTGCATTTTACGGACCTGCTGAAGGAGCGGGGCATTGAGATCCCGATGAAGCATTGCTCCAACAGTGCCGGGATCATCGATCTGCCGCAGGCAAACTTAAATTATGTGCGTGCCGGAATCACAATCTACGGAATGTATCCGTCGGATGACGTGCAGAAGGACTTGGTTCCGTTAAGGCCGGCGCTTGGCTTAAAATCCTTTGTTACCTATGTAAAGGAGATCGGGCCGGGTGAAGAGATCAGCTATGGCGGCACCTATGTGACAGAGCGCACCATGCGGGTCGCCACTGTGCCGGTGGGCTACGGGGACGGATACCCGAGAAGTTTGTCCAATTGCGGCTATGTGCTGATCTGCGGAAAGCGTGCCCCGATCCTGGGACGTATCTGCATGGACCAGTTTATGGTAGATGTAACGGACATTCCGGGTGTCTGCGTCGATACTCCGGTCACCCTGATCGGAACAGATGGGCAGGAAACCATCACCATGGAAAAGCTGGCTGAGCTCTGCGGCGGCTTCCATTATGAAATGGTATGCGATATTGGCAAGCGCGTGCCGCGTGTTTACTACCGGAATGGCCGGGTTGTGGGAACCATGGACTGTTTTGCGGAATAGACTAATCACAGAGAGGTATCCGTCACTGCAGGCATTTTTGCCAGATCAAATAAAAACGGAAAAGCAGCGTATACACCGCCTGGCAGAGGGCAATAATACCTTTGAAGACCAGAGACGGAGTGTGAAACTGTGATTATCAGACGAGGCGATGTTTATTATGCAGACCTGCGGCCAGTGGTAGGCTCGGAGCAGGGCGGTGTACGGCCGGTGCTCATCATCCAGAACGATGTTGGAAACCGGCATAGTCCTACGGTAATCTGTGCGGCGATCACATCGCGCATGAATAAAGCAAAGCTGCCGACCCATGTGGAGCTGTCGGCAGCAAAGAGCGATATGATCAAGGATTCCGTGATCCTTTTAGAACAGCTTAGGACCATTGACAAGCAGCGGCTGAAGGAGCGCATCTGCCATATCGACAACGAACTGTTAGAGCAGGTGGACCAGGCCTTAAAGGTGAGCCTGAACCTTGTTACATAGTTCGGCATTGACGAAAACAGGGAAGTCTAGTAAAATCAGAAACGTATAGTGTATACAAAAGAAAGAGAAAAGAAGGAGATAGGAAAGATCAGTATGGACGATGGCTATTCGCGCCTGCTTATTCTGGCAGGTGTGCTTTTGCTTTTCCTGGCTGCAGGGTACGCATTGTGGAAATATGTGAGATCCAGGCAGGAAAACGTAACGGAAGAAGATATCATGACTATGGTAAATGAAGGACATGAGCAGGGAGTACTGGAATCCAGCGAGGCTGAGATGATCACCAATATCTTTGAATTCGATGACAAAGAGGCCGGGGATATCATGACCCACCGCAAAAACATTGTGGCACTGGATGCCTCTATGTCTTTAAAGGAGGCGGCACGCTTTGTCTTAAAGGAGGCCAGCAATTCCAGATATCCGGTCTATGGAAAGGATCTGGACGATATCATTGGTACAGTACATATGCGGGACGTGCTGGTTCATGCGGAAAATCTTCAGGAATCCCGCATGGAGATCGCGAATGTGCCGGGGGTACTCCGCCCTGCACATTTTATTCCTGAAACACGCAATATCAATTCCCTGTTTCAGGAGATGCAGTCCCAGAAGATTCATATGGAAATCGTTATAGACGAATATGGACAGACCGCCGGGATCGTTACTATGGAGGATATCCTGGAGGAAATCGTTGGAAATATCTTAGATGAATACGATGTCGATGAGCAGTACATCGTCCGGGGAGAGGGCGATGCGCTGATCATGAGCGGCATGACGCCTCTTGAGGATGCGCAGGAGGAACTTGGTATTACCTTCCCGGAGGAGGATCTGGAAAACTACGATACCATCAATGGCCTTCTGATCTCCCGTCTGGACCGTATCCCGGGAGACGAGGAGCAGCCGGAGATCCAGTATCTTGGGTACCGCTTCTGCGTCCTGAAGGTGGAGAATAAGATGATCCATTCAGTACGTGTTACAAAATTGCCGCAGACTCTTGCAAGCGAAGAAAAATAGTGTTAAAATAGAAAAGATGTTTTTCGCCTGAGCGGAATAGAGCTTCTCCAGGCGGACAAGGACGAAAAGAGAAAGTATAAAGTAAGGAGCGTTATTTTATGTCAGGACATTCTAAATTTGCCAATATTAAGCACAAAAAAGAAAGAAACGATGCAGCAAAGGGAAAAATCTTTACCGTGATCGGCCGTGAGCTTGCCGTAGCAGTAAAAGAGGGTGGCCCGGATCCGGCAAACAACAGCAAGCTTCGCGATGTCATCGCAAAAGCAAAAGCAAACAACATGCCGAACGACACCATCGACCGCGGTATCAAGAAAGCAGCTGGCGATGCAAACTCCGTAAACTACGAGGTACTGACCTACGAGGGTTACGGCCCGAGCGGTGTTGCAGTCATCGTTGACACCCTGACCGACAACAAGAACCGTACCGCTGCAAACGTAAGAAGTGCGTTCACTAAGGGCAACGGTAACATTGGTACTCAGGGAAGCGTATCCTTCATGTTCGACAAGAAGGGCCAGATCATCATCGACAAGGAAGAGTGTGAGCTCGACGCAGACGAGTTAATGATGATGGCATTAGACGCAGGCGCAGAGGATTTTTCTGAGGAGGAGGACAGCTTTGAGGTGATCACTGATCCAGACGATTTCAGTGCTGTCCGTGAGGCTCTTGAGAAAGAGGGCATCCCGATGCTGGAGGCAGACGTTACCATGATCCCGCAGACCTGGGTTGAGCTGACCGACGAAAACGACATTAAGTACATGAACCGTCTGTTAGACCTTCTTGACGACGACGACGATGTACAGGCTGTATACCACAACTGGGATACCGACGAGAGATAAGACAAATAAAATATTTGAGATCAGAATGAAATCAGAAAAGGCCCGGAGCATTTTGCTCCGGGCCTTTTCGTCAGACATCAGGGAGGCGCAGACGCGCCTCATGCTGATGTTACTGGTAAACTAAGTTTACGTTTTTGAAGGTTACATCTGCGCTGCGTGCCACAAACATGCCGACATAAACATGGTCGGAGTCGATTGCAGTCAGCGGGAAGTCAAAGCCTGCGGATACCGGGGCATTGTCACCGAATACACAGGTGTATCCGTCTGGACCTTTGCGGATCTCTACGTGTACGGTCTCACCGGCTTTGTATACGCGGGAGGCGGTACCGCCGGAGGTAAGCTGTCCATTCTTTCTTGCAAAGCAGTTCCATGGGGAGGCAGAGGAGAGCTGGAGCTGTCCGGCTGCAACATAATCGCCCAGGGTATCGTTGACAACGGTGTCGAGGTAGATGTCATCGCGGACCATCAGTCCAAAGGAGTTCAAGACGGAAGCGTTATAAGCGTTGATGGTCACATCGGCGGACAGGATAAAGTTTGCGGAGGACGGAACCTCGCGGTAATACATCGCAATACCGTCGCTGCCCTGCTCAATGCCGCCGACCTGCTGAGTTCTGGTGGCACCGGAATTAGTTCCAACTGCCATGTGAATGGAGTTATCGCTGTTGCCCTGCAGGCAGAAATACATGCTGTTTAAGTATTCATATCCATCGATGTTTCCGAATACGGTCGGTTTCCAGTCACCGACAGTCGAAAAGATGCTGCTCACACTGGCTGGTGCGGTAAAGCTCTGTGCATGGTAGTTTGCATTGATGGAGTTATTGTCATATTGCGGGACCTGAGGGTTCGAAATAACATAATTTTTCAGCCCGGAGTTTGATTTTAACAGCTCGTCTGCGATGAACCAGGCATTGCACTGGGCACCATAGAGATTGGTGTGGGTGTTGTCGATGCTGACATCGCGGTTGGATGTTTGAGCGTGGCGGTTCTTGATGCCGTCTGCGCCGAGACGTTCATAGACATCCTTGGTGCGTGCGGTAAGATCCAGGACCGGAACACTCTTGCCGACACCTAACTGGCGGATCGCTTTTGCGTAATCGCCGCCCTGGAAGGTACCTTCCTCATTTTTCTTAGTGCTGGTGATGTGTCCGTCTTCTCCGGTGTAGTTGTTTGCTACATTGCGGCGCACGATCGGGGTTACTAAGATTGGATTAGCCTGTTTGCCTTTTACCGGTTTGATGTACTTTTCATAGAGGTTGTACTGGAAGGAACCGCTGGTGGAGACAGAACCGGCCGGGTTAGAGTAGCGGCCCTGCTCGGTACGCTCATCGTTGTGGCCAAAGCCGATGAGAACATAGTCACCAGCTTGTACACCCTGCAGCAGACGCTGGTACTGCTCAGTGTCGGAGTAGGATTTGGAGCTGGTACCGGATACGGCAAGGTTCTGGATATTTACCCCCTGCAGGTACAGACCGAGCTGGGTTCCCCAGCCGTAACGTGGGGAATAGTAGGTTGTATCATTAAATGCAGCGGCAGTGGAATCGCCGACTACCCAGACGGTAGGCGGTGCAGAAGGCTTGTCTACGGAAACTCCGCCGGACTGCGGCTCGCTGTACTCGCCAGGTGCATTGGTGAGGGCTGAATTATTTGTAGATGAGGAACCGCCCGCAACTACCGTGGCAGCAGAGGCAGGAACGGCAGAAAAGGCTGTCGTTACCGCGCAGATACAGCCAAGGAGCAGGGCCTTCATGCGTGAAGCGTTTTTTTTCATGGGTCAGATTCTCCTAAGTTAAAAATTTGAGGGCCATTTTGCAAGGCAGAAATGACCCGATGTGCTCCATTATAGACCATGGAAAAAAACTTGCCAAGCTATTTTCTGGAAGATTTGGGAGATTGGAAGAATGTTGTA
>OHMN01001898.1_pt1 | contig 11243 bp, 5 predicted proteins | sample 1569361 | NCBI WGS metagenome assembly OHMN01 (sample SAMEA3541508, study PRJEB24748) | human gut metagenome | biome: human gut; feature: human-associated habitat; material: faeces | place: China | collected 2012
TAATATAAATTATTAATTATTTTGCATATACACTGGTTATTATATAAATATATCTTTTACTTCCTAGTGAAAAATTTATCTAATCGTGTTATAGTTTAAGTAGGAAGGTTTTAGGAGGAATAATATGAACTTTATAACAAAAGAAGAACTAGAAAAAAAAGATATTATATCTAAATTTTCTATTAACAATGGGAACTTAGTATTATCAGAAGATTGCGAGTATAAATCTACATTTGATGTAGGAGATATCGTAACTTATAAAGATAATACTGATAGAATTGGAGTAATCTATTTTATTGAAGATGATGAATTTAGTATAAACTGGAATAATGGTACTGAGAGCACTGAAACTTCATCTAACTTAGTAGTTGTACCTCCTACAATAGGACTAGAGCTATTAAATAATAGTGATATTTTAAATCTGTGGGAAAATTTATCAAATGGAAAAAATGAGAGTTTTGACTTAAAGTGTATTTATTTAGACAATAAAGTCGTAAACGAAGTACATTTTATTAAAGCTTTTAAAAATACTAATAGTATTATTGATAAAAAGTTTAAAAGAACTTTTACACTTTATAGAAAGTTTGGAAATAGCCAAATTTTCAGAACTAATTTATATACTATTTCTAATGGTAAAATAATATTTGATACATCAAGATATGTATACTATTTACTAGAAAACAATGTAATTTATTATTTAGGTATAGATTTAAATGAAAAAGATTTAACTACTTACCTATTTAAAAAATAAGAGTATGTATTATATAAATATTTAATAAGTTATTTAATAAAAAATCGGAACCTAATAAGATTTATTAAGTTCCGATTTTTTCAATTTATATATTATTAAACATAAATAAAGCTTATGCTAGATAATTATCATTAGCATCTTCATCCTTGATAGTATAAAGCTTAGCATCACCAAAGGAAGCATGGTCTGCAGCATTACCATCTCTACCATCAGTTACTACTAGTTTTAATTCTTTTGCACCGTCTATATTAAGTTCAATATATTTTTGTGCATCAGTTGCTCTCATTAATCCACTTTCATATTTAAGAACTCCATCAACATAAACTTTAAATTCTAAAGATGCTGCTGTTGAGTTTTTCATTTCTCTATCTACACCTACATAAGATGTAAAGTATGAGTAATCTTTATCAGTTAAATCGTAAACTATTGTTGATGTTGAGTGTGTTCCTATACCTTTTTCGTATTCTACTTCATTTCCATTTTCATCTGTAAGTCTTATAGGATTTTCCTCTATAGACTTATCCTTTTGAATAGTTCTCCATCCAGAATTTGCACTCTTCCATTTAATATCTGATAAATAAGTATAGTCTTCCATATTAACTACTGATATAGTTCTAGCTTTTTCAACTGTATTACCATCATTGTCAGTTATAGTATAAGTTACGTTATATCTTCCAGCTTTATTAAAGTTTACATCTCCACTTAATACTACATTAGAGGTTATATCTCCATCTTCTGCATCTATAGCATATACACCTTCTGTTAAGTTAAGTGTTTCACCAACCTTTATTATTTGTGAAGCTGGTATAGTTAATTTTGGTCTTGAGTTTATAGAGTAAACCTTAGTATCTGCCCAAGATGCAAAGTCTCCAAGACCTCCATTACCTGCTTCATCTGATACTAATTTAAGTTCTTTTACTCCAGTTACATCTAAGCTAACAAAATCAGCTTTAGAATCTTTTCTCATTACATCAGAAGTATATACTTCTTCTCCATCTGCAAATATTTTAAACTTTACACTAGTACTGTTATGGTCATAGTTTTTATCTGTTCCTACATATGTAGTAAAGTAAGTATACTCTCCATCTAAGTTATAAACTATTTCTGAATTTTGAGCAGCTCCTAAACCTTTATCAAACTCTTTTATAGTACCGTCTATATTAAGTTTTATTTTACTAGTTGTATTTACTGCACTATCTTTGTTTACAGTTTTCCATCCTGATTCAGCTGACTCCCAATCTAAGTCAGATATATAATCATATTTACTATAAACTATAACTGTTCTTGTTTTTGTTGCAGTATTTCCGTCATTGTCAGTTACACTATAAACTACGTTATATTTACCGCTTTTATTTATAGAGAATCCATCACTTTCTACTTGAACCTTTGAAATTAAGTTTCCATCTTCTATGTCATTTGCAACTACACCATCCATTAAATTAAATTCACTATTTAATTTAACTAAAGTAATTTCTTCAACACTTAAAGTTGGTTTAGCATTGTTAGTTGTTAACTTAGGATTAGCTATAAGACCATGGTCTGCTGTATTTCCATTTCCACCATCATTAACTTCTATTTCTAATGTTTTAACACCTTTAATTGGCAGATTTATAGAAACCATATCATCTGCATATTTTATAACATTTGTAGTAGCTAAAGTTTTTCCATCCCCTATTACCTTAAATGTTATACTAGAGTTATTATTTTGCCCTATAGATCCATAGTTAACTCCAACTAAAGCTTCAAAGTTATCATAATCTTTACCACTTAAATCATAAGTTACCTTTCCATTAGCGTGTATACTGATACCTTTATTAAATGTATTTACCGTTCCATTTACTTTCCCTTGTATATTAGTATTTGTTGATGGAGTTCCCCATTGAGTCTGTACAGATTGCCACTGGCTATCTGATAAATAATCATAATCACTAACAACATTTACAGTTAACATTTCTTTAGTAGTTATACCTTCATCTGTAACAACATACTCTACTTGATAGATACCTTTTTCTGATGAATTAACACCATTGTTTATTATAATTTCAGATGTTATTTCTTCACCATTGTAGTTATATGCTCTCACTAAAGTACTTGGATTAAACTCTTCATTAAGTTTAATATTTATTTCATTTTGTTGTAGTTTTATAGAAGGTGCATATGAATTTGTTTCATAACCCTTGCTTTCATTTAATCTCTTATCAAATGCTACAACCTTATATACAACATTTTCATCAAAATTAGCTTCTGTATCTACAAAACTATTTGTTGATGTAAATGCTATTAATTCATCATTTTTGTATATTTCATATCCCATTAAATCTGATTTTGATTTTTTGTCTATATTAATATTTAATTTTAGATTTTCACCTTCTTTAGAAGTTGTAACCTTTATAGCTGGTTCAGTAGTAAATCCTTCTCCATCATATTCTATATAATCATAGTTTGCGTACCATATTTTCTTATCTGGCTTATTATATCTCTTAGCAAACTCTTTAGTTTCATCAGATACCCAGAATCCATGTCTTTCAAAGTATTCTGTCAAGTCAAGCTCTAAAGCTATACTCGAATAATATGCTAATTTATTTAACTTATCGTTATATTCATTTCCTTCTTCTAAATTAACATTATTTTCTCTATATAAACTATTTAATTTAGCCCAGTATCCTGGATATATCATTTCTAATTGCCAAAATACAGCTAAGTTTTCAGCAAGTTCACCATCAGCATATTTATTACTATTTGTAGATATTACATTTTTATATACATGACTTTCAAAAGGAATTCTTTTATTTAGTTTATTATAATAATAAGATGATTGTTGAGGTAACATATTATTAGTTACTTCTCCAATTGTTCTTACACCTATATCCATTTTATGTCCAATTTCATGGTCAATTCCCCATCCACCTACATTAGTTAATATATTTGACATAACATCACGTTGTACTCCTATATGTCCGATGGCAGCATACATATAACCATATGGTTGTGCAAGTCTTATGTTCTCTCTAGTATACTTTATATCATTTTTTTCATTTCTTCCATCTATACCTTGATATTCAAATAGCATATTCATATGGTCATTATGCATTTTTAAACTATCTAGAGGTTTAAATCCTTGATTTACATAAGCATCGTATGCACCAGATACAGTACCAGTTATTACTACATTATCTGCTACTAACTCAAATGTATCTATTACTTTTCTATCCATAACATCTGGATTAGCTTCTATATCTTCATCTATTCTTTTTTTGTATTCTTTTAAAAATTTTATAAATTCAACTTCATTAGTATTTTTATCAATTGTAGGGAATTCTTCTACACCTTTAGCAAATCTTATAACAGGAGCTTTACCTTGTTCTTCTGCTGTATAAGGATTTACTATATATACTGGTCCCCCTGGTGTAACACTATGATGATACCAACCATCTTCTTGAGTAACCTTTGGAACTGTTATTACATTCTTTCCTGGATATAATGATACTGTTCTTCCCCAGTTAGCAAAGCTTCCTTCTTGTTGAGAGAACATAAGTTGCGGAAGTGGCTTCCCTTCTTCAACATCAACATATACAGTTATAGTTTCTCCTGGCCTAGCAACTATACCTGTTGGTTGATTGTTATTACCAAATCCGAATTTTAAATTTTTATTATTATGTGCATTTCTATCACCATGTTGTTCTGCAACTACAGTTTTTATATTTTCTATTTTTCCTTGTACTATATTTTTAGCATCTTCTACATCCTCTTTAAATAAATTATATAATGGATGGCCTTTTATTTCTTTTTCTAATTCTTCTAACTTTTTAATATCATTAAACTCTTCACTTACAGTATCCATAACTAAGTTAGAGAATAATCTACTCATTTTTTCAGAAGTTTCATCTTGCTTATATAATCTTAAATCTCCTATTGAAGCCCAATCTTGATTAGCCTTGTCAAATACAAACTTAACCCTCTTTGCTTTTGTTGGATTAAAACTTATTTCTAGCATATCATTTGTACTTGTGTAGCTACCTTCACTTACTTTTTGGAAGTTATTTCCCGAACTAACAGGCGAAATATATATACTAAAGTTATTCGCAAAACCTTTACATCCATTTCTAGACTTATATGTTAAACGATTTATAACTTGTGCTTCTTTTAAAGTTAATGTTACCTCATTTTTAAATGTAGAACTATTTGGATTGCCTGTTTCCCAGTGAGTATTAACATCTTCATCTATTGCATATTTTAATTGAGAGTTTGGATAGTGACCACCATTATTTTCGATTTTTTCTATATTACTATTTGGTACTCTAAATCTTTCATCATATGCATCTATATTACCACTGTAAAATGCATTAAACTTCTTTATATTGGCACTATTAGACTGTATCTTTCCAAATTCTAATAGTTCTTTTGCTATATCTAATTTTTCTTTGAACTCATTTTCTAAAGGATGACATTTAGTTTCTTCAATTAAATTATCTATAGCTGCTGTTGTAGAAAACTCTGCATTTACCTCAGACATATTTGAATCTATAAATAATCTGTCTATCTTATCTTTTACAGTATCTTCTTTATATAATCCAATTTCATAAGCAACAGCCCAATCTTCATGAGTTTCTTTAAATACAAGTTTAATTCTTCTTAATTCTGTTGGCTTGAACTTTATTTCTAAAGTATCTGTAGTTATACTATGACTTCCTGAACTTATCTTTTCAAATGTTTCTCCAGAAGTTGTTTTTGATGCATAAATATCAAAAGATTTTGCAAAACCTCTAGAAACCTTATCTAAATAAGTTACTCTATCTATCGTTGTAAGTTTATCTAATGTTATAATAACTTCATTAGTAAAACTTGAATTATTCTTATTATTAGAATGCCATTGAGTATTAGGGTCTCCATCTATTGCTCTATCTACTGAGTTAGTAGAATATTGACCACCATTTGTAGTTATACTAGTTATATTTTCTCTTTTAATTTTAAATTCTTCATTATATTGATTTAATACATCATCACTAACTGATATAAACTTTGATACATTAGCATCAACATACTCTAGTTTACTACTTTCTAATAGTATTCTTGCATTTTCTAAATCTTCTTTCATATCATCATAAAGAGGATGAGATTGTGCAGCAACTTCTAAGTCCTCTAAAGCTTGTGATGACATAAATTCTTCACTTAATTTATTTTTCTTATCATTTGTATATAGTCTATTCATTCTTTCTCTTACAGGATCTTCTTTATAAAACATAAATTCTGAAGCACTTGGTAAACCTTTTTCCAATCCATTAGTATTAGTAGACTTAAATACAAACTTTATCCTTTTAAAATCTGTTGGTTTAAATTTAATTTCTACAAATTCTTTTGATAAATCTGAACTTCCTGTTGATACTAATTTAAAATCATCTCCTTCATTAGTTAATGATGTATATATTTCAAATTCCTTTGCAAATCCTAAGCCTTTATGACCATCTTGTCTTGCTCCATAAACTATTCTGTCTAAGTTTGTAACTTCATCTAATTTAAATACTACTTCATTTGTGAAATCATCACTATTGTATGTCCCAGATTCCCAGTGAGTTTTTAAATCTCCATCTGTAGCTTTAGATAATTCATATTGCCAATAGTGTTTACCATTATTTGTAACTTCTATTATTTTAGAATTGTCTAATTTGAAAGACTTGTCGTACTCTTCTAATTTTTTATTATTAAGTAAATCAAACTTTTTTATAGTTGCAATATTTGGTTCCTCAATAACATTTTGTTCTATTGCTGTGCTGTTATTTTTTACTTCATCAGCTAAAACTTCTAGTGTTGTAGCTGAAAAATTAGAAATTATTATTGCCATTGTCATAACTGCAATTTTTTTCTTATGCATATTTCTACCTCCTGATTTATTTTTTATCCCTCAGAAGTACATTAATTTTAGTATTTAATTAATAAATAAAAAAAGCTACTCAAAAAGAGTAGCTTTGTAAGCTTAATAACTAAATATTTACATTAATATAAGTAAATACAATAATAAACTTAAAACAAAAAGTATAATGTACTCTTTGGCAACTGGCTGACATAGTATATACCTTAGTCCCTATAGCTTTGCGTCCCTAAGTTTCCTTAGGTTTGCCTATTAAATTTTACGATTTTAACTTTAACATATTTTACCAAATTTTACAATACTTTTCTATTTTTATGTAATATTTTTATATTTTATTATTATTTTTTGTCAATATTTGATGTAAATAATGAAAGTTATAGCTAATATTTATATGATAAATTCATGGTAAACTATTATTTTAAGTTACTACTTAAATATTTGAATTATTTTTATATAACTAAGTGTTATAATTTGTAATATTTAGTAAACTTGATTTTAAATCACATAAATTTTATGGTACAATTGTCATTATTATATTTATATACAGGAGGTTTATACTTGAATAAAGTTAATTTACTTAAAATAATAAAGTTATCACTAGGAGCTTCACTTGCTATATTTATTGCCTGGTTATTAAAATTAGAATATTCAATGGTTGCTGGCGTTATTGTGTTACTTACAATAAAAAATACTAAAAAAGAAACTCTTAAAGGTATTATTGGAAAAATTTATGGTTTTATTTTATGTACTATCTTTTCCTACTTATGTTTTAATATTTTAGGTTATCATTTAACTTCTTTTTCAATATTTATATTTGTAATTATATATCTTTGTTTCTTACTAGAAATTCAAGATGTTATTGCTATGTGTGTAGTTATTTCATCTCATTACTTCTTACAAGGAGAAATATCTTTTAAATGGATTTTAAATGAAGCTGGCATATTTACAATAGGAGCTGGAATAGGTGTTATAATAAATATGTATATTCCTACAAACATAAATAAAATCTATGAAGGCCAAAAGAAACTACAAAAAGAGGTAAGCACTGTACTTATAGACATTGCAGATTTTATTGTAAATCCTAATAATAAAGATATGTATAATAATGACCTTAATACATTAAATGCACTTATTGATAGTAGTATTTCTGAAGCTTATAATAATATTAATAATAACTTATTAAGCGATACTAGATTTTTCTTAGATCATATGGAAATTATAAAACATAAAAGAGATATACTAGAAAATCTATATAGCTATGTGTCACAATTAAGTTCTACTCCACCACAAGCTCATATTATTTCTGCCTTTATACATAAAATAGGTTACTCTGATAGATAGAGTGGAATTTGAAAATAGAGCTATATTATTCTTATGCTTAACTGAATTAAAACAGTTTTTAGTTAATCGTAAACATGCTCAAATGCTTAGAGATAATAATTTCTATAAGTAACTTTATTAGTTTTTAATAATATTATTCTATAATACTAATAATTTTATAATAATTTAATTTTATACTATATCTTTAACTCAATTATTCTTTTTGCGATTTTTATTATTTTTATACTATCAAATAAAAAGCTGTTATACTACTTTTTACTAGTATAACAGCTTTTTACTATTATTCAAAAGAATCAGCCTTATCTTGACTAAAGTTTTTCTCTATAATTTTTGCAATTTCCTTTTCTACTTTGGTAAATCCATCATCTCCAAATTTATAATTATTTCCATTTAACATCATAATATATCCAAATTTACGATTCTCATCATAAAACATATTACTTAAAAGGCCATAAGCTTCTCCTGTATGACCTATTAGCCTTGAACCTTCAATTAAATCATCTGTAATATGAAGACCTAATCCTTTGCATTTATATAATCCATTAAGAGCATCTCCATACCAATGAATTTGCTCCATTAACTCAACAGTGTCTTTCTTTAATACTCTAGTGCCATTATATAATCCTTTATTTGATAACATTATCATAAATTTAGCTAATTCATTTGGAGAAGTTCTAAGACCTCCCATTGGAGAATACTTAAATGCATTACCTAAAGGTATTTTACCATCTTTATCTCTAACAGTAGATGATATAACTATATTATCTTCTATTCTCTTTTTATCATTTAGTCTTTCATAATAGTTTCCATCTTCATCTATACCGTATAATACAGCTATATTATCTACATCCTCAAATTTATTAGGATTAAATGAGGCCTTCATATTTAACGGTTTGAATATATTTTCTTGTACAAAATCTTCAAAATCTTGGTTCGAAATTTGCTCGATTAATGTTGCTAATAAATTATAACCATAATTTGAGTATTCAAATTGATCTCCTGGTTTATAATCTCCAAAATCTTGTATGTCATAAATAGTGCTATATGTATCATCATCTAGTTTAAATTTACCTTCTTCATATAGCTTCATAATTGCTGATGCAGTGATAGATTTTGATATCGATGCTATTCTATATATTGTATTTGTATCTGTTTTTATGCTTTTATCTATATCGGCGTAACCAAATCCTTGTGAATAAGAAATTTTATTATTTTCGATAACAGAAATAGATAGTCCTACTACATTAAGTTTATCTACAGTTTCCTGTATTTCTGTTTCTAAATTTTTAAATTCATTTTCTTTTCTCTCTAACTTAGTAAATATTCCTAAATTCAAAGCAAATACACCTTTTTCTATTATAATATATGATGATATCAAGGATATACTTAGCATAGCTAATATCGTTTTTTTTGTATTTTTATTAATATGATCACCCCCTAAAAATAGATACATTTTCATGTACCTATTAATAGTAATGATTATGAAATTTTAAATTTTAAAATGCTTAATTTAAAATATTATTTATATCTATTTTTTATCCATTTCTTTAAATTTTCATTGAATTTTTATAAAAATTTAGTTGATTACTATTCTAAACAAATTTAATACCTTTTATTATATTTTTATTTTTTAATATATGTGTATCAATTTATACAAAGCTTTAATATATATATCATATCGTATAAAAATTATAAATATTTATTTTATTATTGCCCACAAATACAAACAATGTTATCCTGATTAGATGAATATATTTCAAGAATATAAAAGGAGGTACTTATGACCAAAGATATGACTACAGGAAGTCCGGTAAAATTGATTTTATTTTTCTCTATACCCTTATTAATTGGCAATATTTTTCAACAATTTTATAGTATGGTTGATACTATAATAGTTGGAAGATTTCTTGGAGTAAAAGCTCTTGCAGCGGTTGGCTCAACTGGTTCTATGTCATTTTTAATACTAGGATTTGTTCTTGGACTTTGTTCTGGTTTTTCTGTATTAATTTCTCAGAAATTTGGTGCTAATGATAATGAAGGTTTAAGAGAGGCTGTAGCTAGCTCAATTATTTTATCAGTAATAATGGCTATTATAATTACTATTATAAGTATATTTACAGCAAAGCCTTTGCTTCATTTAATGAATACACCAAATGATATAATAAATGATTCATACTCATATATTGTTGTAATATACGCAGGAACTACTGCAGCATTTTTCTACAATATGATATCAAGTATATTAAGAGCTCTTGGAGATAGCAAAACCCCATTATATTTCTTAATTGTATCATCTATTTTAAATATAATATTAGACTTAGTATTTATCATTAATTTTAAAATGGGAGTTGCTGGTGCAGCTTATGCTACAGTTATCGCTCAAGGAGTTGCTGGTTTGTTATGCTTAATATATACTTCTAAAAAATTTTCAATGCTTAAACTTGAAAAAAAACATTTTATAGCTGGAACTAAACATTTTGTAAACCATTTAAAAATAGGTATACCTATGGCATTACAATTTTCAATAACTGCTCTGGGTGTAATAATACTTCAAGCAGCAATTAACGCTTTCGGTTCTAATGTTGTTGCTGCTCATACAGCTGCCTCTAAGGTTGAACAACTTGTAATGCAACCTAGTATTACATTTGGTGTAACTATGGCAACATATTGTGCTCAAAACCTGGGTGCTGGAAATATTGAACGTATTAAAGAAGGGGTAAAGAAATGCACTATGATAAATATAGTTATAGGTCTTATTTCTGGTTCTATACTTATTTTATTTGGTGAATTCTTTATAAAAATGTTCGTTTCAAATGCTGATAAAAGTGTTATAGACACTGCTAAGTTATATTTAACTACAGTATCAATATTCTTTATACCTCTTAGTTTAATATTTGTTTATCGAAATACACTTCAAGGAATGGGTTATACATTTGTTCCTATGATGGCTGGTGTTTATGAACTTTTAGCTAGAACAGTTGTTGCTTTCACACTACCTGCATTTATAGGATATTTAGGTATATGTATAGCAAGCCCAGTTGCTTGGTTTAGCGCTTCAATTCCATTAGCTTTTGATTATAAACGAAAGATTAATAATTTATTAAACAATAAAGAATTAGTTAAATGCTATTCAATTAATACCTCTGAGTAATAAAAACCTCTAAGAATATAAAATTTATATTCTTAGAGGTTTTTGATAATTATAATAGCTATAATCGTACACAATATTTAATTAACTCGTTGTGCTAGTTAATTTTTTCAATAATAAAACTCCAACAAATATAG
>OHMN01001908.1_pt1 | contig 11174 bp, 9 predicted proteins | sample 1569361 | NCBI WGS metagenome assembly OHMN01 (sample SAMEA3541508, study PRJEB24748) | human gut metagenome | biome: human gut; feature: human-associated habitat; material: faeces | place: China | collected 2012
TATAATGGGGAGAATATACTGGTTATAAAAACAATGGCTGTCTCCCCCGGCAGACCCACCAACGAGAACACGGGCACTAACCAATCCGAGATCTGACCTAATATTCCGGAATATTGCAATATACGGACCAATAAAGAAATAGGCAAAATAATCTTTAGCAGCCATAAACACGTCTTGCCTGCTTTAGGCAGAGCTTTCAGGATACATCCCCAAACCCTACCGATCACGCCTTGCCCTGTTTCCATCTCGACTTATCGTTTGAAAGCCCGATCCATCTCCCGTCGGTCGTCACGTTCCCGGATGGAGTCTCGCTTATCATATTCCTTTTTACCTCGTGCGATCGCGACGACTACTTTCGCCAATCCTTTCTCATTGATAAACAAACGAGTGGGAACGATCGTAAAACCACTAGCACGAACCGCACCCTCGATCTTTCGTAATTCCTTTTTGGTAAGAAGTAATTTCCGGTCCCGCCGTGCGTTGTGATTATTGTACGTACCGTAAAAATATTCGGCGATGTACATATTCTTCACCCACAGTTCCCCTTTTTCCACGATACAAAACGTATCTACCAAACTCGCCTTCCCTAAACGGGTCAGTACGATCCCGGCCGTAAAAGTGTCGAGCAACTCGTAGTCGAACGTCGCCCGCTTATTCTTTATCTGTATGTTATTACTAATCTTCTCCTTCATCTTGTGTTATTCTGTCAAAAACTCAAACCGGGCATCAGCATCGATAACAAAATCTCGATAACTGCCGGAGTCAGTAATATAATGGCGGTTGTAAATCCTACGAACTTCAAGCGGATCTTCTCCTCGACTCCCATATACGGACCAGCGCCTTCCCAAACAATATAGAATGTATAAAGGATAAATATCCGCAAGAAGAAAAACTCGGGAAGCAACATCAATACGATATTCAAAGCGAACATCAACGACGAGGAATACCCGACGAAGCGCAACCACAGTTTCAAATCCTTCTCCCGTTTAAATATACCTTGCCATATCTCGTTCATCAGATAAGCCCCGAGGTAAAAACCACCGAACGAGGACACCAATGTCCGGATAGACGACTTCAAGGCCAGCTCTAAATCAAACTCCTTCCGCGTAAACAATACGCCCAGAAAAGCCGCAACAGTAACGAAGCCGATCAAAGGATACACGAATCGGGATAAGAACTCCTCCTGCTTCTCTCCTTTTTTCGCTAACAAGACCCACGCCTTCGCTGGCTGTGAGATGATAGCGATTACCCACCTAAATATCTCCTTATACATCTCTGTTTACTTTTAAATAGCAAAAGTATATATTTAATTCGTAAAACGCAACGTAAATACGTCGGTAGCCCCCCAAACACATGCGGTTGTATCCGCATTATAGCGTTCGGCATAATTTATTTTAAAGTTTATCTCATTTTGCCCCTCCCTGCTCTCTATCGCTTTGGCTTGGTCCAAAAACTTATCGATCGTAAAAGCGGTCGTATTGATCCATTTAGTGGAATCGCCGGTACCCCCCTCTTGGGTTACCCGGAGATATAGGTTATAGATCCGTTGTCCGTCATCATCTTTTTCCACCTCCTGATCAGGGTTATAGGATAAATTGAAAATATCCTTTTGGTCTACCTGATGATTTATATGTTGGGTTTGCAAGAAGAAACGTCCTTCCAAATAAATACTTTTCTTAAAGTCCAGCGTAACCAGACGCTCCTTGTCCAATACGACCGTAGTATCAGTTAATGTCTCATGCAAAGGCCATACAGCGACCGAATCATACTTATAAATCTCAGCGTTGTAAACACCATTGCCCAATTCCTCGCTAAAATTCGTCTTGAAATCAACCACGCAACAGTCACCCTCTTTCAAATCCGTCCGGTTCTCAAACTCAGAGGAAGAGACGATAAAGATATTCCCTTGATCATCTGCCGTATAGATACATCGCATAGGATTCTCACGTATCACTCCTACCCGATGATAATTGATGGAGTTACTTCCATCCCCCATACAAGAGGTCATTAAGAAAAACAAGGATAAAAATAAGCCGTATAAAATTCGCTTTCTCATCTTTTTTAGTTTATAAGTAAAGGATCTGTTACTCCCCATGTAAACTGGGTACTATCTTTCGGATTAATTTGATCGATATAATGAATCCGAACATACATATCCGCATCACGTCCACCTTGTTCTCGCATATCTTTGATAAAGTTCCCCAGATTAAAGGCATTGATAACCGCGATAGCCTCTTCTGCCTTGTCCTCCGGCTTTCCGGTCGTAGCGGCAGCCCGTAAATATAAGGAATAAATTGATTTCCGATTTTCAACAACTGGTTGTTGAGTCGGATCATAAGTCAGTTGCCAATTTAAAGCCCGGTCTTTTGTTGTCCAACAGGCGGAAGGCAAAAACAAATAATCTTCCAATTTGACGTACAGAACAGAGTCGTTCGGATTAACCGCAAGTATCGGTTGCTCATTTGTCAATAGTTTATGCGTATCCGTAAGAGGACTCTCAGCGTTTTGCTGGTTAACGGCGGTTTCCCCTTGTATCGTCACCGTATAATACCCTTTTTGTTCCGCATTCGTATTTTCCGGTAAGCTAGGATCATAATCAAAACTCACCAACAAGCATTTACCCTCTGAGTATGAGCTCAGCTTCGTCGAATAGATCCAACCGAACCGGGTATTAGCCATCATCAACGCGCTATCTCCATGTTGACGAACCACAGCGGCGGTCGTTCCCGGATTATAGACGTTATTTATGTCTTTTAGGCAAGAGGTAAACAGACCCATGATAACCGCCACCCAGACAAAACCTATTAAATTCTTGTATCTCATTTCACAATACTCCTCTTAAAGTACGCAAAGATACGATCTTTACCCATATACATAAAAAAAACGGCAAAAAAATAGGGCGTATCGATAATCTTCTTATCGGTACGCCCTCAACTTCTATACTAATTTCTTTATGAGTTTTTCACGACTTGGAATAGAACGGTATAAGAAGCCCATTTCAAATCCGTACTATCTTTTTCATTAATCGTATTTAGATAATTGACCTTAAGATTAAAAGACTTTGAATCTTTATTAGCCTCAGCGCTATTCACAGACTCCAATACAGACTTAACATTAAACGCACGGACTTCTCCTATGGATGATGCAGCAGAACCTGTTCCGTCCGCTACTTTAGCGACACGCAAGAACAAGTCATATGTCGGGACATTATCCACCATAGTAGGCTCCTTTGAACGATCCCAATATAAAGTATAAGAATTTTTCTGATCCTTAAACATATCCATTGTTATAAAGAAGAATAAATAACCGTCTACATACACCCCATAGTCGCCATTGCTAAATAGGTTTTTTACAGGTATCTCATTCTGAAGTAAGCTGGCCGAATCTGGCACATTATAAAAGACTGGCTGTCCTTTTGTTATCTCATCTGCCACAGAGATTGTCGCTGTTAAATAACCATTTGTCGCCGCATTCGCATTCTCCGGAGAATTTAGGTCTAATTCATAGTTGATCAAGTAACAAGCTCCGTCAACTACTTGTGCCGATAAAGACGGAGAGTATAATGCTCCCATATTTGTATTCAGTACCGTTTTATATGTCTTTTCAGAAAGACCTGCGACACCAAAGCCGGCACGAGTCACCGTATTATTCGATTCTCCAAGACAAGAGGTCAACAACAATAATGACGCAGCCGCCGCTGCTCCAATTAATTTAAATGCTTTCATAATTCAATTTTTCTATTTTTAAGTATTTGTATTTACACTGTTAATCTATCGAGTATTAAAAACCAAAACGAAATCCGAACTGAAGGCTCATGTTAAACGGCTTCTCCGAATGGATGGTTTCGATCTCGCTACCATTATCAAAATAATAGCTGGCTCCCACCTCTGCGAAAGCGCTTACGAAACGGATAATCGGATAACTTACGCCGGCACGGGCATTTACAGACCATAGCCATTCTTTCATTCGAATATGTTCACTTTGCTTTGCGATCTCTACCTCATCCGAGAATAATTTCATTCTACGTTTGCCAGCGACATTCATTTCCGCCATACCTCCGGCTGAGGCGTAAAACATAAAACGATTCCATTCCGCGATCTTATAAGTCAATGATAATGGAATTCCTATAAAATGCAATCGCTGATCATTCTCTATATGGTACGTATTATTCGTACTCCACTCCGATCTTAAGTAAGAATAAGTTAATCCAGTCTGCAAAGAAAAACGATTATTCAAATAACGACTAATTGAGATACCCACCCCAATAGGCGTCTTATGATGAATATCCGTCTTAGCAGGATCTTTCTTCTCCGCATCGAACGAATTTAAGCTCATCAGATTCTCGCTCTTAAGCACACTGCTATTCGTCACATACTGAGGGACCAGATTATCAGCGCCCATGGAAAGACCTCCACCTCCCATACCGAACCCCCATTTCCGAGACGCGGTCTTCTCTGGCTTCTTTTTAGTAACAGGAGTAGCATCCGCGACAAGTACATCATTCTTGAGAACAACTATCTCATCATTATTCCTTTCAACCTCCGGTTCAACGGTATCTTTCTCATTCGCCGATCTATCAGCAGACATTACCTCCGACTCAGAAATAGGCCGATCCTCTGCACTCTCTACATTTTGCCGGAACGCTGCCATCCTAGCCTTAGCTCCCACTTTAACCGCTCCAGATGCCGCTTTTGCCTTCACGACCGCAGCAGCAGGAATAGTCGCTAATACGGGCGCTTGCTCCATCGTTTTCTCTATCGGAACAACCGGGGTATCCACGGATGTCGACTCTTGTGAAGACTGTATTTCTTGGGCTATAGGTAGATCTTCCATCTCCCTGTCATATAAATAGATACCACCCGATACGACCAATAAGGAGATCACGGCGGCGGCAACCCAGTAGCGAAGCGTACGACGCAAAGGAACCGGAGCCTTTCCGGGCAATCGATCGGCTATAGCCTCCCAGTCGCCGGGTAGCGTATCCATCTCGAAATCCTCTAGCTTCGACCGGATCGCATCATCCCATATATCTCTTTCCTTTTTACTCATCTTATCTCAATACAATGCGTTAATTCTACGTTGTAATAACTGCTTGGCACGGGTATATTGGGAACGGGAAGTACTCTCTGTTATGTTCAACATCTCACTGATCTCCTTATGAGAATATCCCTCTATCGCGAACATATTGAATACGGTACGGAAGCCAACCGGCAACTCCTTCACTAGATTCATCAACTCAGCCGCCGACATGTCCGAGATAGCCGAACTATCGGGTTGAATCAGTTCCGCCGTATTGTCAAGATCGGTCGCTTCACGCAACACATCCGACTTTCGCAGATATTCCAACGCACAATTAACAAAGATCTTCCGCATCCACCCCTCAAATGAACCACTCCCTGTATAGGAATCCATACTGGTAAAGATTTTCACGAAGCCATCCTGCAACAAATCACGAGCCGTTTCCCTGTCGTTCACATAACGAAGGCAAACTCCCATCATTTTTCGGGAATATGCATCATAAAGCTCTTTTTGAGCTCGTCTCTCCCCCTTCCGACAACCCTCTATCAGTTGTAGCTCATTCATTCAGTCGTGCCTTGAACGTCTCCCTTCTGGAGACTGTACAATATTAGGATGTAAATAATTAAACAAACGCTGCATTCCGTAGAAAAATTATTTCATAAACAGGGCGGACACTCCGGCCCGCCCTCACGGAACATCTGCAAAGATAAGATGTTCTTATGAATTTCCATGTTAATGAGCGTGAGTATGCTCACTTTTTTTCGCCGGAGGTACCGGACAACCGGCGCCATTATCTACCGGAACCGCTTCCATACCGATCTTTTTGAATGCCGCGGCCAAGCGGGTCTTCGAAGTCTTATCCGTCTTGTAAGTCACAATGGCCGTACGGGTACTCAGATCACATTTCAAGTCGGTCACTCCTTTCTCGAAAGCGATATTTTTCTCGATCTTCTTGATACAGTGATCACAATCCATCGCTTCGATAAAGAATGTCACAGAGTCCTTCTTCTTTTTCGCGTCTTGGGCGAATGTCATCGATACCGTACATACAGCACAAAACAGCAACATAATTAATCGTTTCATAATCAATCATTTTTAATATTAACAATTCTAATTATCCATTCATATCTACCAAAAGAAAAGCACCACTATAGGCATCGGGCTACACGTATATAGGCGTAGGGCCACACCAGTATACGCATAGGCCTACACGTATATACGTGCGGGCTTATACGTATATACGTGTCAATCCCTGCTTATATTAAAGCGGATACCCGCATAAATTTTCCGTCCATGCACCGGTCCCCACACCATAGATCCATCGAAGTTATCCCCTCTGGGATTGCTGGCATCGATAATCGGATTCGGTTGTTTGTAATTAAACAGGTTCTCCGCTCCCACGTAAATAGACCATTGACGGAAATATTTCGTAATCTGCGCATTCACTACCGTATAAGCCTTAAAATTCGGCTCCCATAACGGATTAGATGCATCCGGTGTCGGCATACGGCCACCTCCATTAAACTGGCTGGTCAAATCAAACTGCCATTTTTTCAACGGGGTTTGATAAGAAGCGGTCAATAAACCTTTATAATCACTAACCAACGGCTTTTTCAATCGATGCGCCACCCCCTCCTCATTCCGGTAATCGGTCTTCGCATCTGTATAACGATAAGCGGCCGTTAACGTAAATCCCCGGAAAAAAGGATAGGAAGCCTCCACTTGGAAGCTATTCGAATAGGAACGCCCATCCAGATTGTAGAAACGAACCGCATGAGGATCACTATCCATATCCACCACGATTTGCTTCAAGAAATCGGTATAATACCATTCCCCGCTCAAGCTCAGTTCCTTCCCGAACAAAGGTATATAAAATGACAGATTCAGACCGGTATTCCACGCTTCTTCTTGATCCAGATTGTCGGCGATATACATTTTTCGACTACTGGATAACAAAAAGTTGTTCTCTGCCAGCACATTCGCTGTCCGAAATCCTTTACCTGCCGAAGCCCGGATATGGAACCAGTCAAAAGGATTATATTTAATATGTACACGAGGGGTTACAAAGAAATCATACAACGTACTATAATCCGCACGTACACCCGCCAATAAGATCAGTTTATCATTCAGATTGAACGTATATTGGGCATAAGCTCCCGGCACGACTTCCGTACGGTCATAGGCATGACGGACCGACTCTCCTCCCGCATATTGAACCAGATTCTCGTCGAAACCATCATAGTTCATACTTAATCCGGTACTCAAGCTATGCATCGGCGTAAACTCCTTTTCATACAGCAAACTGGCATATACATTATTCTGATATACATTATAGGGCGTACGGTCATATCTTGATTTTTGCTCATGATAAGAACCGGAAAGTATCAATGCCACGCTCTCTACCTTTTCCTTATCGATAATATAGGCCTGCTTCGTAAATAATTCGGCCCGGTTCGTATTTAAATGAATCCGATACGGGTCGGTGAAATCATGGTGTTTCGTATCCTGCCCACCGGTACGGCTCTCATGCAGATAGCGAACTCCGTATTGAGCCACGTATTTATCCAATTTATGATACCAACGATTCATTACGTTCACCTGTTCCCTTAGCGGCGTATCGAGAAAACCATCGTCATTACCGTCATGTTGCATTTTATCATTCGAGTAGTGTACCAATAAACCGGTAGAGAGCTTGTCGTTGATATGCCAAGAAGCATCCGCATTCCCTTCATAACGCCCGGCATCACTAGCGAACACATTAGCAGAGAAAATATCCGCCGTAGGGGGCTTCTTGAATTCCACGTTGATTTGTCCGGCCAACGCCTCATACCCATTCTTAACCGAAGAGGTTCCTTTAGACACCTGAATACTTTCCATCCAAGCTCCCGGAACATAATCCAAGCCATATAAGGAAGCGGCCCCCCGGAAATTCGGGTAATTCTCGGTCAACATTTGTACGTAGGTTCCCGCCAATCCCAACAGCTTAATTTGCCGGGCACCTGTAGCCGCATCCGAGTACGATACATCGACAGACGGATTTGTCTCAAAGCTCTCCGCCAGATTACAGCAGGCCGCACGGCAAATCTCATCGTACGTAATTTTCTGAGTTTGCAATACGCTCGTACGGGAAGCGATGGTTCCCATCTTGCGCTCACTAACCACGACCTCATCCAAGGCGATCTCACCTTTTAAGATAATCTGCATAGCATCGTCCTTCTCATCCACAGGGGTGACCTCAGTCATATAACCGATATAGCTAACCACCAGATTCTTGGAGTCACCTTTTCGTTCTAACTCGAAATTTCCATCCACATCGGACGTGGTTCCATTTTGGGTTCCTTCCCAATATACATTTGCCCCGATAATAGGTTGTTTGTTTTCATCACATACACGTCCTTTCACTTTCTTGCCGGAATCCTCGGCCCAAGTCAAAGTAAAAGTCAAACAGAACAGTAAAAATATCAGATATAATTGTCTTAACATGATAGTTGTTATTTGATTGAATCGTTAAATACAGTTTCCGCAGGGATAGAGCATTCCCTACCTTAAAACCAAAGGGTATTCAGCGAGCAGCTTCCACCCTCACGAATACAATCAAATCAAAAGCGTAGTCAATAAAGAAAGGTACACACGAGGACAGGCTACGGGAGGACCTGTCACCCTAATCTCATAAGAATCAGCAAATAAGGAAGCGATTTGTAAACTCTCGAAAATAGAGGAGAAGAGCAAATCATGTACGACTGGTTGCAGATCCGGTACTTGTATATTTACAGAATTCCAATCAAAATCAACCCGTTCAATGCCACAGCCATTCATGCCACAACACTCCACCGTATTATTCGCAAGCTTATCACGACTATGATCATGTCCATGAATCTCACAGCACTTAGCTTCCAATAAAGCCTCCACTCCCTCTTTCTCGCAAACGCCACAACAATAAGATACGAAATTAACCCCCGCTCCCCCATAAAAGATTAAGGAAGCAAGAATTACAAGAAACAAGGATGTGGCAAATCGTCTCATATGCCGCAAAAATAAGCAAAAAAACTCGAAATCAAAATACTCCCTTTACTTGATAAATTTAGACAGGTAATAATAGGTATCCGGAGAAGGTTCACTCTCTATCCGGTAACGGGTGGAAGCCGTTACAGAAAATGTATACCCACGTTCAGACTCTACATCGATAGGAAGAAAAAGCTCGTTGCCATAAATATTCGTAGCTAATATGGATTTTGCCGAAGCTGTGTCGATCGAATCCGTCAATGAATAATAAACGGTATAAGTTAAATCCTGCTTTTCCGACACAGGTTTCTGCCAAGTTAAGTGCAACTCATCGTCCAAACGTTCCACTTTGATCCCCTCCGGTGCGGCAGGTACCGAATCATTCAGCCAAGTCAATGGAGGCAATTGGGCCGGATATTTATAGTAATTGTCTCTCAACTCTTTATAAAGTCCTTTATCATTATACAGGACATTTCCACAACGAAAGAACGCACAGCCGGCTCCTCCGTAATAACGACTATAATCGATCTGGTCCGTTATATCATTCACGGCCCAGTCCGCCTCACTCTTGTCCATTCGATAAGCTCCCAAGCCGGGTACGACCAAACGCCCGTTACAATTATCCACCCAATTATCCACGAAAGGAAAGAAATTCTTATGCAGGTAATACATCATCGGAACAATCATATCTTGTTTACCTTGTTGCATCCACATCTTAGGGTCTTGGAAGACACTTTCGTAAGCGGTCCAACCTGCGTTAGGTACCCGTTCAATACGATTATATTTCCCGAGTGGCGAACTACTAACCTGTACCCAAGGTTTCGTTTGCTTTACCCAATCGTAAATACGATAAACCATCCGGTTGATATTCTCCCTACGCCAGTCTGCCAGAGACTTTTTCTTACCGGATTTATTATACAGCGCTTTATCCGGGAATTTTTTCGCCTCTTCCGGATAGCGGATATAATCAAAATGGATGCCATCTATATCGTAGCCATTCACGATCTCCTTGACTAAGGATAAGATATAATCAGCGGTCTCCGGTACACCGGGGTCCAAATACCACTCTCCATTATGCCGTTTGCAGAGTTTTGGTTTCTTTTTAACCACGGAAAGCTTTCCTTGCTCCTTCACGCTTTTTTCCGTTCCCAACGGGAAAGTCACGAACCACGCATGACATTCCATTCCCCGTTTATGGCATTCATCAACGACAAAAGCGAGCGGATCATATCCCGGTAATTCTCCATACTTACCGGAGAATGTCTTACTGACTGGTTCGATAGCCGAACGATACATCACGTCTCCCCTTAAGCGAGCCTGAATGAAGACCATATTAAAATTCGCTTCTTGAAGCCGGTCCAAGATATCAAGCAATGCCTGTTGCTGGGCTTTTCGTCCCGCCTCGGTAGTAGCCGGTTTATGAGGCCAATCCAGACCATAAACCGTAGTCAACCAAACCGCACGAATTTCCTTTTTGGGAGGCTCCACCGCTTGTAACAGACAAAAAACGGGTAAAGCCAGCGACAGGATAAGCAACAGACAAAACTTTCTCATCTTTATAATGCCTTATTGAGCCCGCGAATGTAGTATTTTTTGAGTCTCTTCCGGTAAATCAGTCGTAATAAAATCGACTCCCATATCGATCATCTCTTCCATTAATTTAGGGTCATCTACGGTCCAGACATTCGAAGTCATGCCTAGGACTTTACAATCCTTCACCCAATCCGGATGAGATTGCAAGACTTTATAATGGTAGTCTAATCCTGTAAAACCAAGCTCTTTCAATTCCATCGGGGATAATTCTCCATTCAGATAAGAAACCTCAGATTTCGGACATAGACGGATAAATTCTTTACAAGCATCCATATTAAAAGATATGTAATCCGTACGTTTCGCTAATTTCATACGCTTTACCATTTGCACAGATAACCTTGCCGCATCTCGATTACGTTCCGGGGTATCATGGGATTTCAATTCAAATATTAACCGGATATTCTTCAATTTCTTCGCACGTTTCAAATATTGTTCCAAAGTAGGGAGCTTTTCGCCGTTACTCAATTGTAGATCCTTCAATTCATCGTATGTACAAGATTGGATACACTCTTTGGTAAACTTCATCACGTCCTTACGGCAAGCCGCGTTGTACTCGGCAA